>Ga0210407_10002329_pt1 | contig 16428 bp, 11 predicted proteins | sample IncBWC27MmetaG_FD_150860 | JGI IMG/M metagenome (GOLD analysis project Ga0210407, IMG submission 150860) | Forest soil microbial communities from Barre Woods Harvard Forest LTER site, Petersham, Massachusetts, United States - Inc-BW-C-27-M | ecosystem: Environmental > Terrestrial > Soil >...
TTCGCGCAGAAGATTGATGCCGATGAGGACGTCGAATTCGCCGCGGCGGAGGTCGCGGAGGATTTTGATGCGGTCGAGCGTTTCGACTTCGGAATGCAAATAGCGGCAGCGTACGCCGATTTCCGTGAAGTATTCGGAGAGGTCTTCGGCCATGCGCTTGGTCAGCGTGGTGACCAGAACGCGCTCGTTGCGCTCCGCGCGGATACGGATTTGCTCGAGCAAATCGTCGACTTGGCCCTTGACGGGGCGAATCTCCACTTGGGGATCGACGAGTCCGGTGGGGCGAATGACTTGCTCGACAAAGACGCCGCCGGATTTCGTCAGCTCGTAAGGTCCGGGAGTCGCGGAAACATACAGAGCCTGATTCACGCGGTGTTCGAACTCCTCGAAGGTGAGCGGGCGATTGTCGAGCGCGGAGGGCATGCGGAAGCCATAATTCACCAGGGTTTCCTTGCGCGAGCGATCGCCGGCATGCATTCCGCGGACTTGCGGAATGGTTTGGTGCGATTCATCGACGAAGAGCAAATAATCCTGCGGGACGTAATCGAGCAGCGTGGGCGGAGCTTCGCCAGGCAAGCGGCCGCTGAGGTGGCGCGAATAATTTTCAACACCGTGGCAATAGCCGATGGTGCGCATCATTTCGATATCGAATAGCGTACGCTGCGTGAGGCGCTGCGCTTCGACAAACTTTCCGGCTCGCTCCAGCTCTTTTTTCCACCACTCAAGCTCTTCGTAAATGCTGACGATGGCGCGCTCGCGCTGTTCGGCGGGCATGACGTAGTGTGTTTTGGGGTAGATGGGGACGCGGGTCAAATCTTCCTGGCCGGCGCGGACTTCGCCGGTGAGGGGATCGATTTGGCGCAACGCGTCGATTTGCTCGCCCCACATCTCGATGCGATACCCGTTGTCTTCGTAGGTGGGGTAAATCTCGATCATGTCGCCGCGCACGCGGAAAGTGCCGCGGCGCAAATCTTCGGAGCGGTCGTACTGAATATCGACGAAACGGCGGAGGAGCGCTTCGCGCGAGGTGTGCTGCCCTTTTTCGAGCATGACGAGCATGCCGTAATAGGCTTCCGGCGAGCCGAGGCCGTAGATGCAGGAAACGGAGGCCACGATGATGACGTCGCGGCGTTCGAAGAGCGAGCGGGTGGCGCTCATGCGCAGCTTGTCGAGCTCGTCGTTGATGGTGGATTCCTTTTCGATGTAAACGTCGGCGGAGGGAACGTAGGCTTCGGGCTGGTAGAAGTCGTAGTAGCTGACGAAATATTCAACGGCGTTATCGGGGAAGAAGCCTTTGAACTCGTGGTAGAGCTGGGCGGCCAGGGTCTTGTTGTGGGCCAGGACGAGCGCGGGGCGATTTACGGCCTCGATGACCTTGGCCATGGTGAACGTTTTACCGGAGCCGGTGACACCGAGGAGGACCTGATGCTTCTCGCCGGCCTCTACGCCGCGCACGAGCTGGTCGATGGCGGCGGGCTGGTCGCCGCGAGGCTGGTAGTTGCTGCGCAGCTTGAATTTCACGAGAGATGTCTCCTGCTACCCCGATGGCGCCTGGTGAAACCTCCATTATACTCCGTCACGCAAAGTGCGACGCGGTCACCAGGTATCGCCGCCACCGCGCGGAGGCCAAGCACCCAAGCAGCGGCGAATTAGGGCGATCTGGCCAACGTGATAGCTGTTGTGAACCAACGTTTGCCACAGAACGGATTGCAGGGAGGAAGCGATTTTCGTATGCCCAGGATGTGTGGGTTTTGCTTCACTGGTCAAAACATCCGGCGACGATTGCGCCAGGGTCGATAGCTTTTGGAGCAGGCTGCTGAATGCGAATTTGACGTCGGACCAGTGTTTTTCACTCGGAGGGGCGGCTTCGACAGGCCAACTCACTGCGGCATGGTCCGGATAGGGCGGCGCGTCACCGGCGATCCTCTTTATGTCGTAGTCCATCCAGTGGTTCATGTGGCTGACGAGTTGCCAGATAGAGTGCGGGAATCCATCGATTGTCTTTCCCGCCATCTCACCCGCAACATCGTCTATGCACGCAACAGGATCGGCGTGAGCACCTTTGCCGTGCAGCAGCTCCTCGAAAACGCGGTCCGACATAGTTAACCCTCTCCTGGGGTATCAAGGATTGTTGAGCGGAGACTCTGAGACCAGTAGCACTTCGGAGTGGCTCTTGGCGTTTACGTCGTAACGAACGCGATTGGAGCCATCGGCTTTGGCCACGGTGACGTTCATTTGCTGCGTAGCTTCTTCAGTGGCGCGAACAACGAGACCGGTTTTTACCGAGATGTAGGTAATGATGCGGTTGGTGCCGTGGGCCGTGCCTGCGGTGCGTAACTCGTGAAGCTTGAAGTCCTCCGGCGTGGCGTTCTTGTCGGAATCGTGCTTTAGCACGGCGGTGGTTAGAATCACGGCGCAGGTTTCCGGCTCATTGTCTGACGGAGCGACGCTGCCCTGCACGGTCAGTTGCACAGCACGGCAAGGCTCATCGCGGACGTAGCTGGACTCGCGCATCCAGCGTAGGCCGGCGATGGGTGAGGGGGACTTCTCCGCTTCTTCGGAATTCCATTTTTGCGTGACGCGGACTCCTGGGGTACGGAATCCTGCGGCAAGCAGAAAGCGGGAGGCCCATTCCTGCCAGGCCTGCTGCTGTTCAGGAAAGAGTGCGTCGAGGCCTGTGACCTGGTCGAGACGGCCGTCTGGAAGAATCGTAAACTCGATGATCTTTCCGTCTGGGTGTTGCCTTTGTAACAGCGCTGCCGGCGGCTCAATCTCGGGGACCTTGAAATGGGAATCGGAGTTGAGGACCTCAAATTTTGCGCGGGCGTGAATGACTGCGCGGTCGCCCTGCGCCTGGACGCTGACAACTTCGAGGCGCAGCAAGGCGTTTACATCGATCTTGGCAGAATCATCTGGTGCGGCGGCGATCACGCGGCTCTCCGTTTTGACGTGTTTGTCGCTGTGATAGCTGATCTGGTAGGCCAAGGTTTGTCCGGCTTGCAATCGTGGGAAAAGATTGACGCGCGCCGGCCGATCTTTTGCGGCGCAAACGCAGGCCGCGAGCAAAACGATCGAGCCATAAACGGAGGCGTAATCTTTCGCGCGAAGCACCAGATTGCGAGTGCCATTCATCAATGTCCAGCCACGGCCAAGCTCACTTCGTTTTTGCAGCCGCGCCGCTCGCAACGCTGCGCTGTTTCAGGCGGCGGTCAAAGAAGTCGGTGGTGGCGTGATACCCGGCGAGCCAATTGCGATGCAGCAAAAAATCGTGGACGTCATCCGGGAAAACGAGCTGCTCGATAATCACGCCGCGGGCGCGCAGCCGGGCGACGAGATCAACCGTTTGCGTGAAGTAGACGTTGCGATCGTCGTCGCCGTGGATGAAAAGCACAGGAGACTTCCACGTGTCCACGGAAGTGACCGGAGAAGATTCGTGAGCGAGTTTGGTCAGTTCGGGCGGAATATTTTTGCCGTCCCAATTGTCGGTTGGCCAATCGTGCACGCCGTGGAAGTCGACGCCAGCAGCGAAAATATCGGAATTGCGAGCGAGACCCATGGCGGTGAGAAATCCGCCGTAGCTGCCTCCCCAAAGGCCAACGCGTGAAGGATCAACATCGGGACGGCTCTGTAGATATTTTCCCGCCGCCACGATGTCCTTGTATTCGGCTGCGCCGCGGCCTGCGCGGCCCGGAGCTTCGCGGAAGCCCCGGCCGTAACCGATGCCGCTGCGGTAGTTGACCGAAAGCACGACGTATCCGCGGCTGGCCAGGTACTCATTCATCGCATAGGAATTCGCGTAGTAATACATGTAGTGCCAGCCGAGCAGCATTTGCCGGATCGGGCCGCCGTGCATGAAAACCAATGCCGGCTGCTTCTCACCAGCTTTAGCGCTGGCTGGAAGAAAAATCTGACCGTGAATTTCCAGGCCGTCGGCAGCATGAAGAATCACCTGCTGCGGTATCACAAGTCGGTCTGCTGGAAAATCCTTCGACCACGTTTCCGCGCCCAAAGCCTGCACAATTCTGTCCGCTGCGAAGGAACTTCGGAACGGCCTCGCGGGATGACGTGCGTCAGAGCCAACATAGACATACGTTTTTCCATCACTCAGCACCCAGGGGCTCCATTCGTTGCCCTCGCCGCGGGTGAATTGGCTTAAATGATCTCCGACGATGCTGACGGACCAGAGGTGACGGCGGTCGATGTCGCCGCAATTGGAATTGAAGAACACGGTTTCGTGATCAGGACTGAGAGACCACTGCTCGACTTCGCAGTTACCTGGAGTGAGGAGGTGCGGCGCGCCGCCTTCAACAGAAAGCGAGTAGAGATGCTGCCAGCCGTCTTCTTCGGAGGCGATAAGCAAGTGATTATCAGCGGCCCAGCGAATCGCTCCGCCGCCGGTGTCGCGCGCCATGAAGGGATATGAGCCATCGGAAGACGCACTGCTGTGCCAAATTTCGCGCGCGCTGCCGGAAGAGACCTCCGCGACCCAAATCGCCCAAGGATGTGGCTTATCGGGCTGAAGAAAATAGCCCGTAGGCGTATCGCGCGGCTCGGCCGGACGTCGCACAAACGCGATGCGCTTGCCATCTAGTGACCAGACCGCATCGCTATCAGTGTCGACGCTGGGAGCGAGGAAACGCACCGTCTTCGCTTCGACATCATAGAGGCCGATGAAGCCATGATCGCCGCGCATGGAGACGAAGACCAACTGCGAGCCGTCCGGCGACCATTCCTCGGAATGATTCTGGCCGCGCACGATCAGTTGCTTGGGCTTCTCACCTGCGTCTAATGGAGCGATCCAGATTTGCCCATCGCGTACATAGGCGATGACCCCCTTCGCAGAAATTTTCGGCGAATCGCCCGCGTCGACTCTTCTGGGCACGCCGCCGCTCCAGGCCACGCTCCAAACGGTCTGCTCCGTCCCGGCGGGATTGCTAGTTGGATTGGGGAATTGACCTGCCGCATTCTTCCCTTCCCCGCGAACGTAGACAATGGCGTTTGCATCGGCAGAAAAACTCACGTCAGAGAGCGGCTGGCCATCGTCTTCGAGATACGGTGTAAGCCTCCGCACAGCAAACGAGGGTCCTTCCGCAACCCAGATGTTGCGCTTCCCTTCCTGATTGAACGTCCAGGCGATGCGATTGCCGGTCTTGGCGGCCGTCAAATTCTCGGGAAACGGCGCGCTCATCAGTTCTTCCAGGGTGACGCTCTTCTGCGCCCACGCGCGCGGCACAAAGCACACCATCGTGAGCACAAGCAAAACGCACTTTTTCATCTTCATCTCCGAACGCTGTTGTCCCCGAACGAAACCGAAAACTTTTCCGCGCGCGCCTAATCTGCCGGCCGACGCGCAACGAGACGCTCAATCGAAATCTTCGGCACATCCAGCGGACCCGAAATCTTCAGCACATAACCTGGTTCTGGCGAACTGGAACCGGATTGATCGTCAATCAGAGTTTGCAAGGTCAAATCGGAATCTTGCACAAAGCTCAGCGTACCTCTCAACAGAGTCTCCGAGGCACCATCAAGGCGCAACCCGGGAAAGATGATGCCGCGATCACGCACCACGAAAGCGCCCCCTCCCGAGGCCCAGCGCGACGCCCCTTCGTGCGGCGCACCATCAGCCATGCTTGCGTCCACATCCCAACCCCGAAATTCGACGTCTTGCAGTTTGAGCTCGCCCTTGCCAGCTAAGTGCTGCAGCAATTCGTCTCGGCCCACGCCTTGCATGGTGAGATGCACAGTTCCCGAAGCGAGTCCGGTAAAGCGCTCCGGCAAATTGCCGGGAGTAGGAATTTGCTGCAGATCTACGCGGTCGAGTTCTGCGGTCAAATCGTAGGACGGCCGTGGAAAGAAAACGGCACGAACTCTCGCGCGCAATCTTCCGCCGGCGCAGCGAGCGTCGGCTTGTCGCAATTCCAAATGCAAGTCGTGCAACGCGCCGCTAGTACGCACTTGACCGAATTTGATCTTCTCTAACGTAAACTCGTCTACGCGCAGTTCACCTTCCGCGTTCACGTGGCGCAAAAGTTCGCTGGCCGCGGGATTCGCCGCGTTTCCGCCGAGCAGCGACGCAAGGAGACGTTGCAACCAGCCGGGTCTTGCGCGCGGGCCCATCCAACGATCAAGGTCCGCGGCGTCCAAGTGATTGGCATGAAGCTGGAAATTCCACTTTGCGTCAACATCCGCATCGAAGCCGGCCTGCGCCAGTTGCCCGGACCAAGTAGCACCGAACCCTTCTACGTCCGTCATGCTGGCGCTACGTTGTCCATCTTTCCAATCCAGCCGCGCTTTGTTCAGCTGCAGCGGCTGGTTAAGCCCGGCAACCTGCAATGCCGCTTTGTTCATATCGACGTGGCCGCTCCAAGCCTTCGTTGCGGTCATATTGTCCCACTGATAATGGAGATCAGCCGATACGGGACCGGTCAATTCCCACCCGCGATTCATTGGCCGCCCCAACGCGGACATTATTCTGAGCACATCCTCCACATTTTCCACTCGGCCGTCGATGCTCACCCCTCCCACACGCTTGCTGAAATCATGTGTGAAGCCGACCTCCAGCGCGCCCTTGCTTTCGACACCGCTCCTCCGTTTCGCCACTGCCACAGCCGTCAACGTTGCCAATTCGCCGCGCTCAGGCGCCGCGTACGAGATACGAACTGGCGTGACATCCAGGCTTGCCCGCTGGCGCCCGCCCTGAAACGCGCCGATTCGCAGCGGTGCTAATCCGGGAATCCGCAGCTCTCCGCCGCGGCTGGAGAAAGCTGCTTCGTCAACCTCCAGCGGCCACCCGCGCAACGTAATCGCGCCGGTAAAGAATTGCTCCGCAACAATCGCGTTGCTGACGTTCGGATCGAACGCGCGATACCACGCCAGCAGGTCAGCCGCTTGGATTCCCGCGGAATCAAGCCGGACTTCCCACGCTGGCGCGGCATTCAATCCAAAGCGCGCACTGCCCCGCAGGTTGGACCTCGCCGTTTCCACGACCAGGCGTTCCGCCGAAATATTGCGCATGCCGACGTTCCAGCGGCCTTCCAGATTTACGTTAGCGGCTGGATTGTCCGACCGTTCGGTCAGGTCCCATCGATGAATCTGAGCAGCGCGCGCCTGCACCGAAAACGTCCAGTCGCCGGGCTGCATGTCAGCGCCGGCGATTCGATCGCCAGTGCTGCTCTTGGCAGTTCCATCCAGCGCGAAAACGCCGCGCACTCCATAGTCTTGACCGCGCAGCAACCGAAACAAGTCCGCTAGGGAAACCTTGCCCCACTGCACGTGGACCTCCGCTGGTTGCAAACGGGCCGAGGTTCCCGCAACATCGCCGCGCACCAACAGCGTACCCGTGGATTGCAGCGTCACGCCGCTGCGCCAGGGCTGCGCCCCCAGTTGCAAACGCCATCGGCCGGCGGAGACTTGTTCTACGCTGCCGGAAACTCCCAGGAACGCGAACGGTAATTTTTCGTCGCCAATTTTGAAATTGATGCGGCCCTCATCGATGTCAATTTTCTGCAGCCGGTTCGAAGGTGTTTGTTGCGCACGCGGGCCGTAGAACCGCGAGCCGGCCCCAAGCGTCGACTTCGCCGGCGGTAGCCAGCGCTCCAGACTCCATTCCCCTCCGTCGTTTCGCACCAGAATCAGACTCGGCCGGCTCAGCGACAGGGTGCCAAATTCGAAGTGCCCGCGCAGCAAGCCGCTCCATCTCAAGCCGGCGGTCAGATGCTCGGCACGCAGAAAATATTCGTTTCCGAATGCAGGATCCTCCCCGACGCTCACCTGCTCCGCGTCCAGCACCGGGCTGGGCAGCAGCAAGATATTGAAGTGGCGGACTTCGACGCTTCTCCCGAAGGCCCGCTCCAGGTGCCCGACCAGGTATTTGTGCATGCCGCGCGTGCGCGCCAGGAAGGACGCCCCGATTTGCGCTGCGATCAACAGTGCCGCGATCGACAGCGCGAATCTCCACCATTTGCGTTTAAGCTGCATGATGTTCGAGAGTTTCGCAGACCGCTCAGGAAATGGGAAGCTATGCGAGTCCGTAGCCACCTTAATGCACGGTGCGCAACATTCGGCTCCACCGCGTACGCTGCGGCAAGTGCAGCAGCGTGTCAACCACGCTTTTCAGCCGTTGCAGAAAGCTGCTCTGCCCGTAATCCGCGCTGCTGGCCTCGACCGACCAATAGATCAAGAATGGCCGGCCCATAATGGCATCGCGATCTACAAATCCCCAGTAGCGGCTGTCCAGGCTGTGATCGCGATTGTCTCCCATTGCAAAATACTTTCCAGGCGGCACGACAATCACTTCTCCCCGCACGTATTTCTTGATCTCATGCGCCCATTCCATCACAACCGGACTGGCATACAGCTGGTTGCCCAACGGCGGAAAAGCATAGTTCAGTGGATCGTAGCCGGCACTGGGATCGTGCACCACATACGGCTCGTTCAACATCCTGCCATTCACGTACACGCGTTGATCTTCAACCTTCAGCCGATCGCCCGGTAGTCCAATCACTCGCTTCACAAAATGCTGATGATCCAGGTAAGGATATTTGAAGACGATGATGTCGCCGCGCTCGAGCGGCCGGTACGGCAACAGTTTTTCATACCAGGCGCCGCGCCCCCCAAATATGAACTTATTCACCAGCAAGTGGTCGCCAATCAGCAAAGTTCCCTCCATCGATGCCGAAGGGATTTTGAACGCCTGTACGATAAACGTCGTCCCGAAAAGCGCTAGAATCACCGTCACCAGCAACGACTCCATGTATTCTGAAAGCGTTGCCTCGCCACCGCGGCGCGCTGGCTTCTTTGCGGCTTCGACAGGTGCTGCGGCTATGGTCTCTTCAGCCATTTCGCTTTAGCTTCTCACTTCGATGTGTTCCAGCCGCTCCAGTGCTATCCCGGCGGCGCGCTGCTCAGCTTCCTTCTTTGTGCTTCCTTGCCCCGAAGCCATGCAAGAGCCGTTGATCCACACTTCCACCTGAAATGTCTTGTGGTGGTCGGGGCCGCTCTCGGCCGCAAGTCTATATTCCGCGGGTGGCTTCCCGCGACCCTGCAGAAATTCCTGCAAAGCCGATTTGCGGTCGGTTTCGAACAAGCTGCCACGCTCTTCCAACGCGGATTCGAAAAGCGCGGTTCGCAGCATCTCCTTTGCGGCCGCCAGGCCGGCATCCAGATAAATTGCGGCTACTACCGCTTCAAATGCGTCCGCCAGCAGAGCGGGTTTCTCCCGGCCGCCGGTTTTTTCCTCACCGCGGCCGAGGCGGAGATGTTCGCCCACATGCAGCCGACGGGCTGCCAGATCCAGGGCCTGTGCATTTACTAGCCGCGCCCGGCTCTTGGAAAGCTGCCCTTCGCTCCACTGCGGAAATTTCTCCAGCAGATACTCGCTGGCCAACAAATCCAGGACGGCGTCGCCCAGGAACTCCAGCTGTTCGTTGTCCTCCGCTGGCTCGTCACTCTCCTCGCCCGCGGCCCGCAACTCCGGGAGAGCCGAGCTATGCGTCAGAGCGCGCTTGAGCAATTCAGGATTCTGGAACTTGTGGCCCAGCCGGTCCTCGAACTGCTCATCCTTATTGGTCATCGCAAAAGTAGTCGGACAATCGCTGCTCGATCAATTTGGGGCGCTTAGCTGCGTAGAGCCTTGTTTCTTGGCGTCTTCCGCGCTGCTCTTGCACGTCGCTTGCAACGAGCTTTGCACCGTAGCGCATTTGGAGAATGCCGCCGCTGCGGCGTCAAAGTGCGACGTCTGCTTGTCCGCGACTCCAAGCAGGTAGTAATTCACCGGGTCGGGATCGGGATGGGTGTCCGCCTTTACCGATTGCTCCAGTTCCGGTATGGCTTCAGTAAATTTGCCCCTCCGTATGTAGACCAACCCAAGCCCGCTATGCGCCATCACGAGCGTGTCGTTCTTGGCATTGTTGAAGGCTTCGTCGGTCAGATTTTCCGGCTTCGGCAGCGTCGGGGTAACCTCGATCGCGCGCCTTGAATAGAGCTCCGCCTTGTCCAACTGCTTCGCCGCATCCGGTGCCTTGGAGTTATATGTGCGAGCCAGCGTTTGCGCCATCACTGCCAGCACCGGAGCATCGTTGGGATTCATTTCGATCTCTTTCTCCCCGGCGTCCAGCATTTTCGGCACCTGCTGCGTCGTGAAGTATCCGGACACCAACGCTTGGTACATCATTGGCCGATAACGGCTTTGCGGATATTTCTGCAAGAATTCTTCAGCCAGTTGTGTCTTCTTGTTGGGGTCGGTGGCTTGTTGAACGGCTTTGGAAGCAGACTCCTCCTCAGGGCTGGCAGGCGCATTGTCCATCGAAAGAGGAGGCGGATTGGGCTGCTTATCCTTGTCTGTCTGTGCCGGAGGTTGTTGCTGTTGTTGGGCCGGTTGGCTCTGCCCGCTTTGCGCCCCGGCCGATGCCGCGCCACACAATAAAAATGCCGTGAGCGCTTCCACGACCACCCAGGTATTCCGTTTCCCTCTCATCGATTTACCTCACAGGTTTAGATTTGGTTCTAGAGTCCGCGGGCTTGCGTTCGCTCTCCTACAAATACTGGGATACTCCGCGCGAGCCCGCTTCTCTACGGTCTCTCCGGTGGCTTGCCTCCGCTAAAGGCCGCAAGACCCTTTTGCGCTGCTTGCCTGGCTTGGTCCGGACTCCCCGTGACGGCCAGCGCTTCGTGATACTGCGCTCTAGCTTGATCGACCTGCCCTTCATCATCGTAGATCCGGGCTAGATAAATGTGCGACCAGGCCAACACCATGGGGTCATCGGCTGCGGCGTGCTCACCAGAAGTCAACCGGCCGAATACTTCCTTAGCTCTCACGCCGTCGTGATCCATCAGCGCCACGAGCCCGATACCGTACCACGCGCGCGTTTGGTCTGGATACTTCGCCAATACTCTTTGGAAAGACGACTCCGCCGCACGCGGGTTCTTCTCCGCGATCCTTCTTTCTCCTTCCGTCAGCGCTGCGATTGCGTCAGGATCGTTCGGAATTGCGGACGGGGTCAGCCTCCTTCTGCGCGCGACTTCTTCGTTCGCCGTCTCGTCCGGCTTCGCCGCAGCGTTCACCGGCGCAAATTTTATGCCTTGCAACCGCTTGGCCTCGACGTTGACGTCGATGGACCTTACCATCTCCGGGAAAAACAACCTCATCGAAGGCTCGGATCTCTCGAAGTTCCCCAGCGCCGTAAACAGCGGCCTCACCAGGACATAGCCATCCGCATCGTCAATGTCCAAAGACGCCTCGCGCTCGCTCGGCGACATCCGTTTCAGCTTCAACTCCACCGCCCGCACCGTGCACTCCGCGAAATAGGAGCCAAAATCGTCTTTCAGATCCGGAACCAATCGTGGCGCGCGGGCTGCCACTTCAAACAACGGTCTCTTCACCGCGACGACGTGCGGGTATTGCAGCGGCAGCGGATCGAGTAGAAAATGCAGGTACGCGTGGCGAACCGTGTCGGCCGGCAGATCGTCGCCTCCGCTCAACACAATGGCGTAGTGATCGCCAAAGTTGCGCACATTCGTGATGCGCCCCACCAGCGGCTCAACAATCACCAGGAACGTGCGCGGATTCGAATTATTCATCATCTCGCGCAGATAGTTCGTGGCCACGAAGACGATTTGCGAGACCGAGTCGTGCAGATGCTCGATTTCGCGGTTATACAAAGGCTGCAAGTCGCGCCACAACTGGCCGAGTTTCTGCTCTTGATAGTAGGCTGATAGGATTTCGCTGAATCCTTCGAGCGCGATGACCTCCGGTGGCAACTCGTCGCGCCGCAGGGTCAACTCAAATTTTGGCGCCGCACCGGAAACCAATCCAAACCAGACGTATTGCGAAAGCATTGCGCCTTCGTCAGCCAGTTGGTGCTTCTTATAAAACTCGCGCACCGCGTCCACCGCCGGACCTTGCTGGTGCTGCATTCGCTCGCGAAGTTGCGCGCGCAGCGGATGCCAGTTGGCCGCGCTCACGTCGGACTCGAATCCTGCCGCAAGCAGCGCGCACATGGTGGTGAACATCGCTTCGCTGCCGTCCACGGTCACATTCGTGACCGGACTCGGCCGCAACCGCGGACCCGTCGTAGTCTGCGGCGGCCGCGCTTGTGCATTCGCCGCGGCCGGCCACGCCACGACGCCGCAACACAGCACTATTGAAAGATGTAAAGCGAATTTGGTCATGAAGTCCGTATCGGTCCTATTCCTCGCGATCCTTGCGCCTACACAATGACCTGCCAGCTCTTGTTTTTTCGACAAGCCGCCAGCATCCTGCCAACATACAAGGCGTCCCAGTGAAGAGTCAAGGAACCGGCTCATCTTTCTCCCAGTTTTGCGGCCAACGTTTCGGCCCTGCAAAAGCATCTGTTTAGGTGAGATGCACCATCGCGCCTGCTATGATTTCCGTGAGCATGAAGAAATCTCTTAGCTCTTTATTGCTCTCCTTTGCCGCTCTGGCACTGTCGGCCTCTTCAGCGGTGCCCCTTCGCGCGCAACTCGTCCGTCAAGAGACTTCCCCGACGGCGCAGTCGCCCGAAGCACAAAAGCAAACTCCCTCCGGCAAGCGGCGCATCTCCCAAGAAGTTCAAATTACCGGTGACCGGTCCTGGTCCGACACCGGAATCGACGTGCAGCCCGGCGAGCACATCGTCGTCATCGCGACAGGCAAGCTCCGCTACGCCGACGCCAGGGAAGACAACGGTCCCGACGGCATCACGCGCGGCTTCAAGGACCTGCTCCGGATTCTGCCCTTCAACGGCGCTGGCCGCGGCGCGCTGATTGCCCGCGTCGGCGATGCGGAAATTGCGCAGCCGTTTCTCCTGGGTGCTAACCGCGACTTCGTCACCCCCGTTGCCGGACGGCTTGCCATCGGCATCAATCAAGTCAGCGACGACACAGGCGAAGGTACCTTCACCGTGCACATCGATATCCACGCAGCCGATCCAAACGCGGGGTATCACGCAGTTCGCCAGGTCAAAGTCATTTCGGGTGTAGACGCCAGTGTCTTCACTAAGCTTCCGCGCCGCATCGCCGACAAAGATGGCAACCTCGGCGACATGGTCAATTTCCTCATCCTCGGCTCAGAAGACGCGATGCAAAAAGTTTTCACGGCCGCAGGATGGGTCAAGGTGGATGCCGACGTGCGCGGCACCGTGCTTCACGGCATCCTCGAAAGCATTTCCAAGGAATCATATCTCACCATGCCGATGAGTCCGTTGTACCTGTTCGGCCGTCCCCAGGATTACGGCTGGGCGCATGCCGAACCTATCAAGGTCGTGGCCTCCCGCAATCACTTGCGCATCTGGAAAGCGCCGTTCCAAGTTGACGCACAAACACTCTGGGTCGGCGCGGCTACCCACGACATTGGCTTCGAGCGCGACGAACGCAACAACGGCGTAACCCACAAGATCGATCCCGATATCGACCTTGAGCGTGATTATGTCGAGAAAACCCTCACCTCCACGGGTCTTGTCGCCGAGGTCACCCATGTCCTGCCCGCCGACGCCCTCAAAGAAGCAAGAACCGCCACCGGCGGCTCGTTTCATTCCAACGGCCTCGTTCTTGTCCTCAAGCTCAATGCATCCGCAGGAAATGTTTCCGCCAAGTCGGCGAGCTCACGCTAAGTGCGTTCCCCGCGGCCTGTTGCACGGCAAAGCCCCGTGGCCCTTCCGTTCGTTGACACTCCGCGCTTGAAAACGTATCGTTGCCGCGCTTGGAAAACTAAGGATTTTCTGGAGCTTTCCGTGAACCTTCGCGTGACCCGTTTTCGGTTTGTCCTGCCTTGTGCGCTTCTGCTGTTTGCCGTCCTCGCGGCTGTGCCCGCGCGTTGGTTCACTGCGCAATCCAGCACGGAGCCTCCCAGCGAAGCCGAAATCCGGGCGCACTACACAAAATACGAATATCGCATTCCCATGCGCGACGGTATCAAACTCTTCACCGCCGTCTACGCGCCAAAAGACTCCACCCAGACATACCCCTTCCTTATGGTTCGCACTCCATACAGCGTCAGTCCTTACGGCCCCGATCAATATCCGAAACGCCTGGGTCCCGCGCCTGTTTTCCTGCGCGACGGTTTCATCTTCGTCAACCAGGATGTTCGTGGCCGCTTCCTGTCCGAAGGCACCTTCGAGGAAATGACGCCGCACAAAGACATCAAGAAATCCCCGAAAGACGTCGACGAGAGCACCGACACCTACGACACTATCGAATGGCTGCTCCACCACGTCGCCGGCAACAACGGCAAGGCCGGCATCTGGGGCATTTCGTATCCGGGATTTTTCGCCGCTGCCGGCATCATCGACTCACACCCCGCGCTCAAAGCCGCTTCACCTCAAGCGCCAGTCACCGATCTTTATATGGGCGACGACGCCTATCACAACGGCGCCTTCATGCTCGCCGCTAATTTTGGCTTCTACACCTTTTTCAAGCCGCGCGCGGAAATCGCCCCGCCCACGCACGAGCCGCGCTTCGATTACGGCACCACCGACGGCTACGATTTCTACCTGCGCATGGGCCCGCTCTCCAACGCAAAAAAAATCTACTTCAAAGATACCAACCGCTATTGGGACGAGCAGGTCATTCACCCCAATTACGACCAATACTGGAAATCCCGCAACATTTCCGCGCGCATGAAAAACGTGCATTGCGCGGTGCTGACCGTGGGCGGATGGTTTGACGCGGAAGATCTGGTGGGACCGCGCAAAATCTTTCACTCCGTCGCGCAGTTCAATCCCTCAACATCCAACAAGCTCGTCCTCGGCCCCTGGGTCCACGGAGGCTGGGCCTCCACGGACGGCGATCACCTTGGGGACGTGAATTTTGCCGCTAAGAATTCCGACTTCTACAGCGAGAACATCCTCCTGCCGTTTTTTCGCGAGCACCTGAAAGATGCCGGCGATGCCAAGCTGCCGACCGCGTACGTCTTTGAAACCGGCTCCAACGTCTGGCGCCGGTACGATTCTTGGCCGCCAAAAAATACGCAGCCCCGCACGCTCTATCTCCGCTCCGACGGTCGCCTGCTACTCGAAGCCCCCAGCGAAGCAGCAAACGCCTTCGATGAGTACGTCAGCGACCCGCAGCATCCCGTGCCCTTCGTGAATTTCCCCGCTACCGACGTGCCGCAAACCTACATGAACGCCGACCAGCGTTTCGCCGCCAAGCGTCCCGACGTTCTCGTCTACCAAACCGATCCATTGGAAGAAGACATCACCGTCAGCGGCCCGGTTTCCCCGCGTCTCTGGGTCTCGACTTCCGGAACAGACTCCGACTTGGTCGTAAAGCTCATCGACGTCTACCCCATGGATTTCCGCAATCCCGACCCTAATCCCAAAGAAGTGGAGATGGGCGGCTACCAGCAACTCGTTCGCGGCGAGCCCTTCCGGGGAAAATTTCGCAACAGCTTCGAAAAGCCTGAGCCATTCACGCCCAACCAACCCACCGCAATCAATTTTTCCTTGCCCGACATCAATCACTCTTTCCGCCGCGGCCACCGCATCATGATCCAAATCCAGAGCAGCTGGTTTCCTCTCACGGATCGCAACCCGCAAAAATTTCTAAATATTCCGGACGCCACGGAATCGGATTTCGTGAAAGCCACCGAGCGCATCTATCGCTCGAAGGAAAACCCGACCTCCCTCGTGCTGCCCGTTTTGCAATAACTGGCGTGACAGTGCCGCTCACCGTTTTAAGGCTGGCGGACAGCTAATGAGGCTGCGCCGAGCGCAGTGAATTCACTTGCATGCAACTGGCGAGAGACACGCTTTTCACCTACGTCGGTGGGCTATCGTGCGCTTCAAAAGAAACTGCTTCCTCCACCACAAAGTCCGGCTGGCTCTGCAACAACCTCACGCACCGATTCCAGCGCAAGATCGCGTCGTCATTCCCCGGCGGGCGAATCTTTTCTGCGTCTGCAAAGCATTGCAGCGCCTTCTCCAACAGCGGCAACAAAGTGTGCGGAGCGCGCCCGCCGCGCAATTGCGCTTTTATCCGTCGCTCGCACAGCAAGCCCGAGTAATAGAGCCGCTCGTACGGATCCTCCAAACTCTGAAAAATTGCTTCCACTTCGCCGTAACGGTCCGCAGGCCCGCCCGTAAATTGATCCGTGATCGCCAGCCCCAAAGTACGTAAACCCAGCATATGCTTCGCGTCCGCCGCCAAAACATCCCGGCAAATCGACTCCGCTTCCTCCGGCTCATTCAAATATCGATACAACTCCGCCTTCGCGATAGCCTCCGCAATCCCCGATCTCGAAATCGTCTTCAGTTTCAGATCCATACCGCCCTCACATCCAACTCCAACTTAAAGCTCGCTTCAGACTATAGCTGAAGCTTGTCATCCTGAGGCTGTCCGATGAGGATCGCCGAAGACCTCAACGTAAAGTCCTCGTACCAGTCACAGTCAAAGGCTTTCCCTAATCATCGCGCAAGAGGGGCAAAAAAACGCGTC
>Ga0210407_10002330_pt1 | contig 16426 bp, 17 predicted proteins | sample IncBWC27MmetaG_FD_150860 | JGI IMG/M metagenome (GOLD analysis project Ga0210407, IMG submission 150860) | Forest soil microbial communities from Barre Woods Harvard Forest LTER site, Petersham, Massachusetts, United States - Inc-BW-C-27-M | ecosystem: Environmental > Terrestrial > Soil >...
GACCGCGCCGCCCGGCGGGAAGGGGACCTCGACGTGAATGGGATGGTCCGGATAGGCGGCGGCGAAGGCGGCTTTCGGCAGGCCGGGCAGAAGCGCGGTGCCGGCAAGCAGCGAGAGGGCGGTGCGTCGATCGATGGTGCTCACGAGCGAGCCTCCTTCTTTGTTTGGGCGTTGTGGCCCTGCTCCGGCCAGCGCAGCAGCCGCGCCGCAGTGCCGCCGAGCACGAGCGCACGGTCGTTATCGTTCAGGAACGGCAATTCGTGTTTGAAATGATCGAGGCACTCCTGATAGCTGCATGGCAGCCGCGTGATATCAGAGCCCCACATCATGCGGTCCGCGCCGAACGCGTCGAAGGTGCGCTTGAGGTACGGCGTCAGCTTCGGAAACGGGTAAGGATCGGTCGTGTAGCAGGGCAGCGAGCTCGCCTTGATCGAGACATTCGGCAGCTTCGCCAGCGCCAGCATCTCGTCGAGATCGGCGAACGCCTCGTCGTCGCGCAGCGAGCTCTGCCGCCCCATGTGATCGATGATGACGGTGAGACCGGGGTGACGTGCGGCGAGCGCGCCGAGTTCCTTGATGCGGCCATAGGCCAGCGCCATCAAGGGAATGCCGAGCCGTTCGCAAGCGGACCAATACCAGTCGACGACACCGCCTTCGAGCCAGCGCGCCCAATGCGGCTTGAAGAAGGTCATGCGGATGCCGAGCATGCCGGGCTGATCGAGCCAGGTCTCCAGCCGCTCGCGCGCGCCGTCGGCTTCCGGATTGAAGCGGCCCATCACCGCGAAACGGTCGGGGTAACGGACCGCGGCTTCGAGCGCGGTGTCGTTGGAATCGCCGACCGGGGAGGGCGGCACGATGACAGCGCGATCGATGCCGGTCTTGTCCATCATGGCGATCGCCTCATCCGCGCCGAGCGGCTCGGGCCGATGCGGCCGCGCGCCGGGCATGGTGACGAAGGAGGGCTTGCCGATCTGCTCCGCCGGCCATGGCCGGTCGGGGCGATGGGCTTCCCAGAGATGAATCTGCGAGTCGATGATCAATTTCGTTGTCCGCTCAGTTGAAGATCGACGCAGGGATGCGCGGATAGACCCGCCTTGTATTGTCCGCGAAGATCGCGCGCTTCTGCTCGGCGGTGAGATTCGCCGAGCCGTCGATGTAGCGGCGGGTGTCGTCGTAGTTGAAGCCGGTGGTGGGATCGATGCCCTTGACCGCGCCGACCATTTCCGAGGCGAACAGGATGTTCTCGGCGGGGATCACCTTGGTGAGGAGATCAATGCCGGGCTGGTGATAGACGCAGGTGTCGAAATACACGTTCTTGAGCACGCTCTCGGTCAACGGCGGCCGCTTCTGGTCCTGCGCGATGCCGCGATAGCGGCCCCAATGATAGGGAATGGCGCCGCCGCCATGCGGGATGATCATCCGCAAGGTCGGGAAATCCTTGAACAGGTCCGACATCAGGAACTGCATGAAGGCGGTGGTGTCGCCATTGATGTAATGGCTGCCGGTGGTGTGGAACACGGGATTGGCCGCGGCCGAAACATGGACCATGCCCGGCACGTCGAGCTCGACCATTTTCTCGTAGAGCGGATACCACCAGCGGTCGGTCAGCGGCGGATCCTTCCAATAGCCGCCGCTCGGATCGGGATTGAGGTTGCAGCCGACAAAGCCGAGCTCCTCGACGCAGCGTGTCAGCTCCGCGATGCAGGTCTTGGGCTCAACGCCGGGCGACTGCGGCAGCTGGCAGACGCCGATGAAATTCTTCGGATAGAGTTTCGTCAGCCGCCAGATCAGGTCGTTCGACACGCGCGACCACGCCGAGCTGACAGCAGCGTCGCCGATGTGATGGCTCATGCCGGAGGCGCGCGGCGAGAAGATCGTCGCCGCCGTGCCGCGCTCGCGCTGCAGCTTCAGCTGCGCGCCTTCGACCGATTGCCGGAGCTGATCGTCGGTGATCTTGAGCTGGTCCACCGAGGGCATCTGCGAGCGATCGCCAATCGCGGCGATCTGCTTCTTGCGCCAGTCGAGCAATTCCTGCGGCTCGGTGGTGTAATGGCCATGGCAGTCGATGATCAGCCCGCTGCCCGACGGCGCCGCACGCCGCGGCCCTTCGCTGGCTTCGAGATTGGTCGCCGCCGACAGACCCGAGCCCGAAGCCGCCATCGCCTGGAACGGCCCGATGCTGCAGCAGGAGCAGGTGAAATGTTGCGTTCCGAAATAAGTCAGCATGCCCGTCTCCCCCGATCAGCCGTGAATCTTGCAGCCAAGCTTCGTCAGCGCGGCATCGACCCAGGCGCGGTCGACCGTGCCCTCCTTGATTGCCGCGAGCTGCTTGAGCTCGGCCGCGTGCTTGGCTTGCGTCGCCTTCAGCACTTCCTCAGTCGCCTCGAACGGCACGCAGACGATGCCGTCGCCGTCGCCGACGATGAGGTCGCCGGGTGCGATCACCATGCCGTCGATCGCAATCGGCACATTGATCTCGCCGGGGCCGTCCTTGTAGGGCCCGCGATGGGTGACGCCGGCCGCGAATACCGGGAAGGTGCCGGCATGCAGCGTGTCATAGTCGCGGATCGAGCCGTAGATGATCATGCCGGCGATGCCGCGCTTCTCTGCGTGCGATGTCATGATCTCGCCGATCAACGAGTTGGTGAGATCGCCGCCGCCGTCGACGACGATGACGTCGCCGGGATCCGCGATGTCGATCGCCTTGTGCACCATGAGATTGTCGCCGGGACGCGTCTTCACCGTGAAGGCGGGACCGGCCAGCACACCTTCCTTGTGGATCGGCCGGAGCCGGGGGCCGCCAGAGGTCATGCGCGACATGTTATCGCTGATATTGGCGACCGGCAGCTCGCGGAATTTCGCCACGGTACCCGCGTCCACTTTCCGCGTGCGTTTGCAAATCTGAAACCCGATCGCCATGAAGACCTCCCGTTGATTTCCCGCAAATTGGCTTGTTCTGGCCGCGGGTGTAGGCGCGGCCAGCTATTTAGTCCAATATGATATTGACAGGGCGGATATACGTTTTGACTATAAGAGCATGGATTACCGCCAGCTCCGCTATTTCATCGCCGTCGCCGAAGAGCTCTCCTTCAGCCGCGCGGCGCGCCGGCTCAACATCAGCCAGCCGCCGCTTTCGATCCAGATCAAGGCCATCGAGGCCGAGCTCGGGACGGCGCTGTTTGTCCGCAACCGCCGCAAGGTGGAATTGACGCCGGCGGGCGAGGTGCTGCTGGAAAATGCACGCCGGGCGGTGCGGCAGCTCGAACACACAACCGAGGCGGTGCGCCGCGCCGGTCGCGGCGAGGCGGGGACCATCCGGCTCGCCTTCACGAGCTCGGTTCCGATGCGCGAGGCCTTCGCGCGGATGCTGCGCACGTTCCGCGGCCTCTATCCCGAGGTGCAGATCGAGCTGCAACACATGGGCACCGGCTCGCAATTCGCGGCGCTGGCGGATGACCAGATCGATTTCGGCATCCTGCGGCCGCCGATCGCGTTGCAGCAGCGGCGCGACATCAAATTGATGCCGCTGTGGCGCGATCGCTCGCGGCTGTTTTTCCCGAGCAACACACCGCTGGCGCGCTCGTCGGGGCCGATCGAAATGTCCGAGCTGGTCGACCAGGCCTTTATCGGTGTCGATGCGGTGGTCAATTGCGGGATGCATGAGCATCTGATGACGCTGTGTGGCGCCGCGGGCTTCACGCCGCGGATCGGGCAGGAAGCGCGCGAGCTGAACACGGTGCTCGGCCTGGTCTCCGCCGGCCTCGGCATCGCCGTGCTGCCGGAATGCTACACCTGCATGGCGATGCCGGGTGTTTCCAGCCGGCCGATATCAGGCGTTGACGCCGAAAGCTGGCTGATGATCGCGATGCGCGATCGTGCCATGCCGCCCTTGTTGCAACGTTTCGTCGATGTCGCCTGCAAGCTCGATGTGGCCCATGCGCCGAAGCTGGTGCCGTCGCGCGCCGCCGGCCGTCGCGTCAAGGCGTAACGCGATCCATCCGACATCGAACGTGCCTTGCCCACCACGCGCATGGTGGGCGCAAATTTGTGGGCTGTGTGGCCGAAACTTTCTGCTTAGGATGCCGCCCGCGCGACCGCGCCTCCTTTCAACGATAAAAAAATAATCAGAGGAAACAAAATGAAGAAGACGTCACTCCTCACCTTTGCCTTTGCATGCGCGCTTCCGATTGCTGCACACGCCGCCGACAGCCCCTCGATGGACGGGCCGCTCACCATCGCCAAGCAGGGCAGTTTCTTCGTCGGCGGGCGCGAGGTGAAGAGCGATGCGCTGTCGACCGTGCCGCTGTTCGGCGCGACCGGCACCATCACCGTCGACCAGATGTATGTCCGCTATCAGATCCCGATGCAGCCGAAGGACTACTCCGTCGTTCTCATTCATGGCTGCTGCCTGACCGGCAAGAGCTGGGAGACCACGCCCGACGGCCGGATGGGCTGGGACGAATATTTCCTGCGCCGCGGCTACTCCATCTGTGTCGTCGACCAGGCCTGGCGTGGCCGATCGGCCGCGAGCCCCGTCGCCTTGAACATGGTGAAGACCGGCAAGTCCGCGCCGGACTCGCTGCCTGCCTTCACCGCCGCCGGCCATGAAGTGGCCTGGACGGTGTTCCGCTTCGGCGCCGAATACCCGCAAGTGTTCGACGGCATGCAATTCCCGCTCGAAGCGCAGGAAGAGTTCTGGAAACAGATGGTGCCCGACTGGAATTACTCGATGACGCCGCCGGTGCCGACCGTGAAGGCGCTGTCCGAGCTGTCGCAGCGCCTCGGCAAGACCGTGCTGATCAGCCATTCCCAGTCCGGCATCTTCCCGTTCCAGACCGCGACCATAAGCCCGAAGGGCATCGCCGGCATCGTCTCGATCGAACCGAGCACCTGTCCTGCCAGCAATTACGACATGGCAGCACTGAAGGGCGTTCCCGTCATGGTGCTGTTCGGCGATTTCGTCAGCAAGTCGGAGGTGTGGTCGAAGCGGCTCGCGGGCTGCAGGGACTTTGCGGCCGCTGCGAAGACCGCCGGCGTCGAGGTGGAAGTCGTGGAGCTGCCGTCTGTCGGTATTCACGGCAATTCGCATATGCTGATGCAGGACAAGAACAATCTGCAGGTCGCCGCTTGGCTGGTCGGCTGGCTCACGGCGCATGTGAAATGAAGAAGCTGATCTTCACCGCCGTCTCGCGGAATTACTTCAACCTGCCGATCTGGATCGCGCATCGTCAGGGCATGCTCGCTGACGAAGGTCTCGATGTCGCGATCGAGCTCTATGAGGGCGTCGACGAAGTGACCAACCGCCTGCTCGACGGGCGGGCGCAGATCGGATACGGGATCACCGAGCATGTCGTGCTCGACAGTGAGGCCGGCGGCTTCCTCGAGATCGTCGGCGGCAACGTCAACCGGCTGCCCTTCTCGCTGATATCAGGCAAGAACATCAAAAGGGTCGAAGATCTCCGCGGCAAAACCGTCGGTGTTTCCTCGATCGAGGCCGGCAGCTCGTCGCTGGTGATGAAGCTCCTGGCCGCGCGCGGCTTGCACTATCCTGCCGACTACAAGATGCGCGCGGTCGGCCCGATTCTCGCGCGCTGGGAGATGCTGCAATCCGGCGAGATCGATGCGGGATTGCAGGGTGCGCCGCTGAACTACATCGCGATCGACCAGGGTTTTGGCAGCCTCTGCGAACCGCGGCAGGAAGTGCCCGACTTCCAGTTCACCTCCCTGAACGTCGACAAGCGGTGGGCCGAGGCCAACGCCGATATCATGCATCGCTTCATGCGCGCCTTCGTGCGTGCGCATGATTTCTTCTTCGCCAGCCGCGACGGCGTCACGCCGATCGCGATGGCAGGGACCGGGATTGCGGAAAATTACGCGCGGCGCGCCTGGGACGAATACACCACCGACGAAATCTTCCCGCGCGATGGCGATGCCAATGACGCGGCGGTGCAGGCGCTGATCGAGATCAGCTCGCTGATCCGCGCCGTGCCCAATCGGACGAAATCGTCGGCATCCGACTATATCAACCGCTCCTATCTGCACGCGGCGCAGCGCGACGTCGCCGCAGGCAAGGCGAAGGCGTGATGGCATGTCGGCATTGCCTGACATCGATTACGGCAGCCGGCTTCGCGCCGGCGTGTTGATTCCGTCCGGCAACTCGGTAGCGGAGCCGGAGATCCGCGCCATGTTGCCGCGTGATGTTTCGATGCTGGTGACACGACTGTCGCTGCGCGGCAGCTCAAGAGCGGAATTGATGCGGATGCTGGATCAGTTGGAGGCCGCGTCCGTGCTGCTGGCGGACGCGGAGGTCGATTGTATCGTCTTCCACTGCACCGCGGTTTCGACCTTCGCACCCGAATGGGCTGACGGGATCCGCGAGCGGATCCAGGCGGCGTCTGGGATAAAATGCTTCACCACGGCGGATGCCATCCTCGAGGGATTGCGGCGGCTGAAGGCGAAACGGGTGTCGCTGCTGACGCCCTATATCGACGAGGTCCATGCGCGTGAGATCGCATTCCTCGATGCCAATGGTTTCGAGGTCGGCGGCTGTGCCAATTTGGGGATCAACACCAATGCCGACATGGCGACACTCAAGCCCGAGGCAATCCTCGATTGGGCCATGGACAAAGTTGATCGACGTGCAGATGCCTGCCTGATCAGCTGCACCGCGATCAAGTCCGCGCCTGTGATCGCCCGGCTCGAACAGGCCCTGGGCCTGCCGGTGCTCACCAGCAATCAAAGCATGGTGTGGTATCTGCTAAGATCGAACGGCATCGACGGCCGCGTCGAAGGCTATGGTGGCTTATTCTCGGCCGAGCCCTATGGACAGTCCGCCGCGAAGTGTTAGCCTCAATCGAGGCCAACAACCGCGGTCGAGCGAGCGATGATCACCATTCCAAGTGTCATGGCGCAGACCCTGGGCGCCTTCCTCGCCACGGAGACGCGCGGCCGCTTCGGCTCTTCGCATGCGAATCTCGCCGATTTCCTGCCCTATGTGTCGAGGTTGACAATGGAATGCATCGGCAACAGCGATGCGCTCTATCACGATATCGAGCATTCGATGCTGGTCACCCTGGTCGGTCACGACATTCTGATGGGGCGCATGCTGATGCGGTCGACGACGCCGCGTGATTACGCCAATTTCATCCTGGCCTGCCTCACCCACGACATCGGCTATGTGCGCGGGGTGGTGCAGGGCGATGGTGACGGCGAATATGTCGCCGACGTCACCGGCCGCACCGTCCGCCTGCCGATCGGTTCGTCCGACGCCGCGATGGCGCCCTATCATGTCGACCGCTCGAAATTGTTCGTGATCGAGCGGTTCGATATGCTGGACTATCTCGACGCAGATCGCATTGCGCGGGCCATCGAATATACCCGCTTTCCCTACCCGTCCTCGTCCAACAACAACGGTCCGGTGGATGACCTGAACGAGGAGGAGGGCCTGTTGCTGCGCGCAGCCGATCTGATCGGCCAGCTCGGTGATCCCAATTACATGCGCAAGGCCAATGCGCTGTTCTACGAATTCGAGGAGATCGCCCTGAACGAAAAGCTCGGCTACAAGACGCCGGCGGATGTCGTGTACAAATACCCTCAATTTTACTGGAAGAACGTCGCGCCGCAGATCCAGACCGCCATCCGCTATCTCAACGTGACCTCAAGCGGACGGCAGTGGGTTGCAAACCTCTACAGCAACGTATTCCGCGCCGAGCGCGAGCTCACCCAGTCCGGCCCGCAGATATAAGAGTGCAGGACCTCAGGCACTTTTTCTTGCGTCAATGTTCTCGCGGAGGCGGCTTGACCAGAATGGTCAGACCGAGCCGCTCGGCGCGTTCGCTGCGCTCTGCGGCGAGGAGGTCAAGCTCCTTGTCGAGGCAGTGAGCAATCTGCTTTTTGAGGTCCTCGATATGGCGCCCCCGGCGCCCGCGAAGCTTGCTCGGCTCCATCGTCATGCAGTCTGTCTCATCGTTTTTCTTGTTTGGCCTCAGCGCGGCCGCACCCTATCACGCCCCTGTCACAAACCAAGCCAAGGAGATTTGTTCTCCTTTCTTCGTGATTTGGAGCAATTGCTTTCATAGATCGATTGGCAGATTGAAATTGTTTCATCGGCCTCAACTGGCGGTTTTGATGTCTTCCGGCGATTCCACGTAGAAGCCGGAATAGGAATCCACGAAGCAGAGATGGTCATGCACCTCTTTGACCCCAGCGGTATTTTCAGCGGCGACGATGGTGGCCTGACGCGCGCGGTCGGTGGTGATGATGCCGTGCAGATGCACGACGCCGTTACGCACCATCACCTCGAACCCGATCGGCCGCCAGTCGGTGGCGTTGACCTCACGGGTGATGCGGTCGCGGATATGGTCGTCGTCGGCGGTCGGGTCCGGGATCTCGCGAGCGATGCTGGCGACGGCCTGCAGCAGGTTTGACCGCGTCACGATCCCGACCAGGGCCTTGCCGCGCATCACCGGCAGCCGCTTGATGTCGTTCTTTTCCATCAGGCGGACCAACTCATCCAGCGGGGTTTCCTCGGCGACCGTGATCACGTCCTGCGTCATGACGTCTTCGACCTTGCGGCCGCGTTCACGGACGAAATCCGTCGCCGCGCGCCCGGGCCCGAGCAGGAATTGCAGCCAAACCGGCCGTTTGCGCCCTGTTCCGATCTCACTGCGGCGAAGGAAGTCGCTTTCCGAGGCGACGCCGACGAGCTCGCCATAGGCATCCGTGACTGGCAGGCCAGAGATGTGGTTGCGCAGCATGAGCTTGGCGGCTTCCTCGATGGTGGTGTCCGGCCTGACGGTAATCACGTCCCGGGTCATGATCTGATGGGCGCGCATGATGGGTCTCCGCTTGTTCTGGTATCGCGAAGCTATGTCTTCCGAGGCCGGCGGGCTTTGATCTTGCGCAATTGCGGGAGCGCCGGGCGTGCCGCGTCATTGGTGCCCATTTGACATTTCCACGCGGTCTTCCTAGATACTTCGCATGCGAAGTAATTCTGACCCCGATAATTCAAGCCCTGGGCCGGATCGGCGCCTGATCTACCTGCTCAGTGTCGCACAGCGGCGGCTGCAGCGTTTCGTGGCGGCACAGACCAAGACCGGCGGGGTCACTTCGGCGCAGAGCGGCCTGTTGTTCGTGCTGGGCAAGCACGACGGCGCTTTGATGGGCGAAGCCGGTGCGGCACTCGATCTCGGCCCGCCGGGGATCAGCGGGCTCGCGGAGCGGATGGTGGAGGCGGGGCTGCTCGAAAAGCGTGCCGATCCCGATGACGGCCGCGCCTCGCGGCTCTGGCTGACCGCCACGGGCAGGAAGGCGCTGGCGCACACCAAGGCAGGCGTTGCCGAGCTCAATGCGCGCCTCACCGAAGGCTTCAGCGACGCCGAGATCGACATTGTTTCGCGCTGGCTCACCAGCGTGCAGAGCAAATTTCCCAGAGGAGACGACGAATGACCGACCATATCAAGATCGAGCACAAGGATCACATCCTGACGCTGACATTTGCGCGCCCCGACAAGAAGAACGCGATCACCAACGCCATGTACGGCAAGCTCGCCGACGCGCTCATCGCGGCCGAGACCGACAAGGCGACCCGCGTGATCGTGCTGCGCGGCGAGGGCGACATGTTCACCGCCGGCAATGATGTCGGCGAATTCGCGATGATGGCGAGCGGCGCGTTCAACGACGAACGCCACGTCTCGCGCTTCGTGGAGGCGATCGCGCGCTCGACCCGACCGCTGGTCGCGGCCGTGCAGGGCCGCGCGGTCGGGATCGGCACCACCATGCTGCTGCATTGCGATTTCGTCGTGCTTGGCGAGGACGCGATGTTGTCGACGCCTTTCGTCAGCCTCGCACTGGTGCCGGAAGCCGCCTCCACGCTGTTGATGCCGCTGCGCATCGGCTATGCCCGCGCCTACGAGATGTTTGCGCTCGGTGAAGCCATGAGTGCTCCGACGGCGCTGCAGCTTGGCATTGCCAATCGCGTGGTGCCGCTCGACCGGCTGCATCAGGAAGCAGCGTCCGTCGCAGCAAAGCTGGCGAAGCTGCCGGCGGGCTCGCTCTCCACGACCAAGCGGTTGATGCGCAATGCCGAGGTGCTGTCGGCTCAGATCGGCGCTGAAAGCAAATGCTTTGCCGAGCGGCTCACCACCGCCGAGGCGCGCGAGGCCTTCACGGCCTTCGCCGAGAAGCGGCCGCCGGATTTCACGAAGGTCGCAAGTTAGGCAGCGCCATTCCGCCGCGGCTTGCGCCGGCTGTCCCGAACGGCAAGACTGGCAACAGGGATCAAGATTGGAGCAGCCGATGCCCCTTTGGACCTGTGAGCAGTGCGGTGCGCAGTTTCCGGAAAGCGACGCGCCGCCTTCCGCCTGCCTGATCTGCGAGGATGAGCGGCAGTTCGTGAACTGGAAAGGCCAGCGCTGGCTCACGCGGGAGGAATTGACGACGTCGCAACGCGTCGTCTGGCGTGACGATCTCGGCATTCCCGGTCTTGGGCTCGAGCCGTCCTTTGCCATCGGCCAGCGGGCGTTGCTGTTGCGCGAGGCAGATGGCTGCGTGATGTGGGACTGCATTCCGCTCGCGACCGCAGAGGCGGTGTCCTATGTCCGCTCGCTCGGCGGGCTGAAGGCGATCGCGGTTTCGCATCCTCATTTCTATGGCGCCGTCGCCGACTGGAGCGAGGCGTTCGGCGGCGTGCCGGTCTATCTGCATGCCGACGATCGCCAATGGATCACGCGGCCCTATCCGTCGATCGTGAACTGGACCGGAGAGAGCCGGCAGCTTTCGGACGACATATTGCTGCTGCGCGCCGGCGTTCATTTCGACGGCGGGACGATTTTGCATTGGCGCAAGGGAGCGGAAGGAAGGGGCGCGCTCTTCACCGGCGACATCGCGATGGTCGGAATGGACCGCCGCACGGTCAGCTTCATGTACAGCTTTCCGAACTACATCCCGCTCGCCGCTGCCGCCTTGCGACGGATTGATGAGGTTGTCGCTCCCTTGCTGTTCGACCGCATCTATGGCGCCTGGTGGGGCCGCAATATCGCTAAAGGTGCCAAGGCCGGCTTCGATCTCTCGGTGCAGCGTTATCTTGCGGCGATCACGTCGGCGTGAGCCAGCGCATCGCTGCGTGACGTTTCTTCCGCATCGCAGCGACGCTGGGGAAGCAGGGAATTCTCCTGCTATGACCGGTTCCGTGCGCAGGGTGTGGCGGAACAATCACACCTGCTGACCGAATTTAGTATTACGGCCATCTTGTCATCGCCGACTCGCACTCAGGCGCTTATCTGAATTCCAGGCTAACCACGGTAAAGCTGGGGTGATGGTTATGAAGGCGATGCGTACTGTTTTGCTTCTTTCTTCGGCGGCGACCCTGAGCGCGGTTGCAAACGCGAACGCGGCGGACCTGCCGGTGAAGGCCAAGGCGGTCGAATATGTGAGGGTCTGCTCGCTTTATGGCGCGGGCTTCTGGTACATCCCGGGCACCGATACCTGCATCAAGATTGGCGGTTACGTACGCGCCGACGTCACCTTCGACGGCAGCGGTTCGCACGGCCAGCCGGCATGGAACGGCGATTCCGGCCAGCGTAACCGCTATTTTGACGATTTCATCGCGCGCTCGCGCATGGTGCTGCAGGTCGATACCCGTACTGCCACCGAATACGGCGTGGTCCGCACGTTCGCGCATGCGAACATCCAGTTTAACAATTTCGGTACCTCGAACCCGTCGGCGGGCACCTTCGCCATCAGCCTGCCGGGCGGCCTGAGCGGCTCGACGCTGAACGGTGAGGGCGGCGGCTATGTCGCGGTCGAATACCTTTTCCTGCAGTTCGCCGGCTTCACCTTCGGCCGGTCGGCTTCCGCCTATGCGACGCCCTGGCAGGGCTTCCCGTCCAACATCAGCTCTTACCTGATGGGTGGCCAGAACACCGACATCGGCGTCAACAACATCCAGTACACGGCCCAGTTCGGCAACGGCGTCTCCGGCACCATCGGCCTCGAAGACCCGAGCGTGCAGGACCGCACCTCGATCTACAATCTCTCCACCGGCCTGAACGCCGTCGGCACCACCGGTTATGCCTATGGCGGCACGCACTCGCCCGACATCAACGGCAACATCCGCGTCGACCAGGCCTGGGGCCTGTTCCAGATCTCGGCCGCCGCGCATGAGGTCGATGCGTCCTACAACATCCTGACCGCCTCGAGCGGCGCTCCAACCAACCTGTCGGAAATCTCCGGCCACCCCGAAACCAAATGGGGCGGCTCGGTGCAGGCATCGGTGAATATCAAGAATCTCCCGACCGGCCCCGGAGACGACATCAAGCTTGATACCGACTATGCCAAGGGTCTCACCAAGAACGTGATCGCGACCTCCTCGGCTTCGCCGAACTTCGCGATGTTCGGCGGTAGCAACCGCGCCTATCAGAGCGTCGGTTTCGGTGCGACCACGGATGCGGTGTTCCTGCCGGTCGCGAACGGCGGCACCGGTGACCTGAAGCTGACCGACGCCTGGGGCATGCGCGGTTCATACACCCACAACTGGGATGCGCACTGGAACTCCAGCCTGTTCGGCTCGGCATCGTGGGTGCACTACAGCGGTTCGGCCACCGACATCACCTCCGCCAAGGGGCAGTACTGCTTCGAGTACATGACCGCCAACAAGCTGTCGGCCGCGGCCGCCACCATTTCGGGGGACTTCAGCTGCAATCCCGACTATCTGGTCACTCAGCTCGGCTTCAACACCCGCTGGACGCCGGTCAAGAACCTGACGTTCACGGGCGAAGTCCAGTGGTTCCACCTCGACCAGAACTTCACCGGCACCGCGATGCTGACGCCTTCGGCGCCGATGCCGACGGCGAAATATGAGTACAAGGACCAGGACACCTTCATGTTCCAGGTGCGCGCGCAGCGTAACTTCTGATTGGAAGCGGTGCTTCACGCCCCGGCGGGAAGCACCGACCTGCCGTCCTGACGTCGCGACCAGGAAATGTAATAGGCGATCGTGGTCATCATCGCGATCCCGCTCAGGCTGACCAGAACCTGCATCGCGACCGAATTCGGTCCGGTGATCAGGATGAAGTGCGCGGCAAAGGACAGGAACACGCCGACGCAGAACGACGTCAGCCATTCCTCGCCGCATTTCATCACCGGCTGCAAAAGCTTCGAGCGAAGCGGCGCCCAGTCGCGTGGCATGAAATAGGTGAAGAGCAGCGCCAGCGCGAGCAGGTGCACGACGCGGTACGAGGCGAGGTTTTCCTTATCGCTCACAGACAGGCTGATACCGAAATCCGGCAGCTGGGCGGCGAGCGCCGGCGCATGCGCCGCCAGCGTCACCACCAGCGCGAACACGAGATAGGTTGCGGCCGCGGCGCGCAGCAGCGGAAGCCGCTGCAACGTGAAGGTCAGCTTCGGGCGGCTCAAGGCAAACCAGGCGCCGAGCACGGACAGCAGCTGCCAGCAGAATGGGTTGAAATACCAGGTGCCGGTCGGAAACGCGGGCAGGCTCCAGTCGAAGACGCGCGATGCGACATAGAGGGCGATCGAGCCGGCGAGCGCGAGGTTCGGCCGCCGCAGCATCACCCACAGCATCGGCGGAAACATCGCCAGCAGGGCGACGAACAATTGCAGCACGTCGAGATTCAGCGGCTTGGCCTGCAGCATCAGTCCATGCATCAGCGTTCGGATCGGGTGATCGACGATGCCGATGACATTGTACTCGTCGATGATTTCGGTGGTGCCGTATTGTGCGGCGACGTTGCTGACGATGTCGATATAGATCACGAACAGCACGACATAGGCAGCATAGAGCTGCCACAGGCGCCGGAGCATCCGCGTCGACGCCACCACGAAGCCACGCTCCAGCGCCATCCGGCCGAAGAAGACGGCGGCGGCATATCCCGTGACGAACACGAACACGTCGGTGGCGCCGGTGAAGCCGAAATTGCGCAGCGTGATGAAGTTCACCACGTTGTGGGGGATGTGATCGAGAAAAAGAAACCAATTGGCGAACCCGCGCAGCAGATCCACCCGCAGATCGAGGCTGCGCGCAGCAAGAATTTTCTTCGCAGAGAGGTTCATGATGTCAAACGTGAGAAATCGTCGCAGCAATATCTATGTTCGCAACGCAGCAAATCTAGCTGCGCCGTATGATCAACTCCGAATAGAGTTTACGTGAGGTCGGGCGCTGACGGATTTCCGTGATGAAGGAGTGAGCGCCGAATCGGTTAACCACGGGTTACGACGACACCGCTCGGCCGTCAAATCATCCACGCCACCGCGATCACTTTTGCCGGCGCTTTATACGCGCGGACGGAGCGAGCGATGCATGTCCATGGTGTAGGTGTAGCGGCCTTCCGGATGGGTCGTGACGGTGACCTCGAACAGCTCTTCCCGCGCGCCGTAATAGCGGCGTACCACGGTCAGCGCGGGTGAGCCGGCCTTGACCTGCAACGGCTTGGCCAGCCCCGCCGGCATGGCGCGCGCGAATATCTCCATCTGTGCATATTCGGTGGTCTGCCCGAACATTTTTGCAACCTGCTCATGCACCGGCGTGCGGCCATGGTCGCTGCGTTTCACGACGTCCGCGAATTTACGCAATACGTAAATCTCGACCCAGCCGAGCGGCGCCGCGAACTGGTCGGAACGCCTGATGGCTTCGATCAGGAACCAGTGTTTTCCCGGTTCGCATTTCAGGAGTGCGGCGAGCTTGCTGTCGGCCGTAATTTCACGGGTCGCGACCACCTCGCGATAGGTCTCGTTGGAATAGCGCAGCCACTCAGACAGCGACGTGACGCTATGGCTGAACAATACCGGCGGCTCCGCCGCGATCACCACCGAGCCGAGGCCCGCGCGCCGCACGATCAAACCTTGCTCGGTCAAAATGCGCAGCGCTTCGCGCACGGTCTGCCGACTTGCGTCGTAGCGCGCCATCAGCTCGGTTTCGGTCGGCAGCAGGTTGCCGACGTCATAGCGGCCGAGCCGGATGTCCTTTTGCAGCCGGCCTGCGATATCGCGGTAGCGCGTCGATTTGCGTTTTCGCGGTTCAGCGGACATCGCAGATGACCGGCTGTCCCGTCTGCATCGATTTGAGCGCGGCCTCGAAGGCCGACAGCGTCACCAGCACGTCGACTTCCGGCACCGGGAAGGGACGTCGGTTCTCGATCGAGTCGGCAAAGGCGTCGAGCTCGGCGGCCAGCGTATCGACGGCGGAATATTTGATCTGACGCGGCGCGGTCGCCGACTTGCGAACGACCATCGTCATCTCGTCGAGCACCTCGGCGGAGCCCTTGGTGCCGAAAACATGGACCCGCCAATAGAAGGGCGTGGCGCGGATGGTGGCGAGCGTCCCGCTGACGCCGCTTTCGAATTCGATCGCCAGCATGGCGGTATCGAGCGGCGGCGGACCTTTCTCGCGCGGGCTGAGGTGCGCGTAAACCCGACGCGCCGGGCCGACCAGGCTGGTGAAGGAATCGAGCACGTGCAGCCCCGCGCCGGTCAGGCCGCCGCCCGGCGATTCCGCTTCCGACAGCCGCCAGCCTCCGAGGATCGCGTTCGAGTTCTCGTTGCTGTTGTGGCCCTCGACGTGGAGGATGGTGCCGAGCTCGCGGCTGGCCGTGATCTCGCGCAGCGCGCGCATCGACGGCCAGAAGCGGCGGTTGTGGCCGACCGCGAGCAGCACATTCGCACTTCGGCAGGCGTCGAACATGTCGCTGGCATCGCGGCGGCGAAGCGCCAGCGGCTTTTCGCAGAACACCTGCTTGCCGGCTCTCGCGGCCGCGATCACCTGCGAGCGATGCAGCGAATGCGGTGTCGCCAGCAGAATTGCGCCGATGGCGGGATCGGCGAGGATCGCCTCGAAGTCGCCGGTCAGCGCGATGTTGCGTTCATCGCAAAAACTCCGCGCGGATTCGAGATCGGCTTCGACGGCGCGCGTGATCTTCAGGCGCGGGCTCGATTTGGCGGCCTCGACCAGCGCCCGGCCCCAGCGGCCAAGGCCAACAATGGCGCAATTGATCATGTGGATGCTCCGCTTGGGGCGCGCGACGGACGGATGGCTTCGATGATGGCGGCGCTGTCGGCGTCGGCGCCGGCAAGCGTTATCGCGGCACGGAGGAGGCCGGCCTGAACCTGGGTCATCGGCAGATGCTGCTTTGTCCGCAGCGCTTCTTCAAGGATCAGTTCGGCATCCTTGAGGGTTTGCGCGATATGCGATTGCGCTGAGAAATCCCGCGCCAGCATTTTTTGGGCTTTGGTATCCATCACCCGGGAATAGGCGGCCGATTCGCGCAAGCTGGCAAGAAAGGCTGGCGCGTCGAGCCCCATGCTTTCGGCGAACGCGATACCTTCCGCCAGCGCCGCGCGGTTGTTTTGCAGGACGAGATTGATCGCGAGCTTGGTACGGGCGGCATCGCCGATCCTGGCCACGCGGGTTTGC
>Ga0210407_10002331_pt1 | contig 16420 bp, 19 predicted proteins | sample IncBWC27MmetaG_FD_150860 | JGI IMG/M metagenome (GOLD analysis project Ga0210407, IMG submission 150860) | Forest soil microbial communities from Barre Woods Harvard Forest LTER site, Petersham, Massachusetts, United States - Inc-BW-C-27-M | ecosystem: Environmental > Terrestrial > Soil >...
CGCCAGCCGCTACGGCCCGATCTCGATCGTGGTTCCCTTGACGGGTGCCTACCCGGTCGTGACGCTCGCGTTCGCGGCGTTGATCCTCAAAGAGCGCATCTCGAAACTCCAGTACGGCTGCGTCGGCGCGATCATCGCCGGTATGGTGCTCTGCCAGCCCTAAGGCACAAACCATCATCGCGCTGAGTTCGTACGCCGCATCACCCCGCTTGCTTCAAGGCGTGGGCTTGGGCGCGCTTGCGGCCCCCAGCGCTTTGACGATCGCAGCGAGTTGACCCAGCGCCGCCGCGTCTTCCGCACTGACAGGCGGGTTCTTGCAGCGAGGATCCGTGCGTTGCAACGCTCCGCTCATGGCGCGCGTGATGGGAATGGGATCGCAGCCGTGGTTGTTGTCGCACACCAGGTCGAACTCCGCGCGGGCCTTGACGTGGCAGGTGAAGCAGTTGCCGCCGAATCGATTGTTCACTTCCTGAAAACCGCGGGTGCGGATCGTCGATCCGTCCGGGGAGATATTGAGTTCAAAGAACTCCCAGTCGCGCGTCGCGGCATTGAAGCCCTTCTCGCGCTTCACCATCACCTCAGTGGGCACCAGCTGCAGCACCGAGCCGACGGGATAGTTCCCCGTGGCCGCCTGCGCCACTTTGACGGTGCCGTCCAAATTGCCCGCCAGGTTGTCGACATAGAAATGCCGAACATGCGTCATCTGCGTGATGCACTTGAACGATTTGTCGCTGATCGGAAATGAAGCGGGCGAGGATGGCGCCGCCGCCAGGGCCGGACCGATCATCAGCACGACTACAACTACACAGGACTTCAGGGCGCCGGAGGTTGCCGACCGAATCGTCATTTTTTAGTCTCCCCTTATATTTTCTGAAAACGATGCTCAAGCGACGCACGCCGTTTCCACACAATAACGAGACAATCGGTAGATCGCAACGTATGCTGACGCGCGGCGTCCAAAGCATTGAGGCCCTTGATTTTGCTCGAAATTATATCGAAACGAAACGTATTTCTCGCGGCGCTCGTTCTGCTGCTCGCACCGCTCGTCCATGGCTTCGCCTTCGGCGCCGAGGCATCGGACACGTTTGCGCATCCCCCGGAGCTCGAGCCGGACGTGCGCTTTTGGATTCGCGTGTATACCGAGGTCACCACCGACCAGGGACTGCTTCACGATGATTGGAATTTGGGATTGGTCTATGAAGTGCTGCGTTTCGATCCCGCGGATTCCCCGAGGCAGCGGGAGCGAATCGTGGCGCAGGCCAAGGCGCATTATGCCGAGATGCTGCGGCGATTTGCCGCCGGCGCCACCGACAACCTCACGGCGCACGAGAAGCGCGTCCTGCATGCATTCGGCGAGAAGACAACGCCGGCTCAATTTCGCGACGCCATCGATCGCATTCGCTTTCAGCTCGGCCAGGCGGACCGCTTTCACGAGGGGTTGCTGCGCGCGCAAGCCTATGAAGCAAACATTTCGCGGGTTCTCGCCGACCGCGGGGTGCCGGCGGAGATAGGGGCGCTGCCGCACGTCGAATCATCTTTCAACCCAGCCGCGTATTCGCGCGTCGGCGCCGCCGGCCTGTGGCAGTTCATGCCCGGAACCGCCAGGCGATACATGCGTGTCGACAGCCTGGTCGACCAGCGATTGGATCCCTACAGCGCGACCGAGGCGGCGGCGAATCTGATGCTCTACAACTATCGGCTGCTCGGCAGTTGGCCGTTGGCGGTCACCGCCTACAACCACGGGCCGGGAGGCTTGCGGCGCGCTCAGGACGAACTGGGGACCAGCAATATCGCCGTGATCGTCAAGCGCTATCAGGGTGCGACATTCGGCTTTGCGTCGCGCAATTTCTACGTCGCGTTTCTGGCTGCGCTCGAAGTCGATCGCAACGCCGAGAAATACTTCGGCCCGTTGACGCATCTTCCCGACGCGCCAAGCACCGTGGTGGTTCTTCCCGACTACATTCCGGTCGACGCACTCGCCAAGGCCTTCAAAGCCGACCTGGGCGCGCTGCGTGTCTTGAACCCGGCGCTGCGTCCGCCGATATGGAACAAGGCGCGCTTCGTGCCCCGCGGCTACGCGCTGCGTGTTCCGGGTTCGCCGCAGCCTGCTGAGATTGCCGCCGCCTGGTCGGGCCTGGCGCCTGCGACGCGCTACGTGGTGCAGAGAAATGACGGCCCGCACCGCGTGCGCCGCGGCGAGACGCTGGCAGGCATTGCCGCGGCCAGCGGCGTGAGCCTGAACCACTTGCTCGCGGCGAACGGTTGGAACGGCACGCGCGAGCTGGCTCGGGGAGAAGTCGTACACATACCGATGCCGGCATCGCGTGCGGAGGCTTCGGTTGCCGCCGCCGCGGCGCCCGCGACGCCCGCGACATCGGTGGTCGCTGCCACCACGGCCCCGCCGGCGCTGGTGCTCCCCGAAGCGCAACCCGAGCCGCCGATCGCAAGGCCGCCGCCGCCGAAGGAACCGGTTTCAGAAAGACAGGCCGAAAGCACGGCACTGCTGCCGGCGGCTGCGCCCAGCGGCAATGCGGATACCACCGATTATAGCGTCGGCCCGGGCAACACCGTCGTCGTGCAAGCGGCGGAAACCTTGGGCCACTTTGCTGATTGGTCCAAAGTCGGTTCGCAATCGCTGCGGGCGCTCAACCGGCTGCACAAGAATGCCATGGTGACGCTCGGACACAAGGTCAAGCTGGATCTGTCGCGTGTGAGCGCCGCGCAATTTGAAGCGGCCCGGCGCGATTATCATCGGCAGCTACAGGAAACTTTCTTTGCCACTCACCGGATCTCGGGTACGGAGAACTATGTGATCAAGCGCGGTGAGTCTCTGTGGATCATTTCACAGCAGCGTGCGGATTTGCCGGTGTGGCTGGTCGCCGAATACAATCCCGATGTGGATTTTGCCGATGTTCGGCCCGGCACCGTCATTGCCCTGCCGCGGGTCGAAGGCATCAATCGTCAGTGATGCCGCGGGCATGCAGGTAGGCAGTCAGCGGCTCGCGTGTGTCGCCGCTGGCCACGAAGTTCACGATGGAATCGTCGGCGGCGCGTACATTGAGCTCCATTTTCTGGCTCGCCGCCATCTGCTTCAGCATCTCAACCGTCAGTTCGAAGTAGGCTGTCTGGCCCCAGGAAGCAACCGCTTGGTAGGCGCCTCGACCCAATTGCGGGGCGTCGATGGGGTTGAGCACGCGCGTGCCGCCGTCGAGAATCAATGTAAGCGCCTTGGGATCGCGGATATCGGCGATGGGGCGATCGTTGCCGGGCGCGATATGGATCCACAATCCGTAGGCGATGGCACCGCTTCGATCCCATTCGACCGGGCCCAGGTAAGCGAAGCTGACCTTCTTTCCCACCAGGCTGCCAAGGACATGCAGGCTGCCTTGTTGATGAAGGCTCGGCACCAGCTCGATCGGCTCCTTGAGCGAGCCCACGGTCATGGCGGTACGCTCGTCCAGGTACTCCACGGGCTTCAGGGAGGACTGCGTCGCGCACGCGCTCAGGAGCACGAGGATCAAACCGCCGGGGATCCATAAGTGGCGCATATTGCGGCAGTATACCGGGACGTGAGCTATAGCCGATTATTGAGTTGCCTCGACCAGGTATACTTTTGGCAATGGTTAAGCGATTCGGCCGTTATTCGGCGACAACTCTCTTCATGTGTCTGGTGCTGGCGACGGGTGCGGGCTGGATGGGCAACGCCCTGGCCGCGGAGTCGGCTCTTGCCGATCGAGTCGTGGTCCACAAATCCGAGCACAAGCTGTATCTGTACAGCGGCGACCAACTTTTGGGCATCTACAAAGTGGCGCTGGGATTGAGCCCCGTGGGACAGAAAGAACGCGAGCGCGACTTTAAAACTCCCGAGGGCCGGTATTTCCTCGCGCGGCGCAACACTCGCAGCGATTACTTTCTGGCCATTCAAGTCTCGTATCCAAACAAAGTGGACGAGATACGCGCGCATAAGAAGGGCTGGGCTCCGGGCGGCTCGATCATGATTCACGGTTTTCCCAACTCGCCCCACCATCCGTGGGCGTATTATGAGTCGAACGACTGGACCGATGGCTGCATCGCTCTGTCGAACGCCGACATGGTCGAGGTGTGGATGCGCACGCAGGATAACATTCCGATCGATATCTACCCTTGAGAGCGTGTCTGAGTAGTCCTCCCCAATAGGTGCTGCGTGGAAGCCTCGATTCTTTCGTCTGACATGGTCGATGCGCGGGTGGCTCCAAAGGGCAGCTTGGAGCACCTCTCGCAGCAGGAAATCGCCAAACTGCTCGATTCCGGGCAGGGCGGCCTGTATCCCTTGTTTCGCAAGTGCGCGCTCGCCGTGCTCAATTCCGGCAGCGAAATCGACGATTCGCGCGCGATCTTTGAAAAGTACCGCGACTTCGATCTGCGCATCGTGCGCCAGGCCTGGGGCATCAAGCTCGAGATCAAGAACGCGCCGGCGGCCGCATTTGTCGACGGCGTCATGATCCGGGGTCTCAAGGACCACTTGTTCGCCGTGCTGCGCGATGTGGTGTTCATCTCCAACGAAATCATGGAGAGCGGCCGTTACGACCTCGATTCCACCGCCGACATCACCAATGCGGTATTCCACATCCTGCGCAACGCGCGGGTATTGGAGCTGCAGGTGCGGCCCAATCTCGTGGTCTGCTGGGGCGGGCATTCGATCCGGCGCTTCGAGTACGACTACACGAAAAAGGTAGGCTATGAACTTGGGCTTCGCAGCCTGGATGTGTGCACCGGCTGCGGTCCGGGCGCGATGAAGGGGCCGATGAAGGGAGCGACCATCGGTCATTCGAAACAGCGCATTACCGACGGGCGGTACTTGGGGATCACCGAACCGGGCATCATTGCCGCGGAGCCGCCCAACCCCATCGTGAGCCAATTGGTGATCATGCCGGACATCGAAAAGCGCCTCGAAGCGTTCGTGCGCCTGGGTCACGGCATTGTGATTTTTCCAGGCGGTGCCGGGACTGCCGAGGAGATTCTCTATTTGCTCGGGATTCTGCTCGATCCCGCCAATCAGAACCTGCCTTTCCCGGTGGTGTTCACGGGTCCGGCCGACAGCGCCGAATATTTCCAGCAGATTCACCGCTTCATCGGGGCGACCTTGGGCAGCGCCGCGCAGGCGCGCTACAAGGTGATCATCGATGACCCGGGCGGCGTGGCGCGCGCGATGGTGCAGGGCATGGCGGAGGTTCGCGACTATCGCCGCCAGGCCAGCGATTCATACGGCTTCAATTGGCTGCTGAAAATCCCTCTGGAATTCCAACAGCCGTTCGAGGTCACTCATGGCTCGATGCGCGCGTTGCGCTTATCGCTCGATCAGCCGGTGCACGAGCGCGCGGCCAATTTGCGGCGCGCTTTCTCCGGAATAGTCGCGGGCAACATCAAAGAATACGGCGTCAACGCCATCGAACGCTTTGGGCCCTACGAGCTTGCCGGAGAGCCGGCGATCATGGAGCGCCTCGATGAACTGTTGCGCTCGTTCGTCGCCCAAGGGCGGATGAAATTCACGGGTGCCGAATACAAGCCCTGCTACCGACTCGTGGCATGACGCAGGAGCTGCGTATCCGCTATCGATTCGATCTGCCGGATGGCTCGCAACGACATGTGGATCTGAATTTCGCCGCCGCGGACTTCCGGCTTTCGAATCCGACGCCGGTCGATCCGCCGTTCTGGACCGAATTGAAGTTCAGCCAGTGTGCAAACTGCCCTTTGAGCACGGACGAACACGCGCATTGTCCCGCCGCATTGCATATGGCGCCGGCGGTCGAGTCGCTCAAGGCGTTGGTTTCGTTCGACTTGGTGGGCGTGACGGTCACGCAGGCAGAACGCACGGTTCACGCGGAAATCACGGCGCAACAGGCCATGAGTTCGGTGCTGGGGTTGATCATGGCGACCTCGGGCTGCCCGTGGACCGATCGGCTGCGCCCGATGGCGCGCTTCCATCTTCCCTTCGCGAGCGAAGCGGAAACCGTCTATCGAAGCGTGTGCATGTTTCTGCTGGCGCGCGAGCTCAAGTGTGTGGGCGAGGCGCACGGATTCGCGCGGCTCACCGATCTGTATGAAAACCTGCACGTGGTGAATCGCGATATGTCACGCCGCCTGGGCGCCGCCACACGAACCGACCCCGCGCGCAACGCCATGGCGCTGCTGGACTCTTACACGACATTATTGCCGGCGGCGCTCGAGTCCTCGCTGCAGGAGCTCAAGCCGCTGTTCGATGCCTGGCGAGAGCCTTAGGATTCCGTCCATTTAACTTACCGCGACGTTGTGTGAGATGCGCATCCCAATGCGCGTCGCCGCTGCGCGACAGTGCGGGCAGCGCGTGACACAGTTCCTGTCGAGGAGAGGGCGCGACACTTACTGTCGTTCCCATCGACAGAGGCACACGAGATGAGCGACCTAAAGAATACAACTCGATACAACGGAGTGGACCGCAGGGCCCCTCGCGCGGATTCGGCCGGCGTCAAAACCGGCGGTCGCCACGCGGCGATCACCAACAGTCTTTACAACTGGCACAGTTATAAGAACTGGGCGGAAAAAGCCCGCGGTAATTTCGACGAAAAAAAGTGAGCGTCAAAAATAACCGGCGCTGATGCGCCGCGCGCCGCCCGCCGCACTCAAGCCGGCACGGGCAACGGATTGATGCCTTCAATGGGCTGCGCCGCGCCTTCCTTCGCTTTCAGCCACGCCAACATCGGCTGCCAATCTTCAAGATCCTGTTCCACGACGTAGCGTTTCATCTCGTGAAGGCCGAGGCCGTATTCCGCGGCACGCACGTAGTTTTGCGAGTCCCGCAGAGTGGCAATGACCGGGATGCGCAAGCTCTCGAGAAACCGCATCAACGATTGATAGATCACGGTGTTGCGCTTGACGCGATTGGCAACCACGCCGATGCGGTATTCATCGCGCCGCACCTTGGCAATCAGCAGCAGGTCGGCAATGCATTTGGAGCAGGCGTGAATATCGATGTCGGAAGGCAGCACCGGCACGATGATGGCGTCGGCATTCTTGGTCATATCCGGCATCTCTTGGGCGGGGACCGCGGCCGGCGTATCGACGATGACATGGCCGGCGTCCGCCGGAATGCGCATCTGCCAGGCGCGGGTCATGCGCGCATTGCGCTCGAATGCGGCGATGCCGTGGATGAACGGCTGATCGGGCTTGCGTTTTTTGAGCCAGCGGCTGCTGGAGGCCTGCGGGTCGTTATCCTGCAGCACCGGACGGTCGCCAGAAATCGCAAAATAGCTGGCGAGATTGGTGGCTATCGTCGTTTTGCCCGACCCCCCTTTTGGGTTCAGGACGAGAATGCGCTGCATGTCCGCAGAGCCTACGCAGCCCCAAGCACCATAGCAAGCTGAGCCCTGGGCAAAGGTTGTGATCCCACTCACGGTTAGCGCCGAGGCTTGTACTTAGACTGCCTGCCCATGGAATGGATGTTACAAGTGGTCGACGAAATGGACGATGCCGTGAGCGCGCTGCGGCTGTTCGCCATGGGCTGGAGCGAGGATATCGGCCTTCTGGCCGCCGGCAGCGCCGCCGCCTGCGCCCTGTGCGCGGTTGTACTGCGTCTCTCTTAAGAGACTCAAGGCCCGCAAATCCATTATGATGCCGCTATGGCATCGACGCATTTTACAAAACTCAGTCTCATGGCATGCATCGCGATCACGGCGGCCTGCAGCGGCAAATCCAATGCGCCGCCCACAAGCGGCGCAACGCCGCCCGGCGTGACGTCGCTGCAGACGGAAACGCTGAAGCCCGGCACCGGGGCGACGATTGCCGGCGGACAGATGGCGGTCGTCCAGTACACCGGCTGGTTGTACGAGACCGGCGCGACCGACCATAAAGGCAAGCAATTCGACAGCTCGCGAACCGCCGGAAGAGAAGCCTTCAAGTTTCCCGTGGGAACGGGCTCGGTGATCAAGGGGTGGGATCAGGGCGTGGTCGGCATGAAGATTGGAGAGAGTCGCCGGCTCACCATTCCGCCCGATTTGGCCTACGGCGACACCGGTACAGGCGGGGTTATTCCGCCCGGCGCGACTTTGGTGTTCGACGTCGAACTGGTCGGAATCGAATAGGCCAAAGAAAACAGGCAATTTCGAAGCGGCCGAGCTGCCTCAGCCGCTCCTAAAGGCCAAAATCAGGTCAGTTCACGTATTCTTTGAGCGTCTTCAGTGCGGCGATGCGCACCTTCTTGCTCGCCGGCTTCGCCTTGAACATCATCTTTTCGCCGTTGAACGGATTGACACCCTCGCGCGCCTTGGTGGCGGGCTTCTTCACGACCTTCATCTTCAAAAGTCCGGGCAGGGTGAACAGGCCGTGGCTTCGCAGACTCTTCTTGATCGAAGCGCCAAGCGAATCAAACACGGATCCGACCTGCTTCTTAGAAAGTTCAGTTTCCTTCGAAATCGTAGCGAGAATTTCAGACTTGGTCGGTGCTGCATTCTTTTTCGCCATATTTAATCTCCTAAAATGTTTTCCAAGCGTGGACAGTGAATGCCCACCGTGGGCGAAATTGCCCACTAATTCAACTCGGCGCCGAAAATAACATAGAAAAAAGCCGATGTTTAGCGCAATCGCGAAAAAAGATTTCGTGCGCCGATGCAATTCGCGCTGGTTTTTCAGGCCTCCGCGCCTGCGAGGACGCCGTTCGCGGCACAATGCGTTGCTTCGTTCACTGTGATATCAGGCATGTACGAGGCGATGTTCAACGCAGTAACACAAGCAGCGCGCCGATGCCGATCGAAACCCAGAGGACGGAAAAATCTATTTGTCCGATGCGAGGAATCACGCGGCGCACCGGCTTCAAGACGGGTTCGCACACCTGAGCAAGCAAGCGGACACCCGGCGCGTAGCCGCCTGGCGACAGCATGCTCGTCAGCCAGTAGAGCAACATCGCGAACAGATAGACGCGAAGCACCAGGCCCACGAGGTCGAGCAGGGTGATGCGCAGGAATGCGACACCATCCCCGACGCCTGCGCCGGCCAACGCCATCATGATGAAAGTGCGCGCTGCGGCCACCAAAAGCACGGCGACGACGGTCGCGGTATCGATCTTGCCGATGGGCGGCAGGACCTTGCGCAGGGGCAAAATCAGCCAGTTGGTCACGCGCACGATGGCATCGGCCATCGGATCTCGAAAATCGGCCCGCACCAACTGGAACAGCAACCGCAGCACGAAGGCGAGCAGCAGGAGCCACAACAACATATCGACGATGTATCTGATCGCTTCCATAGGGGATACGCTTAACGTTATGGGGTGCCGAACTCGGCGGCGAGTTCGGCCGAACGGCGGTCGGCCGCGGCCACCGCGTGCGCGACGATAGCACGAAGGCCCGCGGTGTTAAGGACCTCCAGCGCCGCCGCGGTGGTGCCGCCCTTTGAAGTCACTTGCTCGCGCAGGGTGGCGAGGGAATCTTGAGACTGGCGCGCCATTTGCGCGGCGCCGAATGCCGTTTCCAGCGTCAAGCGATGCGCAACGTCGGTCGGCAACCCGCGTTCATGCGCCGCCGCCTCGAGCGCTTCCATGAATAGGAAAAAGTACGCAGGACCGCTGCCCGACAAAGCGGTCACGGTATCCATTTGCGATTCATGCTCCACCCATACGGTGGCGCTCACGGCAGCCATGATGGTCTCCGCCAATGCGCGGTAAGCCGCTCCGATGCCGGCGGGAGCGTACAAGCCGGTTGCGCCGAAGCCGTTGAGCGCCGGCCGATTGGGCATGGTGCGAATGACCGGGATGTGCGGGCCGAACCAGCGTGCAAGAGACGCATGCGGAATGCCGGCGGCAACCGATATCAGGAGAGGCCGGCTCGCCGCCAGGTGCGGAGCCAGTCCCAGAGCCACGGCGCGCATTTGCTGCGGTTTGACGGCAAGCACGACCACCTCGGCGCCTTGCACCGCGCTCGCGTTGTCCGGCGCCGTCTCTACTGCGTAGTCGCGAACCAGGCGCTTGAGCTGATCCTGGCTGGGATCGGCCACCACGATCCGCTCAGCAGGCAAGCCCCGCTTGGTCAGGCCGCTGATCAGCGCGGCGGCCATGTTGCCGCCGCCGATGAATGCCAGCTTTCTTATGTTGTTCAAGAGTCCACCCCGCGTTAATGGTCTTGCCTACCGGGATCCGAATAGCGCCGTGCCGATTCGAACCAGCGTCGCTCCCTCGGCGATGGCGGACTCGAAATCTCCGCTCATGCCCATCGACAGTGTATCGAGCTTCAGGCCGCCGGCGTTCAGATCCTGGAGCGCGGCCCGCAGCCGCGCGAACACCGCGCGCTCGTCTTTCGGCGTAGGTTGCGGCGGCGGCAGGCACATCAGACCGCGCAGCCTCAAGCGAGGCAGCTCGGCGACCGCAGTGGCAAGCGCAGACAAGCCATCCGGCGGGACACCGGCCTTGGTCGGTTCCGGCACCAGCGCCACCTGGATGCACACATTGAGCGGCGGGGCGTGAAAGGGCCGTTGTTCCGACAGCCGCCGCGCGACATTCAGGCGATCCACGCTGTGCACCCAATCGAAGCGCTCGGCGATGGCGCGAGTCTTGTTGGATTGGATGGCGCCGATGAAGTGCCACAACAGATTTAAGGAGGCCAGTTGGTCCATTTTGGCAAGTGCTTCCTGCAGATAGTTTTCGCCGAAATCCGTGACGCCGGCGGTGGCGGCCAGGCGTACCGATTCGGCAGTCTTCGCCTTGGTGACTGCGACCAAAGTGACGCTACCGGGGTCTCTCCCGGCCGCAATGGCAGCAGTCCGTATCCGAGACCGGACGTGGTTCACATGCAGCGTCAAATTCTGCGGACCAATTAACATATTGGGTGGCAACACCCTCTTATATACTGCCGGGGCCTTGAGCCCAGTCGAATTAGGAGCCGTAAATGGCGGTTGATATCGCGCAGCTTCTCGCTTTTGCGGTGAAGAACAATGCGTCGGACTTGCATCTGTCGGCGGGTGTCGCGCCGATGATCCGCGTGGACGGCGACATGAAGCGCGTCAACATGCCTGCCTTGGTGCACAAAGAAGTGCACAGCATGGTGTACGACATCATGAACGACAAGCAGCGCAAGGCCTTCGAAGAGTTCTACGAGACGGACTTTTCGTTCGAAATCCCCAAGCTGGCGCGCTTTCGCGTCAATGCCTTCAATCAAAATCGAGGTGCCGGAGCGGTATTCCGCAATATTCCGTCCCTCATCCTGTCCTTGGACGAATTGAACGCGCCCAAGGCCTTTAAAGATTTATGCATGCTTCCCCGCGGTCTGGTGCTGGTCACCGGGCCGACCGGATCCGGTAAGTCGACCACGCTGGCCGGCATGGTCAATCATTGCAACGACAACCGTCCGGACCACATTATAACCATCGAGGACCCGATCGAGTTCGTTCACGAAAGCAAGCGCTGCCTGGTCAATCAACGCGAAGTGCATCGCGACACGCTGGGCTTCACCGAGGCGCTCAGGTCGGCTTTGCGCGAAGACCCCGACGTGGTGCTGGTCGGCGAAATGCGCGACCTGGAAACCATTCGACTGGCGCTCACCGCTGCGGAAACCGGCCACTTGGTGTTCGGAACTCTGCACACGAGCTCTGCGGCGAAAACCATCGACCGCATCGTCGATGTGTTCCCGGCCGCAGAAAAGGAAATGGTGCGTGCCATGCTGTCCGAGAGCTTGCGGGCGGTGATTTCGCAGACCTTGATGAAGCGCGTTGGCGGCGGTCGTATTGCAGCGCACGAAATCATGATCGGCACGCCCGCCATTCGAAACCTGATTCGCGAAGGCAAGATCGCCCAAATGTATTCGGCCATCCAGACCGGTCAGGGCCAGGGCATGCAAACCCTGGACCAATGCCTGCAGGAATTGGTGGCAAAAGGTGTTGTCAGTCGCGAGGAAGCAAAGTACAAAGCGCAGAACAAGGACTCTATTTGATGCGCTACGCGCAACCTCTTCACGGGGTTCGCGCAGAGCCGCGAACCCCGACAATGGGGCGGCGCGCCCGGCGCGCCGGAAGATACCCGGATTTGTGGCGGCGCGCCGGTCGCGCCGTAAGATAAGGACAAACAATGGAACGCGAACAGGCCATACGGTTGATGCAAGACCTGCTGCGGCGCATGGTCGAGAAGAAGGGTTCGGATCTGTTCATTACGGCCGGCTTCCCGCCGGCGATCAAGATCGACGGCGAAATAAGGCCGCAGTCCGACCGCTCGTTGAGCCCCGAGCAAAGCGCCGGGATGGTCCGCGCCATCATGAACGATCGGCAGACCAAAGAATTCGATGGAACCAAGGAATGCAATTTCGCCATTGCGCCGCCCGGCATCGGGCGCTTCCGCGTGAGCGCGTTCATTCAGCAAGGGTTTACGGGCGCGGTGCTGCGTACCATCAACGCCAAGATTCCGACCCTCGAGGAGCTCGAGCTGCCGCCGGTCCTCAAAGATGTCGTGCTGTCCAAGCGCGGCTTCGTGATCCTGGTGGGCGGCACCGGCTCGGGCAAGTCCACCTCGCTCGCGGCGATGGTCGGCTACCGCAATGAAAAGACCCGCGGCCATATCGTGACCATCGAAGATCCGGTGGAATACGTGCACGCGCACAAGGGCTGCGTGGTCACCCACCGCGAGGTCGGCGTCGATTGCGAGAGCTGGCATCTGGCCCTCAAGAACACGCTGCGCCAGGCGCCGGACGTGATACTCATCGGCGAAATCCGCGATCGCGAGACCATGGAGTACGGCATTCAGTTCGCCGAGACCGGCCACTTGGTGCTCGCGACCTTGCACGCCAATAGTTCGAACCAAGCGCTCGACCGCATCATCAATTTCTTCCCCGAGGAGCGGCGCGAGCAGCTGCTCATGGACTTGTCGCTGAACATTCGCGCGCTCATTTCTCAGCGCTTGATTCCTCGCGAAACGGGATCCGGGCGCATCGCGGCCATGGAAATCATGCTGGCATCCCCGCTGATCTCCGACCTGATCTTCAAGGGCGAGGTCGCCAAGATCAAGGAAGTGATGTCGCGTTCCAACCGCCTCGGCATGAAGACATTCGACCAGGCGCTGTTCGAGTTGTATGAAGTGGGGTTGATATCCTACGAGGATGCCCTGCGCAACGCGGACTCGAAGAACGAACTGCGCCTGCGCGTGAAATTGGAAAGCAAGCGCGAGATGAAGAATCCGGAAGAAGCCGGCCAGACGCTGCAGATCGTCGAGGAAGAAGAAGGAAAGGTGTTCTAAGTGCGGCGCTCGGACGGGCTCCCGGCGTGAGCGTGCCAGCCGATCTGCCGGCTCAGGTGATGAACACCAAGCCGCTGTTCAAACTGATGGTCGAGAAAAAGGCATCGGATCTCTTCTTTACCTGCAACGCTCCGGTCAAGATCAAAATCGAGGGCAAGATTTTCCCGGTCAACAAGCAGATATTGACCCCTGAAACCGTGCGCCAATCGGCCCTGGGGCTGATGACGCAGGAACAGATCGAGCATTTCAACGAAGAGCTCGAGATCGATTTCGCGATCTCGGAGACCGGCCTGGGCCGCTTTCGCGTCAACGTGTTCTATCAGCGCGGCTATCCGGCCATGGTGCTGCGCTACATCACGGCGGAAATGCCCAAGCTCGAAGATCTCGGGATGCCGGACATCTACAAAGAATTGGTGATGCTGAAGCGCGGCCTGATCCTCATGGTCGGCGCCTCCGGCGCGGGCAAATCGACCACCCTCGCCGCCATGATCAATTACCGCAACGAAACCTCATCCGATCACATTTTGACCATTGAGGATCCGATCGAATTCCTGCATACCAACAAGAAATCCATCGTGAATCAACGCGAAGTGGGCCTGGATACCAAGACCTTCGCGCGGGCGTTGCGCAGCGCGGTGCGCGCGGCGCCGGATGTGATCCTGGTCGGCGAAATCCGTGATCGCGAAACCATGGAAGCGGCCATTGCGCTCGCCGGAACGGGGCATCTTTGCATCGCCACCCTGCACGCCAACAATTGCGCCGAAACCTTGGATCGCATCATCAACATGTTTCCGCGCGATCAGCACAACCAGATTTTCCTGGATCTCTCGCAGTACCTGCGCGCCATCCTGTCGCAACGCTTGGTGTTCGCGAAGACCGGCACGCGGGTCGCCGCGTCCGAGGTCATGGTCAACACGCCGCATATCTCGGAACTGATCAAGAAGGGCGATGTGATCGGCGTGAAGGAGGCGATCCGCACCGGCACGGAACGCGGCATGCTGAGCTTCGACAGCGCGCTCTACAACCTCGTGCGCGAGGGCCGCATCGACCTGGAAGAGGCCTTGTCGAGCGCCGACTCGCGCACCAATCTCGAGGCCAAGATCAACTTCGGATAGCAGTTCGGCGCCGCGATTTTGATTGGTTGGTGTAGCGCTTGCCTGGAGGGGTAAGCAGCCTCAAGGGAACGAAAAAGCGCAGTTCCCTTGAGGCTGCTTACACTTCCTGACGGATACTCAACCGTTCAACATCACGATGCCGGTGTGGCACCGTGAAGTTGATCGGTCCAGTGTGAACGGACTAGGGGATGGGAAGCTTCAAGGCAACTGTTTCTTCGTTGCCTTGAAGCTGCCTATCCCCCAGGACATGCGAAGAACCGCTCAAATTCACAGCGCCGAGGGCTGCGTTGCGGCAGGAAACCAGATTGTTCTCGAACTCGCGGCTCGAAATATCCCATCCTGATTTGAGCGCGCGCGCACGGCACGCCGCGGGATCGACCTTGAGCGCGCGCAAGGCGGCCGTGGCGAGGTCGACGTCCAGTGCGCCGGTGACTCCGTCCTCGATCACGTCGATCGGGCCGGTGACCGGATAGGCGGCGACCGGCACCCCGCAAGCCATGGCCTCCAGATTGACGAGGCCAAAGGTATCGGTGCGGCTCGGGAACACCATGACATCGGCGGCCGCCAAATGGTTGGCGAGGTTCTCGCCGAACTGATAGCCGGTGAAGGCCGCACTCGGATACTGACGCTGCAGCCTGGCGCGCTCAGGCCCGTCGCCGACCACGATTTTGCTGCCGGGCCAGGGCATGCTCAAGAACGCGTCGATGTTCTTCTCGACCGCGACGCGTCCGACGTAGGCGGCGATGGGCCGCGCAAGCGCGAGAAAGTCCTTGGGTCCGGGCTTGAATTTCTCGGTGTCGACGCCGCGCTGCCAGCACGCCAGGTTCTCAAAGCCGTGCGCCGCGAGTTCCTTGCGCATCGAGGCAGTGCTCACCATGCAGCGCGCGCCGGCCGCGTGGAATCGCCGCAACGCTCCGTAGGATACTTTCAAGGGTATGGGAAACCGCGCCCGCAAGTACTGCGGAAATTGCGTGTGATACGAGGTGGTGAAGCTGATTCCCCGCTTGACGCAGAAGCGCCGTGCGCTGAGGCCCAGCGGCCCTTCGGTCGCGATGTGCAGCGCCTGAGGCGCGAAGGCGGGAATCTCGCTTGCGATTTTTTTGTACGGAAACAGCGATAGGCGGATTTCGGGATAGGTCGGACAGGCGACGCTGCGAAAATTCTGCGGCGTCAGCATTTTGACCTCGTGGCCGAAGCGGCCCAACCACGCGGCGGTTTGCGCCAGCGTGCTGACCACACCGTTGGTTTGCGGAAACCAGGCGTCGGTGACGATCATGATTCTCATGAGGCGCCACAATGGCACCCGCGGATGACGATAAGATGACGACCCGCTCACGAATACGTCGCAAGCGCGCGAAAAATAGGGGGAATGTCATCGGCCTGTAACGAAATTACTATATTTGCTTAATGGCGGGCTTTATCAATCCCAAGGAATCAACATGCAAAGTTTTTTGGCTGAACTCAAGACTCAACGCTGGGACGATCATCGCTACTATCACCACAGCCGCATCAATCAGTCGCTGCATTTGTTGAGCGCCATCAGCTTCATCATCGCCTACATTACGATGTTCTTCGATCCCGTGAAGTCTGCCCTGATCGGCTGGCTGGTCTCCATGGTCAGCCGCCAGTCCGGTCACTTCTTCTTCGAGCCAAAGGGATACGATCAGGTCAATCACACGACCCACGAGCACAAGGAAGAGATCAAAGTCGGCTACAACCTCAAGCGCAAGGTGATCCTGCATGCCGTCTGGGCGCTCGTGCCTCTGGTGTTGTGGCTGGACCCGACTTTCTTCGGCTTTTTCACCGCGCACACGAGCGGCGAGGGTTTCATGCGCCACGTCGGCGAGATCTGGCTATTCGTGGGCGCCGGCGCGCTGCTGTTTCGAATGATTCAATTGTTTTTCCTCAAGGGCATTCAGACCGGCCTGGTTTGGGCCACCAAGATTCTGACCGATCCATTCAACGACGCGATCATTTATGCCAAGGCGCCGCTTTACTTGATGCGCGGTGAACTGATCGATCCCATGGGCGAAGTGGCCGATGACCCCCACCCCCATCGGGCCTGAATAAGTTCCCGGAGCACGCG
>Ga0210407_10002332_pt1 | contig 16413 bp, 4 predicted proteins | sample IncBWC27MmetaG_FD_150860 | JGI IMG/M metagenome (GOLD analysis project Ga0210407, IMG submission 150860) | Forest soil microbial communities from Barre Woods Harvard Forest LTER site, Petersham, Massachusetts, United States - Inc-BW-C-27-M | ecosystem: Environmental > Terrestrial > Soil >...
GAGCTGCCGAACGTGGTGGTCCCGGAGATATTCAGTGTCCGCGTGTCCAGGAACGATTGCGGGGAGGTAAAGCTCATCCCCCCATTGGCGCTGGTCGCTCCCGTCCCGCTCATCGTCCCGCCTGTCCACGTCAGCAAGCCGGTGATGGTTACGTTGCCAGTTCCTGATAGGGTGCCGCCGCTGAAATTCGTGGCCCGTTGCGCAGTGCTTGCACCATTCAGCGTCAGCGTGCCGCCGCTGAGGTTCAAAGTATTGACGAACCCCGCCGTACCGGTCACCGTCAATGGTCCGCCGGTAAAGTTAATCGTGGCGTTGCTGGTCAAGGTCGAGATGGTTTGGTTGGCAGAGGCCGGAATTGAGCCGATGGTAATCGTCGATCCTGCAAAGTTCGGGCCGATGCAAACGGCGTCCGTCGAAACGGGCAAAGCTCCGGAGCTCCAGTTGGCCGGTGTTGTCCATTGTCCGTCTCCGGCTGTGCCCGTCCATTGATTCGTGCCGGTTGCGCAACTTGCGCCCGCGTTTACGGTCGTGGTAACGCTTGCGTTGTTGTTGACGAGGTTCGGGTCCGGCTCATTGGCGGTGACGCTCGCCGGATTGACAAAGGTGCCGGCCAGGGTAGGAGTTGCACCAATCGAGATCTGGGCATTGCTGTTGGGACTGATGGGGCCCAGCGAACAGATAACATTCACAGAACCGGAACAAGCGCCCTGGCTGGCGGTGGCGGTATCGAAGTTGAAACCCGGGGGCAGCGCGTCCGTAACCACGACGCCGGTAGCGAAGCCTGGTCCGTTGTTGGTAACCGTCAGGTTGTACAGAATCTGCGATCCAACGATGGCTTGGCTGACCGAGGCCGATGCTGTGATCGCCAAGTCAGCGCTGGGGAGGGCCGAGCCTTCTACCACGGTGACTTTGTCGTTGGTGTTGCCGCTCCTCGTGCTAATCCCCACCGTCTTGGTGGGAGAAATGATATAGAAGACCGAGCTATCGCCGCCGCCAAAACTGAGGGTTGTCCTGCCGCTGGGTGATACCGCATCGGTGGCGATGAACGCCGCGTCGGCGAACAGTGCCGTAATCTGGTTAAGGTCTTGGGTGCCCGCCAGGTTGCCTGCGCCGTCCGCATTGGCGACGCCGGTGGTGGTACTAACGCCAAGCGCAGAGGGCGTGAAGTCGCCAAAGAAATAGCTACCCGAAAGAGAAGTGTTCGTGAACGGTCCGCCGACTTGCGGATCAAATGAGCCGATTTCGGCGTTGGAACCCGTGTCCACAAGAAAACCCTTGTTGAGATCTACCAGGTACAAGACAGGGTTGGTCCCTGTCCCGGCGAACGTCGTGCGCCCGCTGGCGGCCACGCTGTAGGTGGCGGCGTTGCCCGCGTGGTTCAGAGTGATGACGCCACCCTTATTCTCATCCGAGATCGTAGTTATGTTGCCGACAGCGTCGGTAGTCGCCAGGCCGATGTTGACGTCGGTGCCTCCCGTCAGCAGGGCTCCAGACATGTTGAACACGCTGGTGCCATTCAGCCAGGCATTCGAGAAACTTGAGGTTCGCTGCCTCAAAGTTTGGCCGCTGGATAACACGATTGTGGCTGTGCGCAAATCGGTGCTGATTGAAAACGCTTCGTTCGCTGAGACCACGTACAGCGCGAAGTTGGTTGGGGCCGGAGCACCGGTGAAGGTGAGCGCATATGTCCCGCGGCCATTCGCGGCGATGCTGCTATAGGTGCCCGTGAATCCGATGCCAGTGCCGAGAACTCCCGCCGTATCGGTATCTTCCAAGCCATTTGTAAAGTTGCCCAGGCCGTCCGCCGTCACGCGGCCCGCTGCGGCGAAGTGACCGGCGTTGGCGTCTTCGCCGGACACGCCGAATGCGAAGTTTCCCGTGAGCGCAGCCGTGTTGAATGCGGTTGGGTCCTGCATCTCGATGACGCCAGACCCTGTTTGACCCGACAGATCGAACTCGATGAACCTGGCTTTGGTTGCCACCCCCAGGCTGTTGAGCGCTCCAAGGGCGAACCGAAACGTGAGAGTGGCACCTCCCGTCACGGGAGTGATGGTCATGGTGCCGCGGTTGTCCGCACCAACGTTGTAAGTTCCGGTGAATGCCACATTGGCAAGGACACCGGTGCTTGTGTTGGTGTCCGAAATGCCGCTGGTCAGATTGCCGCTGCCGTCCGCCACGAAGCTGCCAGCAAAGGCCATCAGCGCAGCCGGCGTGGCGCCCTGAAAGAGGAATGCGTAGTTTCCCTTCAGCCGCGCGTTGTTGGGGTTTGGCGAGGCGACTACGTCGCTGACCTGCTGCAGCACGCTCGTGCCCGGGCTGCTGTTGACTTCGTTCGAGGTGACCGTGCTGTTGTTGGTGATCGTGCCGACTGCGGTGGGCGTAACTACGATGTTGACAGTGGCCGTACCTGCGACTGCTAGTGTGCCCAGCGCACACACAACGGTTGTCGTCCCCGTGCAAGTGCCCTGGGTCGCGGTAGCCGACACAATTGTCACGCCAGCGGGGAGCGTGTCGGTGAGCGTGACGCCCGTGGCGGGACTCGGCCCGTTGTTGTCGGTCACGGTCAACTGGTAGGTCAGATTGCCGCCGAGGACAACCGGAGCGGGCGAGGCTGTGCCTATGAGCTGCAGATTCACAGCGCCAAGGACGTTCACCGTGGTGGTGGCGACATTGTTCGCCGGGTTGGAATCGGATTCGTTGCCGCCCACTCCGACGGCGACGGTTTGCGTTCCTTCCTGGCCCATGGCGGTGCTCACGATCAGAGTCACTGTGGCGGAGGCGCCTGAGGCGAGCGAGCCAATGAAGCAGAACTCGTTCGTGTTGCATGTACCTTGACTCGTTGTTTCCGAGGACAAGGTCTTAAAGAGAAGAATGGTGCTGTTGGGCGCCTGCGTGGGATAGAAAGTCACGCCGGTCGCTGTATTCGGGCCGTTGTTCGTTATCGTCGAGGTGAACGTAATGGCTTGTCCGATGGGAACTGGGTCGGGGCTGTGACTCAGTGTGATGGCGAGGTCAGCAAACACGGCCGTAGTGGCGATTTTGGAAACGAAGCCGTGTGGAAACCCGGCGGCGGGCGTGGCCGGCAGCGGGTTAACCGTGGGGAAGTCCGAAGAGCCGATCGTACTTGCCGTGCCGGTAATGTACGCGCTGCCTACCGAATCAAGAGAGATGCCGCCCTGGGAGAAAGATTGGGTGGGGCCAAAATAGGTGGAAAACAGCAGCGCAGCACCGCTGGCGCTAATTTCGGAGACGAAAAGATTGGAGGAGCAAACCAAGAAAGTGGTTGGCTCACAAGGCGACGAAGAGCGAATCGGATTGGCCGTGGGGAAGTTCGACGTCCCGGTGTACCCTGTCACCCAGGCATTTAAGGAGGCGTCGACGGCGACGGATTGGACTCCGCCAAACAAGGAGCTGTTGCTTCCCGTGGAACCTCCGAGGAAAGTCGAGTAGACGAGCAGATTCCCGGCCGGGCTGAATTTGGTGACGAAGGCATTGTTGCCGCCATTGACGGTTTGAAAGGCGCTGAGCGTCGGAAAGTTCGATGCTCCAGTCGTTCCTGCAACATAGGCGCTCCCGAAAGAATCGACGGCAACGGCAAAACCTTCGCTGCTACCCGCGTTGCCGCCGAGATAAGTTGAGTACACCAAGGCCGAGCCTGCGGGATTCAGCTTGGTTACAAAGGCGTCAATCGGTCCTTGACGCGAAGCCTGAAAGGGATTCGCAGTTGGAAAATTGCGCGAGGCGGTGGCGCCGGCGATGTACGCATTACCTTGGCCGTCTACGGCGACGCCGCCCCCGAATTCCTCCGACGAACCGCCCAGATACGTGGAATACCCCAGCGTTCCCGAAGTGCTGAACTTGGCGGCGAAGGCTCGAAACACACTCGAACCTGCATACACGTTGGTAGGAATGAGCGGATCGATAGCCAGCACGCCAACGATGACGTTCGACAAGCCGTTGGCCGACGTCGTCCAGCTGGCGCCGCCATTCGTCGTCTTGAAAACCCCCGTACTGGTTGTACCGACGTAGACGACCCCGGAGACGGTCGGATCTGCAACAACTCCCAATGTGCTCAGATCGTTCAAACCGGTATTGACGGCGCTCCAGTTAAGCCCTCCGTCCGCGGTCTTGTAGACGCCGACGCCATTGCCGACGCCACCGCCGACGGCACTGAAAGCGGTCGCGTACACGTTGTTTGGCGCCTTCGCATCGATCGTCAGGGCCCTTATATCGAGCAAAGTGGCGCTGTTGGGCACAGTGAGTCCGGTATTGATGGCTGTCCAACTGGTGCCGCCGTCTATACTCTTAAAGACGCCTGAAATCGTGCCGGCGTACACTGTTGCAGGTGTCACCGGATCGACAACGATAGATGTGAAGTCCTGAGCAAAAAGAAGCACGGCGTTGAGGAAAGTCCAATTCGCGCCGCCGTCGATCGTCTTATACGCGCCGAGGGCGCCACCGGCATAGAGCGTCAGTGGAGTGCTGGGATCAACACCGAGCGTCTGGACGTCCGCCGGAGTGGTCGTGTTGGGAAACACTAAGCCACTATTCATGGCTGTCCACGTCGCTCCACTGTCAAGGCTCTTGAAAACGCCGGCTGGGGTGCCGGCATATAGGGTCGTGGAAGTAACTGGGTCGATAATCAAAGCACGGATGATCAAGCTGCCGAGTCCGATGTTGCTGGCCACCCAAGCCCCGCCACTATTTGTGCTCTTGAAAATGCCGGATTCGGCGGTGCCAGCATAGACGTTGGCTGACGTTTTTGGATCCACGACGAGCACGGTGATGTTCGGGCTGGTCAGGCCGGAATTGCTGGCACTCCATGTGACTGCGCCATCGGTGCTACGGAAGGCTCCGCCTCCGGAAGTTATCTGGAAAACGCCTGCTGTCGTCGGAAAGTTCCCGGAGGTCGTTGCGCCAGTGACGTACACATTCCCGGCGGCGTCTACAGCGATGGGATTGCCCCCGCCGAAGGAACCGGAAAACTCTGAGCCGCTACCACCCAGGTACGTGGAATAGCCCAACGCTGAACCCGTCGCGTTTAGTTGCGTAACAAAGACATTCTGAATGCCTTTCAAAGTGCTCTGGAAGGGATTCAAGGTTGGGAAATTGTTAGCGCTGGTGATGCCCGTGACGTCCGCGTTGAAGCTCGCGTCCACGGCGATTCCGTTCCCCTGGCTGAAGCCGGCACCTCCCAGGTACGTAACATAGTCAAGACCGTTTCCCCCGGCATTCAGTCTGGCAACGAAGGCTTCCTGGCACGTAGATGGGGTCGGCGTGCCGCAAGTATTCAGAGTCGTCTGGAAAGCGCCCGCGGTGGCAAAGTTGGTGGACGTGGTGCTTCCAGTGATGTAAGCCCTGCCCAACGCGTCCACGGCGATTCCGTTCGCCAGGTCCAAGCTGTTACCGCCGAGAAGGGTTGAGTAGGCGAGCACGGGATCGATGATGAGCGGCTGGCTTAAGTCGTACTTGCCAAGGCTAAACTTGACAGTGTTTCTTGCTGCGAGCACGAACCTACCGTCGACCGGTCGGCGCTTGCCTTCTAACTCCTGGTAGATCACCGGCTTGTACAGGCGCGTCCGCTCGCCGGAAGTGCCCAACAAGAGATCGCCTTCGGGAGTAAGCTCCAGCTTCTCCACGCCCTTCAAGCCGAGGCGAATCTGCCGGGGGTCGGCTCCGGGCGCGACGATAAAGTCATACTCAAGCTGCTGCCCACTGCCGTGATAGACGAGATCGATGCCGGGATACACACCTTGATAGCGGACTTTGGCGTAGTTAGGGACGTTGGTCCGCCATTGCGAGGGGTCGTTGCCGATGAAGTAGTTGCTCTTGCCGGGCATTTGCTCGATGCCGGTGACTGCTGCATTGGCCGTTGCGCCCAGCAACGACATGCGGATGATTTGAGCGGGACTCGTTTCACGCTCCTCAGCTTCAGGAAGGCCGGGGAGCGCCCCGAGCCTCTTGGCAGGTTTCGCGTGGCTCTCTTTTTGCAGCGTCAGAACCGCTTCGTGGGGCAAAAGAAAAAGCTTGTACCCAGGACCGCGCGAGAGGAACTTGACCTTGGGATCGATTTGTCCATGGTTGGCTTCAAAGCTCAGGGGCAGCTTGCCGTATTCTTCAGCCACCTTCTGCTTCGCCGCTGGAGAAGGGGCGTTCGCGGCGGGGGAGATCTGCTTTGCGGGGGCGCCATTATCGGAGGTCTGTGCTGCGCATTCGCTCACAGTAAGGCAAGCGATAGCCAGGACCACCGCACTGCACAAAAACCGTTGGTGCTTCATAGTTGGGCCCGAAACTTTCCTTCCGTTACTCCGAATCAGGGCTCAAAGAATTGCCGAGGTGTGATCTCGAAAATCTTCCAGCCTTTTTTCGGGTCGTACACAAAATCAAACTGGATGCGCTGCCTGCGGTGCTGGTCTTGCGTCGGCTTCGCTTTATCAGTAAAGATCATGTCCGCGTCCACAATAACGGTGGCGTGATCGCCCTTCACTTCCGTGGTCGATTCGCGCAGATTGATCCGCATCTCGCTGGTGCGCTCGAGGAACTGGGTCACGGCATCCTCGAAGCGAGGAAAATCCTCGAAGCGTTCATCGAGAGAGCCGGTCACGCGCCGCGGAGAGTGTCCTTCGAAACCATCTTGAAGGTCACTGAGGACACGCTTGATGGCGCGCCGCGCGCCCGTCGCGTTGTCCGGTGAGTCCTCCGGCGACGAATCGTTCTGCTTTTTCTTCTTGTCTTTCTTCTTGTCCGGCTGATCCGGTTGTTGCTGAGGGTCCTGTGACCAACGCATCGGCGGGCTTAGCTCGAAAGCAGCCGCGCTAACGAGCAAGCCGACGATGACCAATGCGAGCACGAGGGCCAAATTCAACTTCTTAAGTGCCTTCATTTCCGAACTCCTGTCTTACTGCACAACCATCCACTCCAGGACAAGCGTAAGATCCGGTGGACCTGGGTTTCCTTGCACTTCGCGGTCAGATCCACCCATCCGTGGACCACGCAGCGCGGCTGGCGGTGCGTTGCGCACGGATTCAATCCCGCGAATCTGCACAACGCGCACAATGGCCATGCCGTGGCGAGAACGTACCAGATAGGTGTTGCCGGCCACAAGCGCTGCTGACGAGGAGAGCTCGTCGCTTGCTGCGCTGTCGGCCTGGTCCAGCGGAATTCCACCCAGGCTGCGCACGCCTTCCGCCTCGATAACCAATGCCGTCCCTGCACGCGAGCTGACTTCCAAATCCGCCGCGCCGCCGCAGGACTGCTCGGTTCCCGACGTCAGCCTAAAGCCGGTGCACCCACCCACCGTGAGGCGCAGATCCCCGCGTTGCCGGAGTCCCGCATGCGCGGCGGCTGATTTGCCGGTCCTACTTCCGCCGCGCGACGCGCCGCTATCAGCAACTGGCGCTGGCTCAGCGGCTGGCGAGGTGGGGCTGTTCATATTGGGAGAGCGGAGCGACGCATCGGATGTGAAATCAACAGCATCGCGAGCTACCGGGCCACTGCCGGCCGGCGGAACAGCTGATGGTGCAACAGTGGGTTTTTCAAGGGTGCGGCTGCCGGGGCTCACATCAATGGACGACGTCGCCTTGCTTGCCCCGGCGTAAATCGTTATCAGACGGCTACCCGGCTCCAAACCTGGGTCGGCTGTAAGGCGGACTCGCAGTTCGGTTGACCCGGACTCCAGCAATTCCGCTTTGATGCCGGATCCGCTTAGCTGAACGGCCGTTACTCCGCTGAGATTAGCTCCATAGAGGTTGGCCTCGACAACCTCCCCCGGCTTCAGCTTTGCCGGTTCGACGCCGTAGACTTTGGGCGGCAAAGCCGTTGCCGGAGTCAGCGGGGACTGGATTGCAAGCGTCACTTTCACCTGCACAAAGAGCAGGATGGTCTGCACGCTCGTGCCAAAGCGTCCGCGGATCGTTATCTGGAAGATGGTGGGACTGGCCTGCAGAGTATTCTGGAGCGGGAAGGTTACGGTGGCGCCTGCAGCCACGTTGCCTCCCGTCGCGGTAAATCCGGCCGGAAGATTCGGGAAATCGATCGCCACGGTTGCGGCAAAACCCGAAATCGGAACGACTTGCACCCCAACCTGCAACGTTCCACCCGGAAGCGTCCCCGCGGGATTCGTTGCCGACGTGACCGGTGTCACACTCAGAGTGAAATCGCTGATGACGTTCAAGTAGAGCGCGGCTGTTCGGATTACCCCCAAGCTAGAGGTACCGCGCACGGTGATAAATGCTGGACCCGGAGAAGCTGCAGCGCTGATCGTGATCGGAAAGGACCCTTGCGACCCGGCGGCCAAATTGCCCGAGTTCGCCGAGAATCCGGCAGGGAGGTTCGGAAAATCGATGAACACCGTTCCAGCGAATCCGGTGCCAGCAACGACCTGCACCGTGACAGGGAGTGTGCTGTTTTGCGTCACCGGCGCGGGCGAGCCAGAGGTCGTTACCGGCGTTACGCTAATACTGAAATCCGGCTGAAGGACGAGCGTTGCGTTGGCGGTCGTCGTGATGGCACCGGATGTGTCACGCCCTGTCAGAACCAACGTGAAAGGTGTGGGTCCGCTGACACCGGTGGGCGCGGTGGTGGGTGCTAAGACCGTGAAGTTCACTGTCGCCGTCGGACCGGAAGGGTTGGGCGAAAACTGAACCATGACGGGCTGATTCCCGACCTGACCCTGGCCACTAAAGTTGATCGAGCCGGTGAATCCGCCGATGGGCGCGACCGTGAAGGACCCTCTGACCGACCCACCTAGAGCCAAATCCGTGCTGAACAATTGTACATTGACAATCTGGAACGACGGCGAGCTGGTCGAACCAATCGCCAGCAGACACGAGCCCACGTTTACGCCAGTCCCGCTGCCGCTCGGACAGTTCACGATTGCGGCGTAGTCGCCGATCTTCCATCCTGCCTCGCCACGGTGGAAGCGGATAGTAGCCTGTTCAGATCCCATGAGAACTCGTTTCCCAGTCCTGGAGTTCGGCGGCGTCGGCGTGCCGGGAGGAATTGGGTTGCCCATGGCATCCAGCAGTTCCAAGGGCTGGTTCTTCAGGGTAAACTGCACCTGAAATTCCGCCTGACACACTCCATCATCCTGCAGCTCAATCACCGCGCAATTTACCGGGCGCTGGAACACGCGCATGGTTTCCAGTTTGTTGCGAAAGCTGTCTTCAATGGCTGCCGCAAATCCGGCATAGTTGCGAAATCGCTCTGCGTCAAAGTTTTTTAGGAATGAGGTCGACTGAAGAGATTCGTAAGCGCTCGCCAAATCGCGCACGATTTCCACCGGCTGAACGCCGGCTTCCACCACCAGCGGATACTGTTGCGTCGCTACCAGACCGCTGTCGTTGACGACCATGAGGTGAACGCTGTAGTTCCCCGGCGCCAAGGCGCTGGTATTAACAAGGAAGTCGGGCCCCGTTCCTGTCAGCGGTGTATTCGGTAGAGTCCACTGATAGGCGACGATCTGGCTTCCGGGAGGAGTGCGCGTGGTGGACGCATCCAGGGGAATCTTTGCGCCTTGTGTGACGGTGAAGTCCTGGCTCGACGGCAGCTGGATCGTGTTCGTTCCCGGGCTCTGCGCCATTTCAATGGCTGTCTGCGAAGCGACCGCGAACCCGGCAACCGCCGGACCTTGCGGTCGATTGATGGTAAGAGAGTACGCACCCACGGGAACTTCGGGAGCAATCGTAATCGTGACGGGAATTTGTGTGGCCGTAATCTCTCCCCGCGGCTTCACGGTAAGTCCCGCTTGGGTAGACGAAATCGATTGCGTGCCAATAAAATCCTTGCCGGTGATTATGGCATCGAACGTCCTTCCAGCGACCGACGCTCCCGGATCAATCGCGGCGCCGGTTTCTCCTTCGGTGTCCTGCACAGCCCGCGACATCTCCTCCGAAGTCGCCAGGCGTTTGGGACCTGGAGCACGACCGGCGATCACGGAGACCGCTTCGCCCGGATTGAGCAGAGTAGCTCCGGGGAAGCGCGGGTCTGACGACGAGACTCTTACCTGGCCGCCACCCAGCGCGATAACAGTGGTCGCGAGATCGGTGGCATCGAGATACTCTTCCGTTCCTACCACTCCGCAAACCGCGACTTTGGTGTGAATTTCGAAGTGGCCATCCGGCGTGGCGATTTTGGTAACGTCCGCCCTCACCTTTCCATAGATCAAGTCAAGATCCGTTTGCTGCTTTCCGGGATCGTGCTTCACCACTACCAGCGACGCCTGAGAACCCACGTTCAGGATTGATCCATCCTCCAGGCGCAAGCGCGCTCTGCCGCCGCGCTCGGTCTTGACCGCGTCCTGCCAGAACACCCCCATGTCCTTTTTTGCTTCGTAGGTTTTCTTCTCGCGCAACACGGAGCCCGTTGGAATCAGCGCAGTAATCCTTCCCGCAAGAGGCTGCGGGGGCGTTTGAGGCAGCGGGGAGGCAGGAAGCGACCCAGCCACTGCCAAAAACAGAAGCACACCCAGTAACGAATGGACTAAGCGATCCACTTTCACACACCAGCCTCGATCGCGGCCAAATGGCTCCTACTTTCTAAAACGTAAAACAATCGAACCTCCGATAACTGTTTCTCGAAAACTCCGCACATCGGGCACTGTCGGGTCACCAGTTGGAAAGAAATTGTTTGTTCGCGCATAGAAGGCAGTCACGGTCCTGTTCTCGTCGTTGCCGATCTTGTAGGTGACCGCGGCTCGCCAACTTGGGCGCCGGAAACCCTGATTAAAGTAAAGGAATGGCTGCTGGGGGTTGAATTGGGCGCTGACCTGCAAGGGGGAAAGCGCCAAGCCGTTGAATTCCTTGAAGTTCCCCTCGATTCGAAAGTAGCGAGGCGTGTCCAGCAGAAAACCCGCCTGAATGGTGCGATTGGTATCAAATGCCGAGAAGAAATCCTGCGGGAACAACAAGGTAATGTCGCTCGGGGTGAGAGCCGCGTTGAGAGGTGTGTCCTTATCAAGCCGTTCGATTTCGAACCGCGCCGCGGGACTGAATTCCCAACGATCCCAGGAGTAGTGCGCGCGGTACCCTATCCCGAACCGGTCTGTGTCTGTCGAGAGCTGCGGCGTGACCGCGTTGATCTCGTGCCAATGCTCGTAGTCGAAAGTGATATTCCCCAGACGCGCAGGTACAGTCACGGCGATGAATGGGATGCGCGTCGACCGTTTCTGCACATCCAATGGTCCGGGAGTACCCGGAGTATCCAGGTTTCGCTCGCGATATCCAGCTTCGATGGTCATGCGGCGGTAGAACGGCAGGTCGCGGATCACCAGGCGCCCCTCTGGCGCTCGAACCACGTTGGTAAAATTTCGCTGGCCGTTCAGATTGTCGTTCGCACGCCGCCATTGGCCGATCACGCTTACGTTTCGTGTGAGCTCATATTCCCCGCGAACGCTGAAGTCTTGCAGGTCGCGGATCTGTGGTGCATTTGAGCTGAAAAAATTGGGTTCGAATCGCGAGTAATCCGTCCTCAACGTCAGTTTCTTGATTCGTTCGTGCGCCTCCAGGCGGCCGGCCCAATCCCCGGCCTGTCCCGCGAAGCATCGAGCGTCCAGCACCGCGGCCCCGAGAACAGGCGACACCGACGCGCACGCAAAATTGCTGGCGTCCGCTCCCACCGGCGGCACGCCTCCCGAGGTCCAGCTGTAAGCAAACTCGCCGCGAAACCCGAAATGCCACGGAACATAATCCACGTTCGTGTCCGTGCTGATTACATCGTTATTCGCGGCTTGGGGGAAAGGACGACGAAATCCCACCACTTCCGATTCGCCCGGCAAGCATCCCGTACTCAGCGGCCGAATGTTAATGAAGCCGGTGGTGGGGTCCAGACAGGCGAGCGTTGCGTCGGGTAAGGACTGTTGGAGGTCTTTTCCGTGACTCCAATTCAGAGCGATCCAGCTACTTCGGCCAATCCGCTGTTCCAGTCGTGTCCCCGCCACAAACCGCGAGTAAGGCTTACCAGGGGTGAGTGGATTGGGCGGTAAGGTGAGGTTGCGAAACACGGAATAATCGCGATAGAGCGAACCCCAACGGTCCACGAAAAACCCAACCGTGCCAATCACCTTGAGTCCGGGCCGCATCTTCTTCGAAATCGTCAGGCCCTTGACGTTCTGGTTGAAGGTCAAGCGGGAGAAGTTGATCAGCGCATCCCCCAGGTTCACCTCAAAGCTCGGCCCCTGCAGTCGCACGTACGCCCTCTGAAGGCTGTTGCGCTCAGGATCGACCTGTGGATTATTCGTATACCGGCCCACGGCGAGAATCTCGAATTTGTAGCGGCCCCCAATCGGTTCGTTGCTGAAAAAACTGAATTCAGCCGTATGATTGATCCCTTCATGCAAAAATGACTGTGCGCGGTTTCCCTGGATATCCGTTCCGTCCACGATGTATCGCAGCTCAAAGTACGTTTGGCCGGGCTCGATTTCCGGCGTAAATGTGCGCGAACTGGCGCCCTGAGGGCTCGAGGGTACGGGATCCTGGTTCTGTGCATCCTTGGTATCGGAACTCGGCTTGGCTTCGTCGGAACCCGCGATGGCCGGATGTTTTGCTTCATCCGACGACGGAGCTGCGGTCGAATGCGAGTCGGAGGGTGGCGTGTCTGACTGGCGGTTGGGTCTACTGTCGACTTCTGTGGCCCACGCTGCAAAGAACAGCAAGAACAGTGCACTCCGCAAAACTACACTGCCAAGCGCCCCCGTTTTTTGGGAGTTTCTAGCGCTTGAGCAGAACCTGTAGGCAAAGTTCCGGGCCGGTAGCGCGGAGACTCGTGGCTGGGTGGGCATTTGCTGAGTTCAAATCCTCAACCTGCGGGACGCAGCGTGAAGGTAACACGCCCAGGGGATCCTGAATGTGCGAAGGAATGTGGCACCGTTGAGCGTTGTTGTCAACAACAAACCTGTCGAGGAAAAAAGGAGCAAAATAATTAGGTACTATGAAAGATTCTCCAGTACTCTCAAAACTAGAGCCCCTAGAAGCTAAACGTCATCGCCACGTCCCATCCTCAGTTCCGGGATCTTCTTGTGCTCTTCAGCATCTTTCTCTGCCGTCTGTGAAGGGTTCGATCTCCATCAGCACTCAAAGCCTCAGTTCTCTGGTTGCCGCGCATATTCTGCTAATATGACGCTTCTCGTGTGTGCGACTGAACCATGAGTTCTCTCCGTCCGGCGCCAACCGGGAGTGCCTTACCGCCCCGCATTCGTCGCGGGCCCTGGCAGAGCATTGTTCGCTTGTTCCGCTCGTGGTGGTCGCACAAAGTATCTCTTGCCATCAGCCTTGTGCTGACGGCTTCCGCCGTGTTGATTTATCTCTTTACCTTTGTGGGCGAGCGGCCCACCCCCATTTTTGAGTTCATCCAGCGATTGGAGCTCAGTGCGTTGGATACGCGATTCCGCTATCGCGGGCGAAGCCACAGCCGTCCGGATTCCCGCATCGTCATCGTGGATATCGATCAGTATTCCCAGGAAGTGCTGGGGCGCTGGCCGTTTTCGCGCACACATTTTGCCACCATGCTCGACGCCCTGCGCGACGACGGCGCTCGAGTGGTGGCGTTTGACATTACCTTTAGCAAGCCCGACGAGATTTCGGCTCCCATCCGCGAGCTTCGGAAGGAGTTTCAGGGCAAGGATGGAGAGATTGACCCGCGATTCGCGACAAAACTCTCCAAATTGGAAGCAAAATACAATACGGACGAGCAGTTCGCCCGGGCCGTCGAGCGTTTCGGCCCGGTTGTGCTTGGCAACTTTTTCCTGTACTCGGATTCAGACCTAACAGGAATTGACGATGCCACTCTGGATCGCTACGCAGCGCTTCTGAGTTTTTTTCCTTTCCCTCGCGTGCAGCCGCAGCGTCCCCAGACGGCTCACGAGGATTTCTTGAAGTTGGTGCGCAACTACGAGGACTTGAGGCTGCTGCCAAAAGGAGCGCAGGCCAACCTCGAAATCTTCAATGACGCGTTACGAGGCGACCGCGGCGCCACCGGCTTCTTTAACGTTCCTGCCGATGCGGACGGCGTCGTCCGCCACTCGCTGCTCGCCCTTCCGTATGGCCGTTCGAACAACACTGACGAGTGGGATATTTTTGCTTCGCTGGATGTTCAGGCGGCGCGGCTCTACCTCGGCTTGTCCAACGACCAGACCGCGCTACGATACGGCCCTACCGGGATCGTTGACTTCGAATTCGGGCCGGCGCTCCGGCTCCGGCCCGATCCCGTTGGCCGCAGCATGATCAACTACCAGGGCCCGGTGCGTACGTATCCGTATCACTCGATTGCGGACGTGACCCTCGGTAAGTTCCCGCCCGGCACTTTCCGCGACAAGATTGTGCTGGTGGGTGCTTCGGCGACCGGCATCGGCGACATGCGTTCCACTCCATATGGCGGAGTCGATTTTCCAGGGGTCGAAGTCCATGCCAACGTCATCGACAACATTCTGAACCGGGGCTTTCTCCGGCGCGGCGCGAGGGAGGTCCTCTGGGATCTATCCTTTATCTTTGTTTTTGGCGTTCCTCTTGGGTTGTGGCTGGCGCTGACCAAACCGCAAAACATGTGGTTTGGCCTTTGGCTGGCTGTGCCTTTCCTCGGTGGCGTATACGGGGCTTTCCTTAAGGGCTGGTGGCTAAACTTTACCATTCCAATGCTCACGCTGGTCGCGAATGTGAGTCTCGTAGCGCTATACCGCGTGGTCGTCGAGGAGCGGGAAAAGCGCAAAGTCCGCAGCAGCTTCCAGCAATACCTAAGTCCAGAAGTCATTCGCCGCCTGCTCGAGCACCCGCAATTGGTGCAGCCTCGGAAGACCGAAATCACTATTATGTTCAGCGATATCCGGAATTTCACTGCGATTTCCGAGGAACTTGATGCACAGGATCTGGCGCTTTTGCTGAATCGATATCTATCGGATATGACGCGAATCATATTCCATACGAAAGGCACGCTCGACAAATACATCGGCGATGCGGTAATGGCTTTTTGGGGCGCGCCCTTCGAGGAGGGGGACCATGCTGTCAGAGCTTGCCGCACAGCGCTGGCCATGATGCAGCGCGTAGCCGAGCTTCGTGAAGAGTGGCATACAGCAGGCCGCCCGCTACTCGACATTGGCATCGGCTTGAACACTGGCACCGCGTCAGTCGGGAACATGGGGTCTCAGCTGCGCTACGGTTACACGGCGATGGGTGATGCCGTAAACCTCTCCTCGCGTCTCGAGGGTCTGAACAAGGAGTACCGCACTCACATTCTCGTCGGCTCCGCCACCTTTGAAGCCGTTCGCGAAGCAGGCTTTCTCTTCCGGGAGCTCGACCTGATTCGCGTCAAGGGCAAGCTCCAGCCCGTGACCATCTACGAATTGGTGGCCCTAAGAGATACAGCGGCCGAGCACGAGGAGCGCCTCAATGCTTTTGCGCGTGCCCGCGCCAACTATTTGCGCCGCGAATGGCTCGAAGCTCAGAGCATGTTCCAGGAAGTGCTGGATCGCTGGCCGGACGACGGCCCGGCGCGAACCTATTGGAAGCGTTGCCAGGATTACCTGTTCGAGGCGCCCAACGAGAGTTGGGATGGTGTGTTCGTGATGACCCACAAATGACGAAGCCTTTGCCAGTCTGGCTTCCAGCCCTGTCTTCCTGCTCGCCATATGGGGCCTTCTCGCGGGGTGCTTCACGCGCTATTTCTCGATCACAACCTGCGCCTCCTAGTCCCTAGTTAGTTAGCGGCTAGAGTCAAGGCAGAGAGAAGGCCAATGGCACTCTATGGCTCCTGAACGAGGCCACAGGAGAGTAGACGGCACCATTCGGTCAGATTCCTGTGGCGGCACGTAAAGCTGGCTGCGGGTTCTGCGCAAGGATGGGCGTCTAACACTTCTGCTCACCGACCGAGGGTGATCATCCGCTCGTAGAGCCGGGAAAGGGTTGAGGGCTTTCGCGTATTCGGATTGAGTAATACCCGCTCTTCGACGCCCGGATTCCTGCGCACGTGTGTGGGCACAATTTTATGGCCGCCCTTAGTGCTGCTTCTTCCTTTCCGCTCCATAAAACGCACACCCACGTTGTTCTCTTTTCTCAAACTGACCAAGCTCGCAGGATTCTCGGCTGCCTTGCCATCCTTCATGCATGGCGACTTTGTAGGTGTGGCTGCGCACGACGCGATAACGGTTGAAGTTCCCGGCTGGCGGCAGCGATCGGCTAGCTTGTTGTCAATCTCTCGCGGCGTGATTGATGCTGCCTCGCGTCCCTTGAACCACTCACCACGATCCGGTAGGTGACGACGGTGACGAGACGAAACGACAGCCGTGGATGACGAAACGACTGAAACGACCTGAAACGACCTGAAACGACCTGCTCTTGCCCTCCCCCACTTTTTGAATACCCCGCCAGAGGGAAAAAATTATCTTGACACGAGGATCGCTCGGGTGTTTCATACAATAGAATGAAACAG
>Ga0210407_10002333_pt1 | contig 16411 bp, 10 predicted proteins | sample IncBWC27MmetaG_FD_150860 | JGI IMG/M metagenome (GOLD analysis project Ga0210407, IMG submission 150860) | Forest soil microbial communities from Barre Woods Harvard Forest LTER site, Petersham, Massachusetts, United States - Inc-BW-C-27-M | ecosystem: Environmental > Terrestrial > Soil >...
GCCGCGGACTTGCTGAATGGCGTGCCTTCTATCGTCATCGGCATTTTCGCCTATAGCCTTGCTGTCCAGCCCTTCAAGCATTTCTCCACCTATGCTGGCGGTTTTGCTCTTGGCGTCATGATGATTCCCATCACCTTGCGCAGTACGGAAGAGTTTCTGCTGGGCGTGCCTCGCAGTTTGCGGGAGGGCGCGATGGCCCTGGGCGCCAGCAAATGGAAAACGGTCGGGACGGTTATTGTCCCCGCCGCCTATCGCGGCATTCTCACGGCCATTCTTCTGGCCTTCGCGCGCGTGGCGGGCGAAACCGCTCCGCTGCTGTTCACGGCGCTCGGCAATCGCTTTTGGAGCAACGGCTGGAACGAGCCGACTGCGTCCCTTCCGGTCATGATCTATAACTATGCCCTCTCGCCGTTTGAGGACTGGCATCGACAAGCTTGGGCCGCGGGGCTGGTCTTGCTCGCGTTGATTCTGATTATTAATATTGTTGCGCGGGCCATTCTGTCCCGCGGCATCTCGGTTCCGAGGGCTTAATCCATGCACGCTTCTGTGAGGCAAGCAGTGTCCGTAAACATTACTCCTCCCGTAACAACCTCCGCGAGCCGCGAAACCGCGGCACCCGCCGAGTTGCGCATGTCCATCTCCAAAGTCAATTTCTGGTACGGCGCCAAGCAGACCCTTTTCGACATCAGCCTGGGCATCGCCAGCGGCAAAGTAACCGCGCTCATCGGTCCGTCAGGCTGCGGCAAATCCACTCTCCTGCGCACCCTTGACCGCATGCACGAAACGGTACGCAATGCCCGGCTCGAAGGTGAAATCTTGCTTGACGGCAAGAACATTCTCGCGCAGGACGTTACTCAGCTGCGCCGCCGCGTCGGCATGGTCTTTCAACGCCCCAATCCTTTCCCGAAATCCATCTTTGAAAACGTCGCCTATGGCCTCCGCATCAACGGTTCGAAGGTTCCCATGGCGGAAGCCGTCGAGAAAAGCCTCCGTCACGCCGCTCTCTGGGACGAAGTCAAAGACCATCTGCACAAGTCCGCCTACGAACTTTCCGGCGGCCAGCAGCAGCGCCTGTGCATCGCTCGCGCCCTGGCCGTTGAGCCCGAGGTGCTGCTCCTCGACGAGCCTTGCTCGGCCCTCGATCCCATCAGCACCGCGAAAATCGAAGAGCTCCTCGTCGAACTGAAGGATCTCTGCACCATCGTCACCGTCACTCATAACATGCAGCAGGCCGCGCGCATCAGCGATTTCACTGCGTTTCTGCTGAACGGCCAGATCATCGAGTTTAGCCCCACGCCGCAGCTCTTCACGAAACCCACCGACGCCCGCACGGAAGCCTACATCACGGGCCGCTTTGGTTGAAGCGCTCTGGAAGAAACGCAGTACGATGTCCGCACGGATTTAAACGGCTGAGGGGAAAGAGTTCATGGAACGCCATTTCGAAAAAGATTTGAACGAATTGAAAGAGCGCCTGCTATGGATGGGCAGTCTCGGCGAGCGCGCCGTCCATCAGTCCGTACATGCGGTTCTCGAAGCCGATGAACAGCTTGCCAAGCGCGTTCTCGAAGAAGAAGACGCCATCAACGAATTGCAGCTCGAAATCGACGACCGCGTCGTGCAACTCCTGGCGCTCCATCAATTGATGGCCATCGATCTGCGCCTGGTCCTCGCCGTTTCCCGCATCAACAACGATCTCGAGCGCATCGGCGACCAGGCCGTCAACATTGCGCAGTCCGCGACGCGCATCCTTCGCCATCCTCGCGTGAAGCCCTATGTCGACCTCCCGCGCATGAGCGAGCTTGTCGAAGAAATGGTCCGCAACGCGCTCAACGCCGTGGTCCGCCGCGACGTGGATTTGGCACAAAAAGTTCTCGCCACCGACGATCAGGTCGATCACTACCGCGATCAGATCTTTCGCGAACTCCTCACCTACATGATGGGTGATTCCAGCGTGGTCTTTCCCGCCTTCGAGCTAATCCTAGTCGCCAAGAATCTCGAGCGCATCGGTGATCACGCCACAAACATCGCCGAGGACGTCATCTACATCGTCCAGGGCCAGGACGTGCGCCACCCCAGCGTCGATCGCCGCTAAATTGTGGGACGCGTCGCGCCCTCGAATGAATAGTCAGTACCAGCACCAAAATTGTTTTGTTTTCTGAACTATTTAGAATCAAAATGCCCTAAGGTAAGGTACAGAAAACCAAGGGACTTTTGACTCCTTTAGAACCCTCCCTTATGAAAAGCCAGGAGGCGAGGCGTAGTTATGGTTCACCGAATTCCCCGGGCTGCGCTAGCCTGATCTTCTCCGGGGCATCTTCGAGAGATGTGAAAACAAATGGTTCCTGCTCATGAGCCGTGGGCCGGCGCCGCGCGCCAAGCCACCCTAGGAGCAGCAGGCTCGCCAGGCTGATGCTGCCGCCGAGCGTGCGGTCCCTGGTCCTCGTAAACCGCACGCGAACGCGCGACTCTCCAGCTGGCACAGGCACGATCATTTGACTGAAATCATCGCCGCGTTGCGGTGTCACTGCGGCGCCATTCACCTCTGCCCGCCACGCGGGATAATTCAACAAACGCAAACCAAGAGAGAATCCCTCGCGTGAGCTGACGGAAACTTCTTTGTCCTCCGGACTCCAGCGATCCACGTGAATCTTCGGTATCGAATTCGGGCCTGGAGTGGAGTCCGTATCCACGACGGCTGCTTCTGGCGACTCTGTCGGAATGTTACTGTGGTCGTCGCCAGCGGGATCGTATTCGTCTGTGCCGTCGAAGCCTTCGCCTTTGGCCATCGCTTCACGCAACGCCGGAATATCTTGCGTGTCCCACCATCCGCGTTCGACCAGCACGACCGCGGTTCCGCCGATCAGCGCAAAGGTGACCACCGCCCAAACCCATCCCCAGCGCTTCCGGCCCATTGCGTTTCCCAGGAAAACCGCAAACACCACCGCGAGAAGAGACATCCAGCGCCACGGAAATTGCACAAAGCGCAGTTTGGGAAGCCACACCCACAGAATGGAGGTGCAGCGCAGCATCAGCGCCGTCGCCAGTCCCGCGAGAAACAGTAGCGTCAGCCATACTCTGTTGTCCAAAGCGCCTTTGCGGTCTTGCCCGTCTCTCGGGGCTCCGAGAGACGCCAATCCTGTCAAAACCATCAGCAAGACGGCGATGCTTGATGCGATCCAATTAAACAGCGTGTGCTCGGGATCGTTGATGACCGTGTATAGAAAGTTTTCCGATGGCAGCAGACCGGTAGAGAGCGCCTGCCCAATGTTTACCCAGCGCTGTTCGTAGGCCGCCGGCACTAAGTAAAATCCAGCCAGAGCAAACCCCAGGACCAGCGCCGCCGTACCGTGCACTAGAGGTTGCCACGACCTCCGGGTTAACGCTGCAAAGCAGAACACGGCAAACGAGCTATAACTGGCAATCACCCCTGCGGGGGCATTCGACAACCAGACCGCTGCGAACAAAGCAGCAAAGCATGCGATCGCCCGGTAGGAAGAACGGCGCTCACGGCGTGTCGGACTCTCCAGCAGCCAGCAGATTTTTACAGCCAGAAAAAACAGCAGCGGAAAAACCGCGTTCGCCAGCAATTCCGCGAAATCGCTGCGCATGTAGACAATCAGCAGCGCGTACGGATTCCCGGCGTAGCACGCCACAGAAAATAAAGCGGCTCTTTCCGAAAGGAAGCGCCGCGCCAGCACAAACGCGCTCAACCCTGCGAACGTTTGCACCAGCACGATGTAAACAATCGGAACCGAATTCCACGCTATGACGCAACCCAGTGCGGCCCCGAGCATCCACGAGAAGGGAGGATAGAAAACAAACCTCGGTTCACCGAACCCGAAATTGGCCCATTCCGTCCACCGCGGGTAGACGATTCCTTCTTTCCACTGCCCGGCAGCGTCCAGCCAGGAGGCTGCGTGATACTGGAAATCATGGCCGGTCGCATTGCCCAGCCAAAAAAAAGGCGAGACCATCACCAAAGAAATCAAAAGCGAAACAATAAAGGCCGCAAACCAGCCGCGAATGCGCGCCTGCCCGGCCTTGTGATTCTGTGGTTTACCGGAAGATGTCATGCGGTGTTCACGCCATTGTAACCGGGAAACAAACTGTCATGCGGCCCTCATCGTTCGGTGCGTCTGGCGCGGACTTGAGCGATAATACACGCTCTCATGAGCCCATCCAGCACAGCGCCCGAGCCCACCGTCCCCGAACCAATCATCGAAGCCCGCAAACTCGAGAAATTTTATCCCCAGCCGGACGGCAGCCGCATCCAGGTCATCGCGGCGATCGACCTGGCCATCTATCCTGGGCAGATCGTCGCCATGCTCGGAGCGTCCGGCTGCGGAAAATCCACCCTGCTTCGCATGCTGACCGGACTTTCCCCCGCAAGCGCGGGCTCCGTCTATTGGCACGGAGCGCCGGTGGGCGCCGGCCCACCCAACGTGTCCATCGTGTTTCAAAGCTTCGCACTTTTTCCCTGGCTCACCGTGCTCGAAAACGTCGAAGCCCCGCTCGAAGCGCGCGGCATGGTTCCCATCGAGCGCCACAAACGCGCTCTGCGCATTATTGACGCCGTCGGCCTCGACGGTTTTGAATCCGCCTATCCGAAGGAACTCTCCGGGGGCATGAAGCAGCGTGTCGGCGTCGCACGCGCCCTGGTTGTCGAGCCCGAAGTCCTTTTCATGGACGAGCCTTTTTCCGCGCTCGATGTGCTGACTGCCGAGACGCTGCGCGGCGAGCTTCTGGAACTTTGGCTCGGGCACAAAATCCCCACGCGCGCCATCTTCATCGTCACACACAATATCGAAGAAGCCGTCGTCCTCGCCGACCGTATCGTAGTCCTCGGCCGCAACCCGGCCCACATCCACGCGGATTTTGCCGTGGCCATGGCCCATCCTCGCGACCGCAAATCTTCGAGCTTCATTGAACTCGTCGACGACATTTATCGCGTCCTCACGCGGCCCGACCACGAACACGATTCGGTTCCTCCGAAAACCGCTGCTCCCGGCAAGCAGGTGCCGCGCAAAGCCATCATGCTGCCGCACACCCGGCCCGGCGGCCTGGCTGGCTTGCTGGAAATCCTCATGGACCAGGGAGGCCGCGCCGACCTTCACAAACTGGCCGATGAGCTGAGCCTCGAGGTGGACGCGCTTCTGCCCACGGTCGACACCGCCGTCCTCCTCGGCATGCTCCGCCTCGAAGAGGGCGACACCACGATCACTCCCGAAGGGCAGGCCTACGCGCATGCGGACATCCAGGCGCGCAAAGCGATCTTTCGCAAAGCGGCGCTCGCAAATGTTCCTCTGCTTGCGCAGATGCAAAATGCTCTTAAAGCAAAATCGAATCGCACGCTCTCCGACGAATTCTTCCGCGATCTCCTGGACGAACATTTCAGCGAGGATGAATCTCGACGCCAGCTCGAAACCGCCATTCAATGGGGACGCTACGCGGAGATTTTCGATTACGACGCTGCTACGGGCAAGCTGACCCTCACCGAGGCCTGACCTTCACGTGCCTTCAGCCGCTATCGCCACGCAGCGCGTAACGCCCATCCCGCCGGCGATCCGGAGGCCAGCTGGTTCGCGCTGGTCCTGGTCTTTTCTGATCGATATCAGTGTTTTTCTTTTCGTCCTGGCAGGCATCTACGGCGTCTACGCCATTGGCCACACCTGGCTAGGGCCAGTCCCAGCCCAGGCCGACATTTCTCAGAGTCCGCGCGCCCTCCCTCTCTACGCGCTCTATTCGGTCGTGCGTATCGGGATCGCCTACGCGTTGAGTTTGGCCTTCGCGCTCGCGTACGGCTATCTTGCAGCCCGTTCCAAACGCGCCGAAATCGTTCTCGTGCCGCTTCTCGATATTCTGCAATCCATCCCGGTTCTTAGTTTTCTTCCGGGCGTCATGCTGGCCATGGTAGCGCTTTTTCCACACAGCCAGCTTGGCATCGAACTCGGTTCCATCATTCTCATCTTCACCGGCCAGGTTTGGAACATCGCGTTCAGTTTTTACTCTTCGCTGAAAGGCATTCCCCGTGAACTCCGAGAGGCCGCTATTATTTACCGCTTCGGCCGCTGGCAAAGGTTTGTCGAACTCGATTTGCCGTACTCCACCATCGGCCTGGTCTGGAACTCGATGATGTCCGTCGCTGGCGGATGGTTCTTCCTCATGGCTTGCGAGATGTTTGTCCTCGGCAATCGCGACTTCCGCTTGCCGGGGCTTGGCTCTTTTCTCCAAACTGCCGCGAGCCACGGCAATACGCGCGCCGTTCTGTGGGGTCTGGCCGCCATGGTTACCGTCATTGTGCTGCTCGATCAGTTGATCTGGCGCCCGGTCATCGCCTGGGCGGATAAATTCAAGTTTGAGCAAGTGGAGAGCGCCCGAGCGGCCACGCACAATCTGCTCAGTCTTCTCGGGCGTGCTTCTGTCGTGATTCGCTTGTACCGCCTGGCCGTGCGCCCGGTCATCGATTGGATCACCGTCAATGTTGCGGTCGGCGCCCGCCGCGCCGCGGAGTCCCTCACCGCACCAAAACGTCCAAGCACTCGCCGTTCTCTCCTCATCGTTCTCGCCGTTGTGATTCTCGTCGGCGTTGCGTTCGCCGTCTTTCACGCGGTTCGCGAACTATCCGACCTGAGCAGCGCGGAGTATTTGACCCTCCTGCGCAGCGCCGGCTTCACGCTTCTTCGCGTCAACGCCGCGCTTCTCCTCGGCGCTCTCTGGACCGTTCCCGTTGGCGTAGCCATCGGCTTCAGCCCGCGCCTCGCGCGCATCGCTCAGCCGCTCGCGCAGATCGCTGCTTCCATACCCGCTACCGCGCTTTTTCCCGTCATTCTTTTATTCTTGATTAAGTTTCGAGGTGGTCTCGAACTTGCCGCCATGCTCGTCATGCTTCTCGGAACGCAGTGGTATATCCTCTTCAATGTCATCGCCGGGGCCATGGCCATTCCCACGGACCTTAAGGAAGCCTCCAGCATTTTCCGCTTCGGCTCTTGGGATCGCTGGCGCTATTTAATTCTGCCGGGAATTTTTCCTTATCTCGTTACCGGGATGGTCACCGCCTCCGGCAACGCTTGGAACGCCAGCATCATCGCGGAGTATTTTCACTTTCAAGGGCGTATTGTCTCGACCATTGGACTCGGCAGTGCCATCAGCAGCGCCAGTGACGCCGGCCGCTTCGATATCTTGCTGGCTTCCACGCTGATCATGGCCAGCATCGTCGTGTTCATCAATCGCACGCTCTGGCGCCGCCTCTACCGTCTCGCCTCAACACGTTTCAAACTCGAAACGTAGCGCCTGTCGTTCGAATTTCTCTCATTTGTTCTCTGGCGTCTGGGCCGGCGGCGCAGCCTCCGTGTGCTCCATAAATGCTCCAGGTCCTCCCTGTCGGGCGTGTCTTAGGGTGACGCCTCTCAGGAAGAAGCGGGTCGCGGCGACGCTTCTCTTGTCAGTTCCTTGCTCAGGAAAACAAGTTGTCCCACATGATGATAAGCATGCCCCGAGCAGCGAAGAAAAATCATGAAGCGCTCCTCTGCTTCGGGTTCGCGCTCGGCGGAATAAGGCCTCGTCCAATCTTCGGGCTTTTGCCTTTGAATCGTCGCCACGACCATGACAATGGTCTGGTCGAAAGCATGCATTACCTTCGCTTTGTCTGGCTTTTCTGTTTCCGTGAATTCGCGGTCGCGATCGCGAAGGTAGCCTGTCTCCGCAACTTGCGCACCGATGTAATAATTCAAGTTGCCGGTCATGTGCAGGATCAAGTGCCCGGCACTGTTTCCGTAAGCAAACGGATTGTGCCAGAACTGGTCCTGCGTCAGCGGGTCAGTCCACTTGTGCACTTGGGCCGCAATGTATTTGTAGTAGCCTGCAAAGTCCGAGGAAATGGTGCTCGGAAGGTCATCCATGGAACTTCCTTTGTTTGTGGAATCAGCAAAGCCTTCTTTGACGCTCAGTGCGCCGGCGTCCCGCGATCATTCTTGTAGATCACGCCTTCTTTCATCACAAAAAAGGCGTGTTCGGTTTGCCGGATATTCTCCAACGGATCGCCCGGCACCGCTACCACATCCGCCAGTTTGCCCGCCTCCAGCGTTCCGATTTTGTCCGCCAAGCCGAGCAAATCCGCGTCCGCCGAAGTTCCTGCTCTCAACGCGTCGATGGTCTTCATGCCCAAGTCCACCATCTGGCGAAACTCTTCCGTGTTGCGTCCGTGGGCATACACGGCGGCATCCGTTCCCATACCGATCTTGACGCCCTTCGCCAGCGCTTTCTGAAACGTTTGATGCACGGAGGCAATCGCGGCTTTCGCCTTGGCCAGAATCGGCGGAGGAATATAGGTTCCCTTGTCGATTTGCTCCTGGATGCCATGCGAAGCCATGAGTGTCGGCACGAGGTACGTTCCGCGCTGCTTCATCATGTCCAGCGCCTCGTCGTCGAGAAACGTGCCGTGTTCGATCGAGTCGATGCCTGCGCGAATGGCGCGTTTTGCACCTTCCGCGCCGTGGGCGTGCGCGGCCGTCTTGCGCCGTAAGGCGTGGGCTTCGTCCACGATGGCGTTCAATTCCTCTTGTGTGAGTTGCGGTGTATCCACATCGTCGGTGAGCGAAAGCACGCCGCCCGTGGCGCACACTTTGATCATGTCGGCCCCGTACTTGTGGTCGAGTCTCACCGCATATCTCGCTTGCTCCGGCCCGTTGATCACGCCGTCGAGCGGTCCGGACTCGTGCCCGAAAAGTCCCGCGCGAAAGCCATCCTCATGGTCGCAGTGCCCACCGGTGGCTCCCAGTGCGTGCACGGCAACCAGCATGCGGGGACCGGGCACGACGCCATCGCGAATCGCATTCCGCAAACCAACGTCCAAATAATCCGATGAACCCACGTCGCGCACTGTCGTGATGCCCGCCATCAGGGTGACACGCGCGTTTGCGCTGGCGTCGAGCGCCCGCTCGGCAATCGTTTTCTGGAGCGCATCCAACTCGCTTTGTTTGTAGTCGTCGCTGTGCATCATCGTGAGGTGCGTGTGCGCGTCGATAAATCCCGGGAGCAGGGTCGCATCTCCCAAGTCGACGACTTCCGCGCCGACCGGAATGGCCGCCCCAGCGCCCACGCCCGCAATTTTCCCGTCCGTCACCACCACCAGCCCGGGCTTCACCAGCGTATCGCTCTTCCCGTCAAACATCCGCGCCGCCCTGAGCGCGTACGTCTTGCTCGTAGGCTTTTGCACCTGCGCGAACGCCGCGGTAACCGCTAAAAAACTCGCGCACAGGAAACTCCACATTCGAAGTTCAGACCACTTGCGCATCATTTGTTTCATCCCCTACTCCCCGATTCGCTGTCGCACGAAATCCTGGAACGCGACAATAACCTGCCTCCAAAAAAAGTCAAGGTCTTCCTCCACCGCTCCACCGCTAGCGAGTCGGCAAATATCCTACTCTGGATGGGAGGCCGGACAATCTGTCCTCGTTTGTTTGGATTGCGCAGAAGAATCGCCAGAGACACGCCCTAAACTGGTAAGATTCGCGGCGCAATCCTCTTGCGACGCTGTTTTGCGGCAGACGACCGACTCCATTCTGGGTGATTTCCCATAGCAAGGCTGGCGCCTCGCCCGATGCTGAAAGTGCTATCTCGGCTCGCCCTGGAATTGTTCCGCTTTGTTGCGTTTCAACCTGCTGAGCGTTCAGGCGTTGGCGCTCCGGAGGATTCGAACCTACGACCTCCTTGGTTAACCGGCGCAGTGTCCCCGGTCCCCGGGCTCTCGCTTGAAAACGCTGCTTAACTAACTAGCACGAAATCAAGTCACAAAACTTGTTTCTCTCGCTTCCGTGCGCGCTGCACGGGGCCGTGGAGATCTTTCACCCGAGAGTTGTGCCACTCCTAGTCAAAAGGAGTCAAAAGGCCAGAGCCGCAAATGACGCAGTGAAGCCGATGAGGAAGGTACACCGCTCTAGAGCCGCTCGGCAACGATCTGCCTCGCATTGAGTGGAAGATTTGAGCGGGGCTATAGCGGTTGATGCAACGGGCCGTGACAGGAGTATCGGGGGATGGCACAATTAGCTGGCAGCGCAGGTGGATGCTGGATGTCCGAATGGGAAAAGCGCGCGTCGGCACGGGCGCGGATTGCCGAAGCCCAAAAACGGCGCTGGCAGAAGTTTAGAGCAACGCCTGCCCCGGCAAACCACCCGGCGCGCTCGCCGCTGTGCGACAAACTCGTTGAAAATATCGGGCGCCCATTTCGGGACGACGAAGCCCGATTCGTCCACCAGGTGCAAACATCTTTTGCCAATGCGCGCGTCCGCAAGCTGACGGAAACCGACTTAGGCTTGATGGCCGGCGGTGGCAATGTTTTCGACTACTGGAAACAACTCGATCTCTGGCGCGATTTTCCTCCCGACGATTTTTATTTCTGGCTCTACGTCGCGTGGGAATTGCGGCGGCGCAATTGGAAGTATCCGCAATTCATCGCCGGCATCACGGATTTCCATTTGATTGAACCGGCGATGAAGCAATGGGAGCGCGAGAAGGCAATCGAGCGGTGGAACAACTGGTTCCGCGAATTCAGCGGCCGCGCGCCCGTTTCTGAATCCGGTGCGCTCGAATTGCGTCTGGCCGTCGGCGCGGAAGACGCGCGATTGCAATGGCGCAGCGACGCGAACGCCGGGTTTGCCGAACTCAAACGGCCGCAGGCAAAAAGAATCGCCGAGCAATTCGAGAAAGGCGCGCTAACCATCGCACCCGATTCGCTGCCGTTGTGGGGCGCTGCTTACAGACCGTGGGGTTACGAAAGCTGGTGGTTGTTCAGATACGCCAACGCCGCTGCCCGCCCCGGGCTGAACCGCCTGCTGCGAATGCCGCTCGCGCCCGACCGCGTCGTGACCGACGACGGCCAGCCGCTTGCGCGCGTCGCGGAGCCACTGCGGCTGAATCTGCGCTCGCCTGAAAACGGCGATGGCAGTTACCTGCTGGCCCTCGGCACCTCCGACGGTTCGCCGCCGCCGAAAATCCTCTGCACGCTCGCCGGCCAGCCGACTCTGTATTTGACCGAACGCGGTTTGTTCGCCGGTCCGCTCGCCGACGCGCTCGACACCGAATTGCCTAAGAACATTCCCGCGCCCGCGCTCGAAACCGCCGCCGGCCTGCGGTTTCTCCACGCCGCCGGCATTCCGTTGCCGGAGCATCTGTCCCAACGCATCCGCATTGTGCCCGTCAGCGTGACGATTTCATGCTCGTTAAGACCGGTTTCTGCTGGCAGCAAAATCGAGGACATCGTCCTGCGCATCGCCGCCCAAGCGCCCGGAATGAAATCGGAACGATTCACACCGACGGGCTGGGAAGTGGAGGGGGGAAACAAGGCTAGAGTAAATTCTGATCCGGCCAATGGCATCGTCGTCGTCCACGACCGCTCCGCGCAAAAATACTTTCCGCGGGCGATCGAATCGCTGAAATCGAAATGGCAAAATTACTCCGGCGAGTGGACCTTGCGGCTCATCAAAAAAACGCCGGAACTGTTCGTCGCGTGGCTCCAATCGCTCCCGCCGGAAATCGAAGTCCTGTTGGACGAGGAACTGGCTTCGCTGCGCGATGCGCCGGTCAGCGGCAGCATCTCGCTCGACGTCGCCGAAGCGGGCATTGACTGGTTCGATCTCAAAGTCGCTCTCAAAGTCAGCGATACCAGGCTCACGCCGCAGGAATTGAACTTGCTGCTTAACGCGCGCGGTGGCTATGTGCGCCTCGAAAAAAGGGGCTGGCGGCGGTTGCAACTCAGTCTCACGCCGGAAGACGACGAACAACTCGCCCGGCTCGGCGTCGACGCGCGCGATTTCTCCGCCGAACCGCAACGATTTCACGCGCTGCAACTGGCCAACGATGCCGCGAAAAAGTTTCTCGCACCGGAGCGCGTGGAAGAAATCCAGCGGTGCGCGAGTGAATTGAAAACGCGCGTCGCGCCGCCGCTGCCGCCGGCCATCCGCGCCGAAATGCGGCCGTATCAAACCGAAGGCTTTCATTTTCTTGCCTACCTCGCCTCGAACCGTTTCGGCGGCGTGCTGGCCGACGACATGGGCCTGGGCAAAACGCTGCAAACGCTGGTCTGGCTGGCCTGGCTGCGGGAAACAAGGCTCAACGCTCAACCGCCAACTCCCAACTCGTCACTGGTCGTCTGTCCCAAATCCGTCATGGACAACTGGCACGCCGAAGCCGAGCGGTTTTATCCAAACTTGCGCGTCCGCTTGTGGCGCGGCGAACCGGCCGCGGAATTTTCCGCCGCGCGCGAAAATTCCGACCTCCTCGTCATCAACTACGCGCAACTGCGCTCGCTTTCGCCCGACATCGCAAACGCGCAATGGCTCGCGGCGATTCTGGATGAAGCGCAATACATTAAAAATCCCGATTCCCAAACCGCGCAGGCCGCCCGCGCGTTGAAGGCCGAGCATCGCCTAGCGCTCACCGGCACGCCAATTGAAAATCGCCTGCTGGATTTGTGGAGCATCTTCAGTTTTGCCATGGCCGGGGCGCTGGGCAATCGCGCTCATTTTCACCGCCGCTTTGACGCCAAGGACGATCCGCTAGCCCGTCGCCGCCTCGCCGCTCGCGTGAGGCCGTTTCTGTTGCGCCGCACCAAGGCGCAGGTCGAAAGGGATCTGCCCGACCGCGTTGAGGAAGATTTGCTTTGTGAAATGGAAGGCCAGCAAAAAACACTTTATCGCGCCGAACTCAAGCGTGCCCGTCAACTCATCCTCGGCCTCCAGACGCACCAGCAACTCAATGAGGAGCGTTTTAACATTCTCACGTCGCTGCTGCGGCTGCGGCAGATTTGTTGTCACCCGGCACTCGTGGACGCAAGGTTGCGCGAGGCCGAAAGCGCTAAAGTTTCGGCGCTGGAAGATTTGCTCGAACCGCTTATCGAAGGAGGCCACAAGGCGCTGGTGTTTTCGCAATTCGTCACGATGCTGGATTTGCTTCGCGAAAAAGTGAAACAGCGCGGCTGGCCGCATTTTTATCTCGCGGGTGAGACGGAAAATCGCGGCAAACTCGTTCGGGAATTCCAATCCGCCAAAGACGGCGCGGTGTTTTTGATTTCACTCAAGGCGGGAGGATTCGGACTGAACCTGACCGCCGCGTCGTATGTTGTGCTATTCGACCCGTGGTGGAACCCAGCGGTGGAAAACCAGGCCATCGACCGAACGCACCGCATCGGGCAGACGAGCAAGGTCATGGCCTACCGGCTGCTGATGCGCGAGAGCATCGAGCAAAAAATCCGCGCGCTGCAAAAGCAAAAGGCCGCGCTCGCCGACAACGTGCTGGGCGAGGAACGATTCGCGCAAAGTCTGACATTGGAGGATCTGCGGTTTTTGTTTGCGGAAGAGACGGGTGATTTTATGTCAGCAACGGCTTGAGCCAATCCGACGTGGGTCCTTTCCTGCTCACCATCCGGCCATTTTGTCGCGCTCGAAAGCTGCGGCCACACTGGATTTAAACGATTCCGCTGTGACTGTGGTCGCTGTTTCGCCGCAAAGCAGTCGATCGGAGGGCCTCTGGCGCTGCCTGGCTTGGCGCCTCGCCACTCCTTCTGTAACTGTCCCCCGCTTGCATCGTCGAGCTGAATGGTCATGCGTTTGCCGGGGTGAACGTCAACGATCGTTTAAGCGAAGTTTACAGTTACTTTACACCTTCTTTGCGATACACCAATGAGTTAGAGCCACGGAGCGGATTAAATGGGCACGCCGATAAGGTGTGATTGCGGATCGGACGCTCGCGATCACGCTGCTATGCGACGCCGCTGCCGCGTCCGTGCAATCGTTCTCCGATTGCTCCCCATAGCAGTACCGTGCCCTTGTTCATAAATGCGTCCGCTGGAAGGAATTATCGTGTGACCTAAACTCACGCCGGGGATAGGCAAACCCATCGTGATGAACCGTCTGTATCTCTTTTCCAGCTACGCAATTCGAAGTGGTAACGGCTCGAATGCTACGGGTCGTCGTTGTCCTGCACGAGGAGGCGGTATGTATCTTTGGGGTTCTGGGTTGGTAAAGAGAAGAGTGTCCCGACTCGCACTCGCTCTGGTGTGTGGCTTTCTCGTACTCGCTTTTAATCTTGCCGATAGCCGTTCCGCTTCCGCGCTCCCCGCTCCTTCTATCAAAGTGAACGCGCTTCCTGCGTTCGCTCGCAAGTACGGTATGCCTTGCTCTTCCTGTCATCAGGGCTGGCCCATGCTGAGCCCGTTCGGACAAGCGTTCAAGGACAACGGCTATCAGCTGGGCAACGAGCGCGATGCCCCCGTCTATCAGAACCCGGCCTACTGGCCGGTAACCTTCCGGATGACATCGACTTGGCACCGTGAGAACAGCAGCCGTGCCCAGGTGGATGGAGCAGCGGGTGTCAGCGGGAACGAGGCTAGCGTAACGACTCACGGCTTCGACTGGAGCGGCCTGGATTTCCATACCGGGGGCACGCTCGCAAAAAACGTCTCATTTTACGTGCTGCCGTCCTCGGACAATACCGGCGCTTTCCACTTTGAAACCGTCTTCGCCCGTCTCGATAATCTCGCTGGCAGCAGTTGGTTGAACGTCAAGCTCGGCAAATTCGAGCTCGACAACCTGCTGTCCGAGAAGCGCATCCTGACACTGTCCAGCATTTCCGGCGTCTATACCAACTACCACTTCCAACCCGCCACCGAGAACAACGGCGTCAATGCCGCCTTCCCAGGATTCCAGTTCGGAATTGGCGACAATCAAGTCGGAGTGGAGGTGATGGGGCATTCCAAGGATGATCGCACCCGCTATTCTGTCTCCGTACTAAGCTCCAATGACGGTTCCCCGGGTCTGCCAACAAGCCGCTCTTACGGAACCTTTGTAACCGCAAGTCAGGCCTTCCAGGTAGGAAGCCTCGGTCTGCAGCGCATCGGTGTATTCGACTACAACGGACGGGCGCCTACTTATTTTCAATTTACGAACGGCAACAGCAGCGGCATCCCCGGTAATGCCGCTTTCGGTCTGCCCGGCACAGGGATTGGCAATCGGTCCTTCTACCGAGCAGGTCTGATCGGCATGTTTTACATCCGGAAGTATGACCTCACCGCGATGTACTTCCATAGTTTAGACGATAAATATCTGGCCACAGGCACGCCCGTGAATCCCGCCTTCGGCACGCTCCCCACGGGCGCGCAAAATGCGATATGGAATGGCGCGCTGTTTGAAAGCCATTACACCCCCAGCCCGCAGTTTATCTTCACCCAACGCATCGAGCTCGTGCGCATGTCGCAGCAAGCTCTTCCGATTGTAGCGGGAACTCCCTATACTCCCGGCATAAGCGTTCCATCGCTGAGCTTTGGCAACGAAAACGTCTTCACCTTCGGCGGGCGCTACTATCCATTTATTTCAAGCCGCGCCGGTTTCGCTTTCCACGGCGAATACGCCTTCAGCCATCAGACCGGCACATCGCCGGTGACCGGCCAGAACCTTAATTTCAGCAGCTTGCTCACGGGTTTTGACTTCGCGTTCTGAGAGGGAAGACGATGCCACCAAAGAACATTGCAAAATGGTTTACTGTCATCGCCATCCTCCTGGCCACGCCGCTGCTCGTCCCGGCGCAACAGGGAGAATCACACATCGGCAAAGTCAGCGGCCACGCGGACTCTGGCAAACAGCTTTATTTTCGCTATTGCTGGGGCTGCCATGGCTTCCGCGGTGACGGAAACGGCGAGAACTGGCTGCCCACGGGCAGTTACCCTAACTCGCCGAACCTGAACATCCAGCCGCGCAACTTCGTGGCGGGGACGTTCAAATGCCGCTCGACGCCGACGGGTACGCTGCCAACGGACCAGGACATTTACGACTCGCTCGTGCGAGGGCTCACCAATTCCAACATGCCAACCTGGATCACCTTGACCACCCAAAACCGCGTCGACTTGATAGCCTTCATCAAAACGCTCTCCGAACGCTGGAAGACCGAGAAGGCCGGGGCGGAGATCCCTGTACCGGCTGAGCCGGCGCTCACCGTGCAAGGCATCCAGCACGGAAAGGAATTATTCACCAAGCTGGAATGCTGGAAGTGCCACGGTCCAGAAGGCCGAGGAGATGGCCCATCGGCTTCGACTCTTACCGACAGCAATGATCAGCCCATCCGGCCCTACAATTTCGCGGCAGGCTCGCGATTCAAGTGCGGCACCACGAACCACGACCTCTACAAGATATTCATGACCGGCCTTGATGGTACACCCATGCCATCCTTTGCCGACGTCATCAAGCCGGAAGACGCCTGGGATCTGGTGCATTACCTACGCACCCTACAGGTCAGCCACAAGAGCCCCGAGCTGGCGCTCTGGGAAGGCACCAAAGAAGGCGCCGAGATCGTGCGAGCCCAGAGAATACACGGGACCCCGACCGGTTCTGGCGTCAATCAATAACCCGCAACCTAGACAAGGAAT
>Ga0210407_10002334_pt1 | contig 16410 bp, 15 predicted proteins | sample IncBWC27MmetaG_FD_150860 | JGI IMG/M metagenome (GOLD analysis project Ga0210407, IMG submission 150860) | Forest soil microbial communities from Barre Woods Harvard Forest LTER site, Petersham, Massachusetts, United States - Inc-BW-C-27-M | ecosystem: Environmental > Terrestrial > Soil >...
GTATCGAATCTTGAAGGCAAATCCGTCGCTGCTTAGCAGGGTGGGGAAATCTCAGGCCGAAGTAATGAATCAGCTCTGCGAAACCGTGCTCCCCAAAGACGTTGTGGAGTGGGAACACTGTCCTTACTGCCACGGCGAGGAAGACGGATTCTACGAAGGCCCGGACCCGTTTGGAGGTTTCTCGGTGGCCTCCACCTCAACCTACGTGGATCAGGGGACCAAACAGAAAGGGACGATTCACGTAGTCCGCGACGTGACCGAGCGCCGTTCTGCGGAACAGAAATACCGGTCTTTGTTCGAGCAGGTGCAGGAAGGCGTTTTTGTGGCTACCGCGCAAGGCACGCTGCTGGATTGCAACGACGCTTTTGTCCGCATGCTCGGCTATTCCAGCGGCGAAGACTTGCTGGGCCGCAACGTGGACGCCGAGTTCTACGCTTCGACCGAACAGCGCGAGGTTTTCCGCCGTGAAGTAGAAGCGAACAATTTTGTCCGCGATTTCGAGGTCACGCTGCGGCGAAAAGACGGATCCATATTGACCGCGGTAGAGAGCAGTTTCGCGACCCGCGACGAAGCGGGGAAGATCGAGCGCTATCAGGGTTTTCTGCTCGACGTCACCGAAAAGAAACATGCCGAGGATGAGATTCGCCGCCGTAACCGCGAACTGAACGCCCTTAACACGCTGGCGGTGATTGCCACCCAAAGCTTCGATCTGGATGAAATTCTGAATCTGACGCTGCGGCAAGTGATCTCGCTTCTCGGCGCCGAAGCCGGGTCCATTTACCTGGCTGAACCGCAAAACAAATTCCGCCGCCGCGCCAACTGGGGCCAGAGAATCACCGACCGCAATCGTCTCGCGGAAGTGGACTTTGCGCAGGGCCTGGGAGATCTGGTTTTGCGCTCGCGCGCGGAAGTGCTGACCGCGGAATATCTGCCTCACTTGCCCGCGGCGGTCACCGAATTCATTCGCGCAGTAGATGGCGGCTCTTCCATCTGGGTGGTTCTGTGGGGGAAAGATGACCCCATTGGGCTGATGGGGATCACTCGCGGACAGGTTCGCGAGTACACCAGCAACGACGAAAATCTACTAGTTGCCATCGGACGCCAGTTGGCCACCACCATTGAAAAAGTCAGGTTGTATGAAGAAACCTGCAAAGCCTACGACGACCTGCGCCGCGCCCAGGAGCAATTGCTGCAAAGCGAAAAAATGTCGGCCATCGGACAATTGATTGCCGGCGTTGCCCACGAACTGAATAATCCGCTGACCGCGATTCTGGGCTACGCACAACTGCTGGAATCGGAAAAACTGGATAGCAAGGCGCTGGAATACGCAGGCAAGATCTTCAAGCAGGCACAGCGCACTCATCGGGTGGTACAGAATCTGCTTTCCTTCGCCCGGCAGCGCAAGCCGGAGCGGCAACAGTTCGACGTGGTGAACGTGCTGGAAGAAGCCCTTCTGCTCAGCGACTACGACATAAAGGTCGGAGGCATCAAGCTGGAGCGTGACATCGAGCCCAGCATGCCCGGAGTTTTCGGAGACCCGCACCAATTGGAGCAGGTCTTCCTGAATATCATCAACAACGCACTGGACGCGATAGTGGAAGACGCGGCGAAAGAGGCCAAAGAGTCGAAAGACGAGCCGAAGCCTGAGGCCAAGCCGCGACGCTTCAAAGTGCGCGTTTGCGCCCGCGAAAATCAAGTGGTCATCGAATTCCATGACTCCGGGCCTGGAATCAAAGAACCCAATCGTATTTTTGAGCCGTTCTACACCACCAAGAGCGTGGGCAAGGGGACCGGCCTCGGGCTGAGCATCTGTTACGGCATCGTCAAAGAGCACGGCGGAGAAATTTCCGCGCGCAATGAAGACGACGGCAATGTAGGAGCGGTGATCGAGATCAAGTTGCCGGCCGCGGGTGGAGTGGTTGTTCAGCAGCCGGTGCTCGAGGCCCCGAAGCATGGGACAGCGCTGAATGGGCGAATTCTTCTGGTCGAAGACGAAGAAGCGGTGCTGGAGTTTGAACGCGATGTGCTGGCGGGAGCCGGGGCCAAAGTCACAACCGTCACCAGCCTTGAGCAAATGAAATCGGTGCTGGCCAGTGAGTCTTTTGACGCAGTCGTGATCAATGGAAAAATGCCGGGCTCGGCGAGTGTCACGGAGACCCGCAACTGGATACTGGAGGGCACACCCAGGCTGGCCGGACACATCCTGTTTACCTTCGCCAGTCTGGCGGGGCCGGAAGACCGTAATCTGTTGGAACAGAATCACATTCCATTTCTGGTGAAGCCTTTCGAAATCGGCGACCTCATCGCCAATGCGCGGCGACTGCTGGTGAAAGTCCAGGCCGCTGGGGCTCGGTAAACATCCATCACCCTCTGCTTGCAGGCGCGGTGCCTCCCAGCTATCCTTTTCGCTGATGTCCACCATCGTCGAGTGCGTCCCGAATTTCTCCGAAGGCCGCGATACATCCAAGGTTGACGCAATTGTTGCCGCCATGAAAATGGATGGCGTCTATCTGCTCGACCGCGAAATGGACGCCGACCACAACCGCTGCGTCATCACCCTGGCCGGGGAACGCGAGGCGGTCCAAGAAGCAGCCATTCGCGGAGTGGGCAAGGCTGCCGAGTTGATCGACCTGAATCTGCATACGGGAGCGCATCCCCGGCTGGGAGCGGCCGACGTGGTGCCGTTCATTCCCATTGAAGGCGTGAGTCTTGAGGACTGTGTCGCCATGGCGCGGCACACCGGCGAACAGATTTGGAAGCGCTATCAGATTCCGGTTTACCTGTACGAAGCGGCAGCGGCCTCGCCTGAGCGGCAGAACCTCGAGAACATCCGGCGCGGGCAGTTTGAAGGCATTCGCGACGACATTGCCACCAATCCCGCGCGCAAGCCGGATTTCGGCGAGGCTCGATTGCATCCGACAGCTGGCGCCTGCGTGGTGGGCGCGCGGAAGTTTCTTATCGCTTACAACATTTTCCTGAACACGCCGGACGTTGCCATCGCCAAGCAGGTTGCCAAAGCGGTTCGCTTTTCAAGCGGCGGATTGCGCTTCGTCAAAGCGGCAGGCTTCCTGGTTCGCGGACAGGCGCAGGTTTCCATGAACCTGACCGACTTCGAGCAGACGCCGATGCACCGTGTATTCGAGATGGTGCGGTCTGAGGCCGCGCGGCATGGCTTTTCGACAGTCAGCAGCGAGATCATTGGGCTGGTTCCGAAGAAAGCTCTGGAGCAAGTCGCGGAATGGTTTCTACAAGTGGAGAACTTTGATTCATCCTTGATTCTGGAAAACCGGCTGACTTCAGTGATGAGCGAGAAAATGACGAGCGGGAAGTCGGCAGTGGGCGGATTGCGCGCAGGCGTTGAGCCGTTCATCGAGCAACTGGCGGCGCCGACGGCAACTCCCGGTGGCGGGAGCGCGGCGGCGGCCAGCGGAGCAATGGCGGCAGGTCTCGCGGCGATGGTGGCTTCGATGTCGCGCGGGAAAAAGGCCTACGCCCAATATGAGCCGCAGTTGAGCGAGGCGATTTCCCGCGTCTCGCAACTGCGCGAGGAACTGAAAGCTTCGATTGACACAGACGCAGAGTCGTACAAGTCCGTGATGGCTGCTTACAAGAAGGCGAAGGAATCGGCGGCCGCGGACGGCATTGTTGACGCGGCCCTGAAGCAAGCGACCATCGTGCCGCTGAACGTGGCGGAGCGGGCAAGGGAAGTGCTACTGATTGCTGAAAGCCTGCGTCCGATAACGAATCCGAACATGAAGTCCGATCTGGTGACGGCGGCCGCGCTGGCACGGGCGGCGATCGAAGGCGCGCTGGCCAATGTGGAGATTAATCTGGAAGCGCTGAAGGATGAAAGATTTGTGACGCAAGTTCGGCAGAGGGCGTCCGTTCTTGTGGGATGAGGGTCAGCCGCTTAGAACCCTTCGTGCCATTCGTAATACCTGCAGGCGGCGGCTATTGGACTACAATTGGCGCAGGCAGGGGTGACTGCTCGACTTCACTCCGCATCCAATGTTATTGATCCCCTGAGGTTGTTATGAAATTTATGCTTCGCAAGAGTTTGGTTGTTCTCTTTGTTTTTGTTCTTGTTGCGGCCCTTACCGGCATTGCGCTGGCTGCGCCGCTTGGCTCCTCGGTACGCCCGGCGATTCCCGCCGAGGTGCAGCAGCTTATCTGCGTGGACTACCGCGCGCTGAAGAATTCTGACACTGCCCAGCAGCTCAAAGAGCAGGTATTGCCCGACAACCTCAAGCAGTTTGAGGTTGCGCTGAAGAGCGCGGGCATCAATACTGACCGCGACGTGGACGAACTCACGTTTATTTCCTACCGCAATTCCAAGCAAGCGCTGCAAGTAGTCGGCGCGGCGCAGGGAGTTTTCCCGACCAAGACGGTCCTGGCGAAGTTTCGCATTCACAAAATCCGTCCCGTGAAGTACCGCGACTCGGATATTTACCCGATGGGCACGGGCATGCAGATGACGTTTCTCGATGACACCACCCTGCTGTTCGGAGAAGGTGCCGCCCTGCGGGGATCGCTCGACGCACGTGACGGCTACGTCACAACGCTCGATTCCAATCCCGACATTGCCAATTTGATTGGCGATGTGGAAGGCGGTTCGGTGTGGAGCGTTCTCGACCAGAAGGGCACGCAGAACATGCTACTGTCTGCGCTGGGCGATGCCTCGAAGCTCGCCGACTTTGAAACGGTCAAGAAGCGCATTCTGGGTTCGCGCTACACCATGAATTTTCAGAATGGCGTGACCTTCGATTCCGATGTCATCACTTCGGATTCGGTGACGGCCGCGACGCTTTCTTCGCTGGTAAAGGCGGGCGTGCTCTATCGCAAGATGACGGCCAGCCCAGTGGAAAAGTCAGCGCTGGAAGATGTGACGGTGGATTCGGACAGCTCAAAATTGCAGATGCACTTCAAGGCCGACGACAAACAGTTCCAGGCGCTGCTTCACACCAGCCTGTTCGCGGCGGTCTCGCGGTAAGGCGTTTAACCGCCAAGAGCGCAAAGAAAAAGCGCTGAGTTTGCTTACACGGGGATGCTGAACTCGGCCCGACTCTCGGCTGTCATTCTGGCTTTGCAAGCGCAATACTGTCTCAGGAAAGCGTCCAGTGCTTTGACCCTTCGGGTACCACTTTCATCTAGCAGTGACTTGGGCACTTCAAGACCCGCTAACCGCGCATTCTCGATGACTGCGTTGTGGTAATCAAAGGTTTGCTTAGTTTGCTTGCAATCCCATGCACAATTCACAAGAGCGGAGTTTCCCATGGCGCGGTGAACAGAATCCTCGTGGCGATCATGTTGGCTAAGCGATAAAGACGTTCTTTCAGAGACATTAGAAAACACCCCTGATCTCAAACTAGCGTACACAAGACAAAAATTCAATGCCGGTATTACGAAAGGTAACGAAGTCACCTCGACCCTACTGGCAGACCTTTTCGGTTACGAGTTTTGCCGCTCCCGCTTCTTTCGCACCCAGCCTTCTTTGACGACCTGCTTCCCCCGCCCGATGGCCAGCGAGTCTTCCGGAACGTCCTCGGTGATGCAGGAAGCCGCGCCCACATAGGATCCTTTGCCTAGCTTGACCGGCGCAACCAGAGTCGAATCGCTGCCGACAAAAACTCCGTCTTCAATAATTGTTTTGTGTTTGTGCACTCCATCGTAGTTGCAGGTGATGGTGCCGGCGCCGATGTTTACGCCCTCGCCAATTTCGGCGTCGCCGAGATAGGTGAGATGGTTGGCTTTCGATCCCTTCCCCAGGCGGACTTTCTTGGTCTCGACGAAATTGCCAACGTGCGCGCCTTCGCCGATTTCGCTTCCCGGACGCAGATGCGAATACGGTCCGAGGACGGCGCCGTTCGCTACCAGCGCTTCGTCGAGCACGCAGCCAGGGCGGATCACAACGCCATCGCCAATTTGTGAATTTTGGATTACCGAATATGAACGCACCCGACAATCGGCGCCAATGCGAGTGCTCCCCAGCAATTGCACGAACGGTTCAATGACGGTGTCGGCGCCGATTTCGACGTCGGCATCAATCACACAGGTTTCGGGATAAAAAATCGTCGCGCCCTCTTTCATGAGCTGCAAACACTTGTTGCGCCGCATTTTCTGATCGAGTTCCACCAGTTCGGCGCGGGTATTGCTGCCGAGAATCTCGGAAGCGTTGTCGGTTTTCGTCACGACCACGCGCTCTCCGGCTTTACGCAGGACTTGCGCCATGTCGGTGAGGTAGTACTCGGCGTGCGGATTGTCGGTTCTCAGCCGCTCGATGTTGGCAAACAGCGGTTTAACGGAAAATGCATAGAACCCGGAATTAATTTCGCGAATCTTGCGCTGGGCCGGAGTGCACGATTTCTCTTCGACGATGGCCTGAACCTCATCACTTTTTTGCCCCTTGCGAATGATGCGGCCGTAGCCGGTGGGATTTGCAAGCTCAGCGCTGAGAACAGTCATCGCCGATGGTTTCCGCTGATGCGTGCTGTTCTGATGAAAGTCGCGCAGCTTACGGATGGTTTCCGCGGTGATGAGCGGGGCGTCGCCGGAGAGGACAATCACGGTGTCGTAGCCTGCCAGCGCTTTCTGAGCGCACAGGAGCGCATGGCCGGTGCCGCGCTGCGGCTCCTGCACAACAAACTGAACGCCGGTGTCCTCAACCGCCTTGCGGACGCGCTCAGCCTCGTGGCCGACGATGGCGAAGATGTCTGCCGCGGGGACGACCTGCTTAGCCGCGGCGATCACGTGCGCCAGCAGCGGCTTGCCGCCGACCTGGTGCAGGACTTTGGGATGCTTCGATTTCAGCCGCGTGCCCTTGCCGGCGGCCATAATGGCGACAGCGATCCGCGCTGGAGCTCCGGTCGTGCGATTCATGCCCTTCTGAGTAGGCTTTGGAGTCAGATTCTTCATCAACTTCAAATATACCCCGCGCCAACGACCGCTTTGGAGCGAATTTGATTCGCAACAGAGGTGTTGCTTATCTGCAAAAATATGCCGTAAGTTTATGAATTATATGCCATTTATCGCTTTCAGGCACGCCTCCAGAATCTACCTTATCACCGGTACTTTTGTGCAATCCGTTGCGCACTATGGTAACATTACCTGCAGTCGCAGATTCCCCATCTGCAAGGATTTGAGGGACTTGGCGGTCGACGCCAGTTCTTGGTCTGGTACGGCAACTGCAACTAACGTTGTGGACTTCTCCCCCTCCCAGTTCACAGGGATCAGTTGTGTAAGTCCCGGAGAGCCAGGTGGGGCCTTTGTATCGTCGCCATAAAAGCCGTAGTCGCAGACGCCGAAGGCGCTCGGGAATTGCCCGGTCGCTGCTCCGGGTCTTCGCATGGATTCTCCTCGTTGCGGTCTGCGTGGGCGGACTGAGGCTGGTTTCGGAAGGCATTCATCACTACACAGACAATTGGGGGCCGCAACCGGGTCTTCAGGCCCGCAGCCTCTCCGTGCTCGCCGGACCTCAGGGCCTGGCGATCCGCGCGCGCAATCGCCGGATGGTTTATCCCTACTCAGTAATTCCCGGGGGCGTGGCATCCTCGGACGAATTACGCGAGGCCGCTGCCCACGATGCGGCCGTGGCCGCGCATTATTCAGGCTTCAATTTCAAGCGGGCCAAAATGGTTGTGGTGGACCGTCCACGGCTAGTTTATCTCTCGTACCGGCGCGGCGGACAGATTTTCTGGACTCGCAAACAGTTAAGCCTGCACCCCGGCGAGAAGCTGCTCACCGATGGGCGGATCACGGCGCGCACGCGTTGCGGCAATCAGGTATCGGCTCTGCCGCAGGCCAACACTTCTCCCGAAGAGCCATTGATCGCCGAGCTGGACCGGCCGGACGCACTGGCCAGCGGCGAGGTTTTGCCGCCTGACAACTTCAATTCCAACCTGCTCCAGCCTGACCCGATACCGACTGGGCCGGCATCAACCGGAGGCGGCCCTACCGGCGGTGGGCCTCTACCCGGTGGAGGGGAAACGCCGATTGGACCGGGGCCGCCGGGCGTGTTCGTGCCGTTTCCATCGAGTCCGCCCATTGCAGGTGGCAACGGTTGCGTGCCCAGCAAGACCAACAACCACTGCAACCCCAGGGTGCCGCCGCCTCCTCCTCCCGCAGTGCCAGAGCCGGGAACCGTAGTGCTCGTGCTCTCCGGGGCCGCGGCTGTTTTTGCCCGTTACCGCTACAAGAGTCCCTGATTCCGTCTTAACAAAAATCCGCACGGTGCGACGTTTGGTACTAGAACTAAAGTGCGGATTGCCATACCCTTTGCGCTGCTAGAATTTTGTTAAATGGCAGCAGTAAAGCATTTCGGCGGCATTCTTGCCCTGGCCTTTCTTGCGGGGACTGCCGGTGCGCAAGCGCATTTGCCGGCCGTCCGCAGAGTCGCGGTAGTGAGTCAAAGCCCGCTTCAGTTGCAGATTCAGACCAGCCCTTCTGCTGTCCCTCAAACACAAATGATTTCGGGTCCTGATCGTCTGGTGATCGACATCCCCAACTCCGCTCCGGCTGCGACTCTCCGCGGAATTGCGGTGAACCGGGGCGCAGTGAAAGGGGTGCGGACGAGCCTATTTTCGACTGCGCCTTCCGTGACCCGAATCGTAGTGGATCTGAACTCGCCGCAATCGTATCGCATTGTTCCCAACGCAAGCGGATTGTTGGTGACTTTGGGCAATAAACCCGAAAGCTCCGCGAACGCGGCGGCGGCGAATGCTCCGGTCGCGCATGTTTCGGTTGCGAATGCTTCGGCAATCGGATGGGTTTCGCCTAACGCGGGAGTAAGAGTCGTCAACGTTAGTTCTCCCGTTGCTTCGGAGGCCAGGAAAAACACGCCGCGTCCGGCTCTCCCTGCCAACGGCGTAAGCGTGCAATTTGCGAACGGCTTGCTGTCGATTCAGGCGACGGGCGCGACCCTCTCGGAAGTGCTTTTCCAGGTACAGAAGCAAACCGGGGCTGAGATCGCCATTCCTTCGGGCACGGAGCAAGACCGCGTTGCTGCCAACTTCGGGCCCGGACCGGCCAGCGAAGTGTTGAGCGAACTGCTCAATGGGTCAGGATTGAATTTTGTGGTGGTGGGGTCGGAATCGGATCCGAGAGCGTTGCGTAGCGTACTCCTGACCCGCAAGTCGGGCGCTCCCGTAAGCCCGATTGCCGCGCCCCAAACTTATACGCCAGACGCGGCAGAAAATATTCCGCCAGACAATCCGGGAATCACGGCTCCGCCAGATGAGGATCCCGCGCCGCCGCCACAACCCGCGCAGCCTTCCGCGGATTGGACTTCGCCGGTTCCGCCGCCCAGCCAATAAACCCACGCGAAGCAAAGTCCTGCGACTTTCGGCGAAAACAAGTCTCAGTTATGAATGAGCCGCACCGGTATGGCTGACGCTCCTCCGCCCGAAATCGCGGAACTTGCAGCGAGACTGTTTCCGCAGCCGACCACATTCAAAATGGTGGTGTTCATGTCGCCTTGCGGCGCGATAACCGGGGTCGGTCCCGTGTAATTCACAAACAATTGCAGAAAGCCGACGATGGTCACCTGCGGATTTCCCGCGCTCCACGTGGATGGGTTGTATAGGGGAACCGTGATGATCGAATCGCTGGTGCTGATGACAGATCCTTGTCCGACGCCGTAGCGAGTCTGACTAAAATCGCCGGGTTGAATCTGCAACAGGCTGGGGTTGGTCGGTGAAATAGTCAACGTATCCGGTTGCACGTAGTTGTTGTTGGTGTGAAGCAGGCACTGCAATCCGTTCTGTGCCTGTCCATTGCCGGGCCCTGAGTCTGGATTTGTATTCGGGTCCCATTGGCCGTTTGGCACTGAGTTGGCTGAGCCAAAGGTAGCGGGCACCCCACATTGCGCATAATCAAAAATGGTTCCGTCACAACATTGAATGCTTCCCTGGAAACGGCTTGCGAAGCCGACGCATCCTGGGGCCCCGCTGGATCCGACGGCCGGGCAGTAGCGGTGGGTGTCCCCGAGGAACATAGGAAGGTATTGGCCGGCCACCGGCGCGCTTGCGGGAGTGCAGCCTGATGATGCCCCGCAGGCTGAAGTCAGAGTTATGGTTTCCCCGATGAATGGCGAGGGCGCAGTGGTGATGGCGCCTGTGGTGTTGTCCACGAAGGAGATTCCGCCCTGGTTGGGGTCGCTGTTCGGCACTAAGAATGGTTTGACGCACTTGGGCGCGGGAGGCAGGAAGTTGGCTTGGCCGTACGCCGAGTTGTAAGCCTCGGCAATCGCAGTGGCGCTAACCGAGGCGACCGAGTTTCCCCAAATGCGGGCGAAGAAAAGCGGCAGGCCGGTCCGCTGGAGTGTAACAAGAATTTCCGGGTTTCCAGGGCGAGTGAGGTCAATCACCGGGGCGACAGTAAACGTCGCCGGCGCGCCCGCCACATTGTTTTGTTTGTTCACGGCGTAGGCGTAATCCCCCGCCAGGCTTTTCGCCAGTGTCTGCAAGTTTGAGTTGGATGGGTAGGTGGTCACACCCGAATCCACGAAGGCTTTGGCTCCGGCCAGGGCAGCGGCATCCGCGGCGCGCTGAATTTCGCCGCGCGCAACATACAGCGTGGTCAAATCAATCGCCAGAGCCGCCATGATCAATACCCCCATCATCGCGACGGCTACGATGGCGATGGTCTGCCCGCTTTCGGGGCGGGGGTTTGGGACGGGATTTATTGGGTCAGGCCTCTTCATCTCAATCCTGATTTGCGGCAAACGCATCGGTGTCGATGATGGTAATTCCCGCATAGGTCGCGCCGGGGGCTACCAGTTGAATCACACCGTTGAACTGCCATTGATAGGGATACTGGAGATCAACCCGAGTCGCAAGCTGTTGTGCCGGCTGGGATGCGCTTATGTAGGGCGGTACGACAAATCCCCGGTTGATGGTCAAAGTGAGCGTACCGCCGTTGGGGCAGGTTCCAGTGGCCGTCCAAAGCAGCGTGCCTGAAGGTGTGATGGCGCCGAGTCCGCAGTCGTTGAGGCCCGCGGCTACCAGATCGGCGTCGACCAGATCGCGAACCGCGGAGACCGAAAACGGAGCGAGCTGACTGAGATCGGCGGTGGGCTGGGTACTGGCAAAACGGGCTCCGTCGCGGGCGGAAAAGTTGAGTTTTTCCCGGGTATTAAATGCCTGGCCAAAATCGTAAATGCCAACCACAAACACGACCAACAGCGGCGCCGTTACGGCGAATTCGACAATCTGCGACCCGCAGGCACTGGCCGCCAACCGTCTCCAAAGCGAACCCGCCATGCTTTTCTTCAGCCTCACTGTTCTTCCTGCAACTGGACTTGCGCCTTCAGAAGAATATTCTGGTTGTTGCCGAGCGAACTGAACGGGAGGGCGACTTGATACGGATATTTGAAGCTGACGATGATGCCGCACACGGGAGGTGCCTGACTGTTCTGCGTCAGGGTATAGTGATCGAGGGCCACGTTGCGACAGATGGTGAATCCGCCACCCCCGCCGATCGAGGCGTTAGAGCACGCCATCGGCGGAGACGCCCCAGGACACCCGTTGGGGAACGGGCTGGGCGCAAACGGTATCGCCTGCGTGGGATCCAGGTGCGCCGCTACGAGAGCCTCAGTGACAGCATCAACGGCCGGCTGGTCGCAAGGCAAATTGGTAGTCTGCCAGACGCAACTCACATCGCAAGTGGCGCAGGCCCCCGCCGCAGCGGCGCGGGCGCCTTCGCGGGCAGCGTGATTGATGGTTCCGTAAACGTTAAAACCCCGCCCAAACCAGTAGATGGAGAACAGCAGCAGAAACAAGACCGGCAGAATCACAGCGGCCTCGGCGACTTCCGCGCCGCGGTCTTGCCTCAACAGAGCTGATCGCGGCCTAAACCGATGTCCGAACAACGACTTCATGGCTCAAAATGCTCCCCACGGCTGAGTGGAAGTATAAAGCAGAACCGCGATGGCTGCGGCTACTCCAAAAGGCACTTTGGCGGCTTCTGGGTTGTCCAAGGTTAGATCTTCACCGGGAAGCCGGAGCGAGAAAAACGCACCCGCCATGCGCCCCAGATTGCGCAGTGTCTTTCCAACCCGGCGCTTCCAGATGATCAGACAGACGGCCATGAAGCCGTTGATCAGCAGGGTCGCGAGCAGAACGGTGAGCAGCCGCTGCGAGCCAAAGAACGCACCCAGTCCGCCCACCAGCTTCCAGTCGCCACCGCCCAGGCTGCGGATCAGAACTAGCGGCAGCAGGAGGCCTAGACCAAGCGCGCTTCCCAGCAGAGAAAGCCTTGCCCCCGGCCAGCCTCCGGCGATCGCGTGCATAAGAATGGCGGCGGGAATCGCCGGAACGGTCAGCCAGTTAGGAATCCTCCGCCAACGCAGGTCGGTGACTCCAGCGGCCAGAGCAAACCCGGCTGATAGGATCCAGAGGGCCTTATTCACAGCTAGAAATTCTACAGGCAGCGGGAGACTTGGGAAACCGGTTTCGGACCTCGACGAGATTTTGCAAAACAAAAAGGCCCGGAATGACCGGGCCTTTGCGCCTGCGATGACTGCTTTACGGGCGTGATACTGGTGCGCTATTGCGCTCGGCGATTATCTTCCGGGCATTCTCTGCCAGTGCCCGCGCCTGCGGCAGCAACTCCAGCCCCTTGAGCACTTCGGGATCAGTTTCGGCCTTGACTCGCATTCCTTCTTCCTGGCCGTACGCGTCCACGAAAATTTCGCTCTTCAGGCTGGAGCGCACCCAGTCGTTGTTCTGGACCAGGTCAGCTTCGGTGTAGGGAACTTTATCGGCGTCGAGCGACTTGCGAAAATCGGCCAGAAGATTGTCATCCACTTCGAAGCTCTTGGTCACGTGGTGGCTGACGATGTAATGTTTGGCAAAGTTGAAGAACGCGTAGTGCTGCAAGAGCGTGTCCTGGAAATGATTGCTCTTGACGGGATCAATCTTTACGTCAGGAGTAATTCCGCCGCCGCCGTACACCGTGCGTCCGCTGTCGGTGAGCTTCACTTCTTTATTGGTGGTGTCGCCGATGCTGTCGCGGTCAAAATAATAATCGTAGAGCGACACGTTGCTGTAGTCACGCTGAATCAGGCGCCCGCTGGGGGTGTAGTACTTCGCCGTGGTTAACGCCAGCCCGGTGTCGTTCGAAAGCGGATACACCGTCTGCACCAGGCCCTTGCCAAACGTGATCTCTCCGGCGATCAGCCCGCGATCGTGATCTTGAATCGCTCCCGCAACAATCTCAGCCGCAGACGCCGTCCCGCGATTGACCAGCACCACCAGCGGATATTCTTTACCGCCGTTTCCGTGGGCCGCGGTATAGCGGCGTTCCGGTGAAGAGCGCCCGTGATGCGAGACGATCAGTTGGTTCTTACGGAGGAATTTGTCCGCCACGCCGACGCCTTCGTTGAGAAGTCCGCCCGGATTCTGACGAAGATCGAGAATCAATCCCTTCAGATCGCCAGCTTCATAGAAACTGTCGAGCGCGTCCTGTACTTCTTTCTCGGTGGTCTCGTTGAATCCGGAAACGTGCATGTAGCCAATGCCGGGGCGGATCAGGAAATGCAAATCTACGCTGTAGCGCGGAATCTCGTCGCGCACCACTGCAAATTCCAGCGGTTTGTCCGAACCTTCGCGCAGAATCGTGATGTGAACGGTTGTCCCTTTGGGTCCCTTCAACAAGTCGGCGACATCGCCGGTCGTCATGTTGTCGGTGGGCTTGCCGTCGACCGCGCTGATGATGTCGCCGGGATGAATGCCGGCGCGATACGCGGGAGTTCCTGCGAACGGCGCGATCACGATGACCCGATTATTCCGCGGGCCAACGGTCATGCCGACGCCGTAGTATTTTCCGCGCTGATCTTCGCGCAGCAGCGAATACGATTTGGGATCGAAAAAATTCGAGTGCGGATCCAGCACGTGTAGCATGCCGGGAATCGCTCCGTTATAAATCGCTTTGTCGGGATTCACCGGCTCGGCATAATTTTGCTCGACGATGTCATAGACCTGGGTGAACTGCTGCAGGCTCTGGCTGACATCGGAGTCGCTGTCGTGCGCGGTCTCGGGATTCTTCTGCGCGAAAACCATTCCCATGAAACCGCACGCGGCCAAAAATAAAACGATGAAGAGATAGGATCGTTGGGAATTGTTGCGGGAACTACTGGGCATCTTCAATTTTCCTTCAGCTCAGGCGCGGGGCCCGGGCAGTCCGATTGAGTGAAGTATAACATGCGGAAAAACGAAAATTTAGCGGTCCTGAGGTACCGCAGGTCACCTGCTAGTCACCTCTGATAAGATGCGCAAAGCTGGGAAAGCGATGCGTCTTTCAGGCTCTGCACCCGAGGTTTATGGGGCTGGCACTAGCAGCGCTGAAGCGCTAATTTCCCGGAATTCCACACTCCCTAACCGGCTGCGAAATCGCTGCCATCGGTCAGGTGAAGGGTCAATTGCGAGAGAGACCGTGATGAATCTAAACGTGAAAAGGGTGTGCGCTCTGCTCATTGCCGCCGCGGCGGCCCTTGTGCTTTGGCCGGAAGTATCCAGCCTGCGGGCCCAGTCGGGCGAGGCCGCCGCCAAGCCGAAAACCACGCAACAGGCTTTCAAGAACATTCAGGTACTCAAAGACCTTCCGCCCGGGCAACTGATTCCGGCGATGCAGTTCATCACCGCGTCGCTGGGAGTGGAGTGCGACTTCTGCCACGTTCGCGGGGCATTTGAAAAGGACGACAAGCCGAACAAGCTAACCGCGCGCAAGATGATGCAGATGATGATCATCTTGAACCAGGAAAACTTCGACAGTCGCCGCGAAGTGACTTGCTACTCCTGCCATCGCGGCGCGAGCAAGCCGGTGAGCATTCCGATGATCGGGGACACGGTCGCGCTGGAAGCTCTGGAAGATTTCGCGCCGCCTGCCACAGCGACTCCGGCGTTGGCTCCCGCTGGCGGTCTACCAAATTCCGCCGACGTTTTGGATAAATATCTCGCGGCCGTCGGCGGGGCTGCGGCCATCGAAAAAATTTCCAGCCGAGTCGGGACGGGTACAGTAACCTTCCCCGCCGGCCCTGCGTTGCCCGTGCAAATTTCCTGGAAAGCTCCCGGCAAACAGATTACGACTGTTCACCTTCCGTCGGGCGACAGCAATACGGTCTGGAATGGCAACGCGGGTTGGGTGAGTGCTCCGGGCAGTCCGGTGCACGAAACCAACGAGGCCGATTTCGAAGGCGCGCGGCTCGACGCCGACTTGCAGCTGCCCCTCCATCTCAAGCGGCTATTCAGCGACATCAAAGTGATCGACGTGGAGAAAGTCCGCGACCACGACGCAGTTCTGTTGCTGGCAAGCAATCCCGGCCAGCCGGGTCTGGAGCTTTTCTTCGACAACCAATCCGGCCTGCTGCTGCGGCAATTGCGTTTCTCGAAGTCGCCGCTAGGCCTCAATCCCACGCGCACCGACTACGACGACTACAAAGATTTCGACGGCGTCAAAGTCCCGATGCACATGACGATTGCGCGTCCTCGAACCAAGCTGGATATTCAGCTTGATAAGGTCAGCCAGAATGTCGCGGTGGATGATGGGATGTTTGAGGCGCCGGCGCCGAAGCCATAGCCCCCAACTACGCTTCAGAAAGAGGGGTAATGAAGCTAGGGTTTGGCCGTTCCGTAGTCCACGGATTCCTTGGATGGGTGCTTCTCTATGATGACTTCGAGGGTTTGAACTTCACTTCATACCTCGCATCCTCGCTCTCTGCCAGCAAGACGTAAACGAATTGAAGAGTGGCAGTTCGTTCGCCGTCCGCCCTGGGTTCGAATGTCCACAGTTTGGCGGCTTCCTCAGAAGCTCCTCTCAGGAGACGTGGCCCGTCCGTCGCCTCGGCGTAAAGCACAGTCCCACTGAGTCGATCTGGACTCGAACGGATACCGTTCCCGCAATCCTCGCGGTGACACCTATCGGAGGGTAGTGCGGAGCAACAGCCATTTTGACGGATGGTGCGGTCTGACCAAGACAGATCGTGGAAGTGATCGAAAGGAGAAACAAAAGGAGCAACGTCAATCGCATAGATACCTCAGTGCAAGATGGTGAGCCACCGAAAATGCTCTAACGGGGATTCTCCCTGCGATCCTAACTTGCCAGTTTCTTCAAAAACTCCTGCTCGTCCAGCCTGTATTTGAAGGCTTTGCGGCCGTCGATGAAGACGACGGGGACTTCGTCGGTGAACTGGCGTTTGAGGTGGTCGTCGGTTTCGACGTCAACTTCGCGCCAGTGGAAGCCGCCGCGGCGCTCCAGCTTTTTGAGCTTCTCTTTCACGATTTCGCAATGGTGGCATCCCTTGCGGGAGTACACGACGACCTCGCGGAGCAGGGACATGGCCGGAAGTCTAGCAAGCCGGATGCGGTTTTGCCATAGATATCTATCCGGATAGACAAATCTTTACCCCATCAGGGCCAG
>Ga0210407_10002335_pt1 | contig 16409 bp, 12 predicted proteins | sample IncBWC27MmetaG_FD_150860 | JGI IMG/M metagenome (GOLD analysis project Ga0210407, IMG submission 150860) | Forest soil microbial communities from Barre Woods Harvard Forest LTER site, Petersham, Massachusetts, United States - Inc-BW-C-27-M | ecosystem: Environmental > Terrestrial > Soil >...
TAACTCCTCATCATACGGCACATACATACTATCTGCCGCACGTAACCAGGCCTCTACCTCGGAGGCCTCGAGGGCCGTTTTGTGCGCGAGTGCGTTGTACGCATCCGGTTTTGCTGCCCGCAGGGAGTCGATAGTCTGGGCCGCGTAGCGCAGGTTTTCCCGGGCCATCAAGTTGGTGTATGCGTTGTTGTTCACGACCGTATTGTATTCGTCTGGCCCGGTGACCGAGTTGATGCAGAATTTGCCTCCTTTTGCGTCCGAATTGAAGCCTAGGTCCAGCCACAGGCGGGCCGTTTCCACGAGCATCTCGGCGCCGCAGTCCTGCAGGAACGACTCGTCACCTGTCGCCTGCACGTACTTGCGCAGTGCATACATGATGTCCGCGTTGATGTGGTACTGTGCGGTTCCGGCCGCGTAGTATGCCGATGCTTCCTCCCCATTGATGGTGCGCCACGGGAATATGGCTCCTCGATGGCCCAATCGCCTGGCGTGCGCGCGTGCCTGCGGCAGCATCTTGTAGCGGAAGGTCAGCAGGTTCTTGGCGATCCGGGGGGAGGTATACGTTAGAAACGGCAGCACGTAGATCTCGGTGTCCCAGAAGTAATGCCCCTCATACGCTCGTCCGGTGAGGCCTTTCGCCGGCACGCCTGCGTCGTCCGCGCGCGCCGAGGCCTGCAGGATGTGAAAGAGGTTGAAGCGGATCGCTTGCTGGATCTCCACGGTGCTGCGCTTCGTGCGGTCCTCTCTGGCATCCCGGACCCGGACGTCGCTGCGGCGCCAGAAATCGTCCATGTACTGCTCTTGGGACGCGAGCAGCTGATGGAACCCTTGGTTCACTACGCGATCCATAGTCCATTCGGCACGGCCGCAAAGTTCTTCAACCGAGGCCGTCTGTGACGTGTGATAGACCATGTATTTGATTAGATGTATCGGACAGTTAGGCTTGGCCTCGATCGTGAAGGCGACCTGGCCGAAGTCCTCGGTGTAGGCAACCTTGTGGGCGTGCTGGCACGATGTCTCCAATAAGTGGTCGGTCGCACAAGTCAGGGTCAAGCGGCTCTTTTCAGTCGCATGACACAGCACGATCCGGCGGTCGTTAGCATAGCTGGTTCTGGGATGCAGTCCCCGACCTGCAAAGACTCGCGCCTGTCGCGGATCCTCTGAGTTGGTGTGGGCGACCGGTTCATGCGCCGCCATCTCCGAAGAGATCACGAGGGAGGCTGCGGCGTTAAGGAGCGTCACTTGATAGGAGATGGCGGCCACGTGCCTATTGGCGAAAGAGACCAAACGCCGGGATGTAATCGACACTTGTTTGCCTGCAGGCGTCTCCCAGAGGATCTCCCGATCGAGCGTCCCGGACTTCATGTTGAGCCGTCGGTCGTAGCTTAACAGCTTCCCATTGGGCAGCCAGAAGGGCTCGTCGTCGACGAAGAGCTTGATGGTCTTGCTGTCGGTCACGCTGAAGATGGTCTGGCCGGTTTTTGCGAAGCCGTAGGCGTCTTCTGGGTATACGATCGGCCGGGTTTCGTAGAACCCATTGATGAGGGTACTATTTTCAGCGTTGGGGCCGCCTTCCTCAGGGCACCCGCGCATACCAAGGTATCCGTTGCCGAGCGCCAGCATCGTTTCCAGCTGGGCCAGGAATTCGGGGTTAAACTTTTTTTCGATGATGTTCCACTCATCGGCCGGGTAATCATGGGACGACGGCCTGAGGCGTTCATGATGGATCATCGGGCCTTTCCTCCCAAGCCGGCGTGGGGCAATGCTCAGTCGACCAGTTCGCCCAGATCGTTCACCACCCGATGAGCGCCATGCTGCTGGAGCTCCTCGGTATTTCCCTTGCGCGCGACGCCGATTACAAGGCCAAAACCCCCGGCAGACCCGGCTTCCACCCCCGAGAGAGCATCCTCTAAGACAACCGCGCGTGTAGGTTCAACCCCGAGTAGCTGTGCTGCCATCAAAAACGTATCCGGGGCAGGTTTTCCGCGCAACTGCCGGGCATGGATTACGTTGCCGTCGACTTGTGCATCGAAGAAGTCATCCAACTTGACGGCCTTTAAAACAGCCGTGCAGTTCTGGCTCGAGGTGACGACGGCGATTTTGAACCCTTGACCGCGGAGCTGATGGATGAGTTTGACGCTTCCCTCGTAAGGCTGGACCCTGTTTTCTTCGATGATCTTGTTGACGAGGTCGTTCTTGCGGTTCCCGAGCCCGCCCACTGTTTCAGCCTCCGGGGGGTCGTCCATGCTCCCTTCGGGGAGCTGGATGCCGCGCGATTCGAGAAAGTCTCGAACACCGTCGAAGCGGGGCTTCCCGTCCACATGGAGCCGGTAGTCCGTGGCGTGATCGAACGGACGAAGTGCTTCGCCTCTCTGCGTCGCACGCTTCTGAAGGAACTCGTCAAACATCTGTTTCCAACAAGCCGCGTGGATGCTGGCGGTGTCCGTGATCACACCGTCGAGATCGAGCAGGACGGCGTCGTACTGGTCGCGGGTGATCGCAAATTTGCTCCCGGGCTGCCGCATCGATCGCTCTCCTGTTACCCAACGTTGCAAAAGGACATCCCTTACTAAGCCGGCGCATAGAGCCCGTCGTGTCGCCGGAAAAGCTGACCGGAACGCGCCCGTACTAGATCAGAAGGTCACCCCATTTGCGTGAAATCTTCTTTGATCCGTGCAGCTGTTTCCTTCGGTTTGTTCCTCATGATTGATTCTGCCTGTCGCCAGACGATAGCGCCGAGTGGGTTTTCATAAGGGAACCCAGTGATGCTGCGTATGAGATTTCGCGGTGTCTCTCCTAGTCCGGGGTTTGCGCGAGGGTTGGCCGTCTGTAATGCTAATAGACTACGGATCCTCTGCGAGCGATGATCCAGATCAACGGGTTATGCCGCCATCCCGGCTCGATCAAAGAAATGTATCCTTGCCTGGGTTCCTTGTCATCTGCCGCGCGGGCACGTGCCGCATCGCGCGTGTGGCCGGTTAGGCTCCAGCGCGGCGGGTGGGCAGCCCGTGTTTTCGGCGACCCACACCAAACCACTGCAGGCGAGTATGGGTTCCGGGATCCAAAGTACTAGGCAATATCTATAAAAAGGAGTTCGCTATGAGTCCGAACCGGCAGCGGTCTTACTCCTGGCGCAATCGGGCTCGAGATCCGGCACTGACCACAATGCTGGTGGTCCAATGCATCATAATATTTATTTCACCTTTCGCTGCTATGGGCTATGAAGGGATACGCGAAGCGCTGCAGCTGCTGTTTTTCGCCTTTACCTTCCTCGTATGTCTGCTCTCACGCGGCCTGATTGCCGAGACCTTCGCAATATTGGCCCTGATTTGCGCCTTGACAGGCTTCGTGCTCCAGATGGTGGCACCATCAAACGCCTCCCTGATCCTTGCTTTTGCAGGGAGCATCAGCGCCTTCATTGTAGCGAGCTACGCCCTTGGTTACGCGACGCTTGCCCCGGGCGTGGTGACCGTACACCGGGTGCTGGGCGCGATTGCGCTTTATTTGAACCTTGGGCTGATGTTTGCCGCGGTATACCGCTTGATCTGGTATTTCATTCCGAATTCTCTGACAAATATCCCGGGCGATGCAGGGTGGCAGGCCTATGGCACGATACTCTATTTCAGCTTTGTGACGCTGACATCTACCGGCTTCGGCGATGTCGCGCCGGTTCATCCCCTCGCCCGCACGCTGACCAATGTGGAGGCTATCATCGGCCAATTGTTTCCGGCGACCCTGCTCGCCCGCCTAATCACCCTGGAACTTCGAAGGCCTCGGCGACGATCTTGAAGCTGCCGTCACTGTGGCAATTTCTAACCTCGCCGGAGAGATCGGCGGCACCCCAGCGCTAGCCAACGAGAGGCCCATTCCAGATCTTCACGGCGGGTACGTCCCGGTAATAGCCGAGAACGCACAGGGTGCCGGTGTCGAGCAAGAAGTGCTGCCCGGCGCCCGCCGGCGACCCGATCCAGCGCGCTACGAGTACGCGCATCACGTGCCCGTGGGCGAACAGCGCAACGTCGCCATCGACCGCGGCGGGCCCGGGCTATCACACGGTCCACCCGCGCACCCACCTGGCCGAGCGACTCCCCGTCCGGGCATCCGTCTCGGAAGATCAGCCAGCCCGGTGCCGTCTCGTGGATCTGCTTCGGCGTCAGACCCTCGTATTGGCCGTAATTCCACTCGACCAAGTCGCGGTCGATAACGACCGTGTCACCGAGACCGACCAATTCGCAAGTCTCGCGCGCCCGCTGCATCGGGCTGCAGAGGACGAGCGAAACGACTTGCCGGCAAGCACTGGCCAAATCCTTTCGGCAAGCCGCCTCCCGTTTTCGGTCAACGGGATATCAGTCGTACCCGTATGCTGCCCGCTGAGACTCCACTGCGTCTCGCCCTGTCTGATCGCGAAGACGTTCACTTTCGCCTCCTCGAACGTCAAACGTTGTCGGCCTCCGTCGAACGCACCCCCGCGGAAGCCGCTTCCTGCCCCCACCTCCAGCCGGTGATCTCGGGCATGTCGTCACCGTAACGGGAGATAAACCGCTTGTGGTCGATGAGCTTGTCACGGATCGCCTGCTTGGCGTAAGCGGCCCGGGCTCCGAGCTTCGCCACGCGGTCTATCACATCGCTGACCAGGTGGAAGCGATCGAGGTCGTTCAGCACGCACATGTCGAAAGGCGTCGTTGTGGTGCCCTCCTCCTTGTAGCCCCGAACGTGGATGTTGTCGTGGCCCGTGCGTCGGTAGGTCAGCCGGTGGATCAGCCACGGGTAACCGTGGAAGGCGAAGATGATCGGTTTATCCGTGGTGAACAGCGCATCGAACTCGTGATCCGACAAGCCGTGGGGGTGCTCGCTGGAGGGTTGCAACTTCATTAGGTTGACGACATTGATGACGCGCACCTTTAGCTCGGGCACATGCCGGCGTAGCAGGTCGACCGCGGCCAGAGTCTCCAACGTCGGCACGTCTCCGCAGCAGGCCATGACCACGTCGGGCTCGCCTCCCCGGTCATTGCTAGCCCACTCCCAGATACCAACCCCGGCCTCACAGTGCTTGAGCGCCTCGTCCATCGTCAGCCATTGGGGGGCCGGCTGTTTCCCGGCTACGACGACATTGACATAGTTCCGGCTGCGCAGGCAGTGATCGGTAACCGATAGCAGGCAGTTGGCGTCAGGCGGCAAATAGACCCGGACGACCTCGGCCTTCTTGTTCAGGACGTGATCGATGAACCCCGGGTCCTGATGGCTGAAGCCGTTGTGGTCCTGCCGCCAGACGTGACTCGACAACAGATAATTCAGTGAGCCAATGGGCCGCCGCCAAGGAATGTCATTGCAGACCTTCAGCCATTTGGCGTGCTGGTTGAACATCGAATCGATGATGTGGATGAAGGCCTCGTAGCAGGAGAAGAAGCCGTGCCGGCCGGTTAGGAGATACCCTTCCAGCCAACCCTGGCACTGGTGCTCGCTCAGCATCTCCATGACCCGCCCGTCGGGCGCCAAATGGTCGTCCCATGGCTCGGTCTCTGCGACCCAGGCACGGTTGGTGACCTCGAGTACATCCTGCCAGCGATTTGAATTGCTCTCGTCGGGACTGAACAGCCGGAAATTCCGCGAGTCCGTGTTCAGCTTCATGACATCGCGCAGGAACCTCCCCATCACGCGGGTGGATTCGGCCGTGACGGCGCCGGGTGCGGTCACGTCGACAGCGTAATCACGGAAATTCGGGAGCCGCAGTTCGCGCAGGAGCAAGCCGCCATTGGTGTGCGGATTGGCACTCATGCGGCGGGCGCCTTGCGGGGCGAGCTCGGCCAATTCGGTTCGGAGGCGGCCGTCGCCGTCGAACAGTTCCGTGGGCCGGTAGCTCTTCATCCAATCTTCGAGGATGCGCACATGAGCGGGGTTCTCGTGCATCTCTCCCATCGGCACCTGATGCGCGCGCCAGTAGCCCTCGGTGCGCCTGCCGTCGATCTCCTTCGGGCAGGTCCAACCCTTTGGTGTGCGAAGCACGATCATCGGCCAGAGCGGGCGTTCGGTGAAACCATTCTCGCGCGCATTGGCCTTGATGCGCCGGATATCGCCGATGACAGTGTCGAGCGTAGCCGCCATCAACTCGTGCATGGCTTGCGGCTCATCCCCCTCGACGAAATGCGGGGTGTAGCCATATCCTCGGAACAGGTGGTCCAATTCCTCGTGGCTGATCCGAGCCAGGACGCAGGGATTGGCGATCTTGTAGCCGTTGAGGTGAAGGATCGGCAGAACCACTCCATCCGTCGCCGGATTTAGAAATTTGTTGGAATGCCAACTGGTTGCCAGCGCTCCGGTCTCCGCCTCGCCGTCGCCGACGACGCAGGCAACAATCAAATCGGGATTGTCAAAGGCCGCACCGTAGGCATGTGAGACGGCATAGCCGAGTTCGCCACCTTCGTGAATCGAGCCGGGCGTCTCGGGGGCGACATGGCTCGGAATGCCGCCGGGGAACGAGAACTGGGTGAAGAGCCGTTTCATGCCCTCTTCATCGGGGGAGATGTTCGGGTAAACCTCGCTGTAGGTTCCCTCGAGATAGGCGTTCGCGACCAGGCCCGGCCCGCCATGCCCGGGTCCAGTAATGTAAATCATGTTCAGGTCGTGGCTCTTGATGAGCCGGTTCAGGTGGACATAGATGAAGTTCAAACCCGGCGTTGTTCCCCAGTGGCCGAGGAGCCGCGGCTTGATGTGTTCTTTTGTCAGGGTTTGCTTGAGCAGGGGGTTGTCGTAGAGATAGATCTGACCGACCGACAGGTAGTTGGCGGCCCGCCAATACGCATCCATCAATCCCCGTTCTTTGTCAGCCAGCACGTTTGCCATCTTTGCCTCCTCTGAATCCCGTGTCGTCGAACCGCCCATTGCGCTGGCGGCGATCCGTCGTATCAGTCGTCGCGCCAGTCTCGGCGATGCGGTGGATCATCGGCGTCGCGCGGTGCCGCTTCCATCTCATCCGTATACCTCCCGACACCCGCCGCGGCGTTGGCGCGGGCCCGGTGGGAAAAGGCCCGCCGGCCGGCCGCCAGGTTCTCGTCCTGCCCATGCCATGCCTCGAGCCCCGGATCCCGAGCGTGTCGAACCGCCTCGTCAAGGTGGGGACGGTCTCGTCGGCCGCGAGAATTCCCTTTCCGTCGGCAACCAGCATCAGCGCGATGCTCTCCCGCTCGTGACTCATCCTGGGATCCTCCCTGCGTGTGCTCTCGTCGTATGTCTCCCGACCCTGCGGGCCGCCATTCGCGAAGATCTGCTCAGCGGGCGGTCGCGGGCATCGGCTCTGTGACTCCCACGCGCCGCTCCTTTATCGGCTCCTTGACCCGGAACCAGGCGACGTAGAGGGCCGGCAGGAAAAGGAGAGTCAGCAAGGTCGCGACAAACAAGCCGCCGATGATCGCATAGGCCATCGGTCCCCAGAAGACTTCCGGCGCGATCGGGATCATGCCGAGTGAGGCGGCGGCTGCGGTCAGCACGATCGGCCGGAAGCGGTTGGTCGTCGCGTCGATCACCGCATCCCAGGGGTGCAACCCTCTGGCGATATCCATGTCGATCTGATCAATCAGGATTACCGAATTGCGGATGATCATACCGCTCAGCGCGATGATGCCGAGGATGGCGACAAAGCCCATCGGCGTGCCAGTGGGCAACAGCGCAGCGACGACGCCGATCAGGCCCAGCGGCGCCACGCTGATGACCAGGAACATCTTTTGGAAGCTCTGCAGCTGGACCATCAGAATGGTCAGCATCAGGAAGATCGTCATCGGGAAGATGACGGCGATCGAGCGCAGACCCTTGGCGCTCTCTTCGACGGTGCCGCCGGCTTCGATCTTATAGCCGGCGGGCAGCTTGGTCGCCAATTCGGCGAGCGCCGGCGCCAATTGCGTGTTGACCGTTTTCGCCTCGATGCCGGGAACGACATCGGCTTGAACGGTGATGGTGGGGAGAAGATCGCGCCGCCAAATTACCGGCTGTTCGAGCCCATACTGGACGGTCGCGACCTGGCTCAAGGGGATCGTCTGCCCATTATCCAGGGCGACTTGCAGGTTCCTCAATGTCTGCAGCGACTCGCGCTGCTCGCCGACTGACCGAGCCACCAAATCGGTCAGATAAATCGAGTCGCGGACCTGGGTGATAACCATTCCGGTGGTGACAGCGTTGAGCGCCTCGGCCAGCGATTTGGAGCTGACGCCGAGCTGGCGAACCCGGTCCTGATCGACCTGGACGCGCAGGCTCTTCATCGGCTCGTTCCAGTCGAAATTGATCAATCTGGTGTTTTGGTTTTGCCCCACCGTTTGCGCGACGAGGAAAGCGGCGTCACGCGTCCCCTCCGGATTCGTGCCGCTGACGCGATATTGCAACGGCCAGCCGACCGGCGGCCCTAGCTCGAGCGCGGAGATCCTGGAATTGAGGCTGGCGAACTCGCTGTCGAGCGCCTTTTGCAGCCGGGCGCGGACGATCTCGCGCTCCTTGATGCCCTTAGTGACGACGATGGCCTCGGCAAAGAAGTCGTTGGTGAGCTGAACGTTCAACGGCAGATAAAAGCGAACCGCACCCTGTCCGACGTAGAAGCTGTACCGTTCGATGTTCGGGTCGTCCTTCAACAACCCCTCGAACCGTTCGACCTCGTGCTCGGTGGCGTAAATCGAGGCATCTTGGGGAAGGGTCAGATCGACGACCAGCTCCGGCCGGTCCGAGGCGGGGAAGAACTGCTGCTGGATGAACCCGTAGCCGTAGAGCGAGAGAACAAAGAGTCCGATCGTAACGGCGATGATCAGCCAGTGGGCACGCATGCAGAACCGGAGCGCAGCGCGGAAGATCCTCATGAACCGTCCCGGTTCGCCATGGTCGCTCTCCTGCGACTTCATTGTTTTTGGCAGAATCGTGACGCCGATCACCGGCGCAAAGAGAACCGCGACAATCCAAGAGGCCAGCAGGGCCACGGCGATCACGGCGAAGAGCGAATAGCAATATTCGCCGGCGCCGCTCTTGGCGAAACCGATCGGCACAAACCCGGCGACCGTGACGAGGGTGCCGGTCAGCATCGGAAACGCGGTCGTCACCCAGGCATGCGTCGCCGAATGCTCAAGATCGACGCCAGCCTCGAGCTGGCTGACCATCATCTCGATCGTGATCATCGCGTCATCGACGAGGAGGCCGAGCGAGATGATCAGCGCGCCGAGCGAGATCCGCTGCAGGCTGATGCCGGAAGACTCCATGTAGACAAAGACCATGCCCAGCACGAGTGGGATCGAGCAGGCGACGACCACGCCGGCGCGCATCCCTAGGCTTACGAAACTCACGGCGAGGACGATCGCGATCGCTTCCCAGAGCGCCTTGGTGAACCCGCCGACCGCTTCCTCGACGACGACTGATTGGTCGGCGACGAGATGCGGCTCGATTCCGACCGGCAGATTGGCGGCGATCGCCGCCATCTTGTGCGCGACGGCTTCGCCGAAGACGAGGTTGTTGCCGCCTTGCGCCATCGAGATCGCAAGGCCGATCGCCGGGTCGCCGTTGTAGCGGAACATCGGTTGCGGCGGATCGGCATAGCCTTCCTTGATCGTCGCCACATCGGCGAGCCGGAAAAACTTGCCGTTGGCAAAGAGATTGATGCGCTTCAGGTCTTCGATCGAGTTGAACGACCCGGAAACCCGGACGGCGAATTTCTCCTGACTGGTCTGGACGACGCCGGAAGGCGTCACGGCGTTCTGCTCGCGTAGGGTCTGGATGATCTGGTCGTGGGTTACGCCAAGGCCCGCGAGCTGACGGTTGTCGAATTCGAGGTAGAATTTCTGATCCTGAGCGCCGAGCAGTTGTATTTTGGCCGCATTCTTTACGGTGAAGATCTCAGTGCGAATATTTTCGACATAATCGCGCAATTCGCGATGAGTAAAGCCATCGGCAGTGAAAGCATAAATGATGCCGAAGACGTCCCCGAACTCGTCATTGTAATAGGGTCCAACGATGCCCTGTGGCAACGTGCTCTTGATGTCGGCAATCTTCTTGCGAACCTGATACCAGATTTCCGGTATTTGTTCCTTTGGCGTGTTGTCGAGTACGTTCACATAAATCGTCGAAGAACCGGGCTTGGTGTAACTCTTCAGATAATAGAGCCAGGGCGTCTCCTGCAGTTTCTTTTCGATCCGGTCGGTCACCTGCAGCATCGTGTCGTCGATCGTGGCACCCGGCCATTGCGTCTGAACGAGCATGGTCTTGATCGTAAAGCTGGGATCTTCCTCGCGGCCGAGCTCGACATAGGACAGGACGCCGGCGACGACGAACAGCAACATCAGGTACCAGACGAAGGAGCGATGATTGATTGCCCATTCGGAGAGGTTGAAGCCGGTCATCACCCCGCACTCGCCTGCATCAAACGGACTTTTTGGCCGGGCAGGAGCTTTTGCGCTCCACCCGTCACCACGACATCGCCTTGCGCGAGCCCGTTGCCGACCACGACACTATCGCCCTGATAGCGCTCTACGGTGATCGGCTTCAGCTGCACCGTGCCGTCCTTGGTAACGAGCCAAACCGCCGGTTTCCCGTCCTTCTGGAAGAGTGCGCTACCCGGGATCGTGACGATCTTTCCTTCGCTCACGGTGACACTGCCGACGACGCTCGCACCGAGCCGCATCTGGGGCGGCGCGTCGGGCAGCGAAACCCGGACCGTAAAGGTACGCGTCGTCGGGTCGGCCTGTGGCGAGACATAGCGGACCTTGCCTGCCGTCTTGATGTCGGAATTGCTGACCAGCTGGACCTCGACGGTCGGGTTTTTCGGAGGGGTCTTGAACATCGCCTCGGCGACATTGAAGACCGCCTCGCGTTCCCCCGGCTGCGCCAATTTGACGACCATCTGGCCGGCGCTGACCACCTGTCCGGGATCGGCGCCGATCGCGCTGATGACCCCGTCATTGTCGGCCTTGAGATCGGTGTAGTCGAGATTCTCGCTGGCCTGTACCTGGCGGGCGCGCGCCGAATCAAGCTGAGCCTGCGCGGTCTTAAAGGTCTTGAGGGATTGATCGTACTGCACCCGCGTCGTGTTGCCGTTCTTCAGGAGCTCGCGCTGACGCCATTCCTGGGCCTCGGCCCGCGTCACCTCGGCCTCCGCTGTCGCGACCTCGGCTTTGGCGACCTCGAAATCCTGACGGTATTGCTGCGGGTCGAGCCGGGCGAGCAGGTCGCCCTTTTTGACCTGCGTCCCGACATCGACCGGCCTCTGGAGAATCTTGCCGTCGACCCGGAAACCGATATCCGCCTGGTAGCGCGGCTGGATCTCGCCGGTCAGTGACACCGTATCGCCGCCTTCGCGCGGCTCGACGGTCACGGTGCGCACCGGCCGGATATCGGGTGCCGCGGCCTTTTCCTCCTTTTTGCACGCTGCCAACGCCAACAAAAGAACGAGAGTGCAGACGGTCCTCAACCCAAAGGACAGCGATCGGGTCGAGCGCTCTCGCGCAAAATTTGTTCCACTCATCATCGGCACAGCACCCGGTCTGGTTTGGCTCAAGCATGGTGTAGCATGGTAGATGCCACGCGAAAAACTCAACATAGACCTGGGTCAACGCCGAGCACTGCGGCTCACCATTGTTATTTACAGTCCCGCGGCGGGGTTCGACGAAATTTGGGCATAGACTCAAAAGGAGGTTGCGGAAGCCGGAGGTGCTGCGCGGCGCAGCCACCGATTGCCAGAACGGACGCACACAGCAAGATGGAACGTTTCCTCCCTCTCGATCGATGTTGAACCCAAAGCCGGCGACCCGCGATTCCTCGGGCGAGATCGGCCATGGCTCGGCCGGCTGCGGGCGGGGCGCCGGGGCCTATGACTACTGTTTTTGTGCCGCAGGCGGGTTTGTTGCAGGCTGTTTTGATGCAGGCGTGCCTCGGCGCCGCTCGTAACGCTTTTCGACGCGCCCTCCACGCCGCTCTTGACGCCGCTCCATGCCGGGGGTCTGGGCCTCGGCGGCTGTGGATCGAAGGGCGAGGCCCGCCGCGGCCGCTAATCCGAGAAGGGGCAAAATCCTTCGACGCGAGACCATTTTCGATTCAACCTCTTAAGTCATGTTCTACCTCCTAGATTTCGACGACAGGATAGTCTTGGTTTGGCACTTGCTTACGACGCTGATCTGAACCAGACCAACGCGGCAGCAGGAGCGGGTTCCTTAACCTCGACGGAATTGTGGATCATCATCCCGCTCCTGGATCTAGGTCATCACGCTGCGAGCACTGCCTCGACCCTAGAGTTACTGCACCGCAACCGTGACGTCTGTGTTCCAAGTGATGTCAACCTTGTCGCCAACCTTAACCTTATCGAGCACCGTCGGATCGACGATATGTCGGCTGTATTTCCATCCGTTCGGACCAACGAAGGTGATTGACGATGCGCTCTTGTCGATGGCCTCGATGGTCGCGGTCATCGTTCTCTGCACGGCTGCCGTGCCCCCAGGTCGTTCCCCCTGCCCCGCAGTGGTGGTCCCGGTCTGCGTATCGACAGGGGCCTCGCCCGGCGGCTTCAGTCTCGCTGAGACGTTGTTGTTAAACGTGACGGACACCTTGTCCCCGACCTTGAGCTCATCGAACCGCTTCGCGCCTGCGGGCACGTCGACCGTCTCGAAAGTGCCATCGGCTTTCTTGATGTTCACCATCCGCTTGGTATAATCGATGGTTGCCACGGTGCCCGAAAGGGTGACGGTCTGTGTCGGGAGCTGTCTGACCTCCTGCGCCCAGCTGGGCAGGGAAAGAGCTAAGACCAACGCCGACGCGCTCAGGATTGCGTTTACTCGCTTCATGTATCTTTCTCCTTTTGGGTTCATAATCTCGGGTGTTTAAGGGCAAAGCTCGCCCGCACTTAAAGCCTAAACAGCTGGGTTCGCCGGCGGCTATGCAGAAATGACGGATTTTACGGGTTGATGAACCGCGCTCCGGGAGCACGTTGGAGGGTGGTCAGCGGGGTCTCGCTAAAGGCCGCCAGATAGGCCGCCTCGAAACGTCCTAGCTCTGCGAAACCGAACCCGCGGACAAGCTCCGCGAGGTTTACTCCATCGGGAACGGCGTCGCGCAACGCGACACGTGCCCGGCTCAACCGGCGCAACAGCATATACCGGATCGGGCTCATGCCGAGGAATTCGGCGCAACATGAGCGCAGGGTCCGCTCGGTCACCGCAATCCGCTCGCACAACTCGGTCATGTCCAGAGGCTCGCTGAGATGCTCCGCCAACACCTCCTCGAACCTAATCATGATGCGGGCGTGACGGCGTTTGATCGCGTCGTCAGCTCGCAAGCTGGTGCTCGTCAGGCAGGCGACCAGCGTCTGGATCAAACCTTGCTCGATGGCGCGCGCGACCTCCGTATGCGCCAATAATTTGGGCTTTGTCTCGGCGAGGCGGCAGACTTGCGCATGCAGGCGCCGCAGGCGCGCCACATCGCGCGGGGAGGGACGCAGGATTTTTCCCTCCGATGGTAAAGCGAAAGGCTTTCCGGAAAGAGCCCGACCATATTTTTCGAGCTGCACCGGGTGCAGTCCTATCACGTTCCACACGAAGGAACCAGGCGTTGACTGGTGTCGCCGCTCGCTGCGGCCGTGGAACACGATCTCGCCCGGCCGCAGTTCCGTCCCGCCCCATACCGGCAGTGGCCCGGAATGCGCCGGAAACGTCACGAAAGAGAGCTGCGGCCCGAGCCAGACATAGGCAACCCGCGGAACGTCCTCCTCGCATCGCAACACCTGCAAATCGTGCAGTTCCGCCCAGGTCAAGCGAGCCTTGAACTTGGAGTTTAGTGCAATCAGGATTTCGATTTGTGTCTGACGCAGGCTCGCCTCGTAGTGATCGGGTTCGAGGAACGTGCGCGTGCCGCTTCCGGGCATTCATCCCTCTGCAAAACCGAAGAGCCACAATGCCGGCCCAGCATTTTGGGAAAGTATGAGGATAGATCGCCCGATCGCGGTGCCTATGCAGATTTAACGAATGTCCAGGCGGGCTCGATAATTTCCGCCGGTTTTAAGTCTTCGGGGGGTCGACGCAGTGCCGCCGAGGGCGGTTCGCCAAATAGTGACCGGTAGGCGACCGCAAAGCGGCCCAATTCCCAGAAGCCATAATCGGTCGCGATCTGGGTCACGGTCGTCTTCTCCGCGTCCGCGCTCCGCAAAACCCGGCGCACCAAGTGCATGCGCCGCAGCCACAGATAGCGTTTCGGGCTCATGCCGAGATACTCCTGGCAACAGTCGCGCAGCGACGTATAGGAAGCGCCAACTGTAGCGCAGAGCTGCGGCATATAGAGGGGCTTATCGGGAGTGGACGTCAGGACCTCCTCAAGGCGCCGCATCACTTTCGTACGATGGCGTTGGACATTGCGCACATCACCTGAATGCCTGTCCGCTATGCAGAAAACCATCGCTTCCACCAACGCCGTTTCCAACGCTCGCGCGACCTCGGGCTTAGCGAGGATGTCCGGGGCGGTTTTCGCGAGATCGTCCGCCGCTTCGTGCAGCTTCCGCAATCGCGATAGAGCAACGGTCGGAGGCCTCAGGCTGCGGGCGAAACTCGCCGGCACCAATTCGCGCCCGATAATCGCCTTGCTCGCGGCGGCAAGATCCTCGGGCATCAAGGACACGGAGCCCCATCGACAAGGCGCCGAAGATCGAAGGTACCATTCCCAATCCGGCCCGTTTCTGGAAATTTGGCCGTCCGCTATTTCGACGCCGTTGATCAGCATCGACGGCTCGCCAGGGTCGGTTGCGAAAACGATCCCTGCCCGCATCCCACTGGGCGCTACTTTCATTATCCGAGGCAGGCTCTCGTTGGAGCGGTACATAAGCAATCGGTGCAGGTCGATATGCGTCGACTCCGCGCGGAATTCGCCGCGCTTCGTAATCACCCCGTCGATCTGCAGGTTTCGGATCCCTGCAAAATACATATCGGGGTCGGTAAATGAGCGAGTGGCACTGGAAGGCATCCCCACCCCCTTGGGTGATCGGGGTCCAGAGGCGCAAGATACGACGCAGCCTAGCCGGACGGTTGATTTGAAGCAATCGTCGCTAAAGAGTCTACAGACTACACGCGCACGGGAACGCAGCGCACCACACCAAAATACATACCCGACGCTTCGGCCCGCGGGAGGCGTGATCTCAAGTCGCATATCCGTCTGACCCGTGCTGCCGCATTTTCGTGAAAAATGCATAGGCAGCCTGGCTCCGAGACGCTCTTCTATAAGATGTGTCGTCCAGCCTCTGCTGGCGAACGCCGAGCCATTAGACCGCCGCCGCTACAGATCGGGAGCCACCCATGAAAAGCGCAAAGATGTCGGCAATCGTTCTTGCAGTCGCAGTGGCAGGAATCGCCAGCATATCGCCTGCTCATGCCGATGAAGCGCAAGCCAGGAGCTTGTTGAAAGCCATGTCCGACTATCTCGGCGCGCAAAAGGCGATATCCTTCGAATACGATTCCAATCTCGACATCGTGAGCACACAGCAGCAGAAGATTGGGTTGGCCAGTTCCGGCACCATGACCCTCGAGCGCCCCGACAAGCTTCACGCAACACGCACAGGCGGATTTGCAAATGTCGAGATGGTCTTTGATGGGAAGACCCTCAGCCTACTCGGCAAGAACGCAAACGTGTATGCTCAGGTCGAAGCGCCCGGCACGATCGATCATTTGGTCGACGAGTTGCGGGACAAATACCATAGGCCCGTTCCGGCGGCGGATCTGTTGATGTCGGATCCTTATAAAGAGCTGATGGCGCCGGTCACCGACGTGAAGGACCTTGGAAGCGGTGTGATCCGCGGCGTCGAATGCGATCACCTTGCCTTTAGGACCAAAGAAGTCGACTGGCAGATCTGGATTGCGCAAGGAGCCCGACCCTATCCTTGCCGCTACGTCATCACGAGCAAGAAGGTCAAAGGGTCGCCAGAATACACCCTCGATATCAGGGGGTGGAAAGCCGGCACCGAGGTTGCCTCCGAGGCTTTCAAACTGGAGATCCCGCCAAGCGCCCAGAAATTGACGCCGGGCCAAATCCCCGACCTCGATGAAATTCCCGCCCTGTTCAAGGCAAAAGGAGCAAAGTGACCATGTTCAAGCGCATCGGTATTGTGTTGCTGGCGGTAGTCATCTGGTCCTTTTGCCTGGAACTCGGCGAACAATTCGCGATTCCGGGCTTGCCGGGCTTCGTTTCCACGGCAGAGGCCGTCGTCGGCCGCCCCTTGACGCCGATGAGTGCCGCCGGCGTCGCGCGACGGACCTCGCGTCGCTGTGCCGCGGGGGCCTACTGCTAGTCGATAAAATCTGATGCGGTGGACGACCCCTGACGGCACCGATGTGCCAAGCTCGGGCCGTTGAGTGCAACGAGCTGAAGGAGCCGTCCACCATGGAGATTACCACAGTCGGTTTGGACATCGCCAAGCGGGT
>Ga0210407_10002336_pt1 | contig 16396 bp, 28 predicted proteins | sample IncBWC27MmetaG_FD_150860 | JGI IMG/M metagenome (GOLD analysis project Ga0210407, IMG submission 150860) | Forest soil microbial communities from Barre Woods Harvard Forest LTER site, Petersham, Massachusetts, United States - Inc-BW-C-27-M | ecosystem: Environmental > Terrestrial > Soil >...
GAACGCGTTTGATGTGAAGGAGCCCAAGTCCAAGCAGTTTCGCGAGGCTCTGGATGCGCTCAAAGTCGACAGCACGGCGCTGCTGGTTGAGGTTCCCAAGCATGAGAATCGCAACCTGGCTTTGAGTTCGCGGAATCTTCACGGAGTCGAACTGGTGAGCGGCAACGAAGTTCATCCTTATCACTTGTTACGCTACGACCGGGCGATTTTTTCGCAGCCTGCGATTGAGAAATTGCAGATTTCGTTGAAGAGCTCGATTTCAAAGCGGCAACATAAGCCGGCGGAAGGCGAGGGGACGGCGCGCAAGAAGGCTTCGCGCTCTCCGCGGAGACGCACCCGGCATGAAAAAGCGGCGGAGGTAGTCTGATGAAATCCGCATACCAGATTCTTCGGCGTCCGGTCATCACCGAAAAAGGTTTGGCCATCAAGGAAAACCAGAACACGCTGGTTTTTCAAGTCGCGACAGCGGCGACCAAGACGGAAATCAAGGAAGCCGTGCAAGGGATTTTCAAAGTAAAAGTGCATTCAGTCCGCACCGCCCTCTATCCGGGAAAAGAACGGCGGCGGGGCAAGTTTGCCGGCTACCGTCCCGATTGGAAAAAGGCGTACGTGCGATTGAAGGCCGGCGAAAAGATGCCGGAGTATGCACAGAATCTGTAGCTAAGAGCCAGAAGCTAAGAGCTGATTTATGCCAATCAAGACTTACAGACCGACGACCCAGACGTTGCGCTACCGCACCACGCTGGTCAACGACGATATTACGAGCACGTCGCCGCATAAGCCGTTGCTCGAACCGAAGCCGCGAACCGGCGGGCGGCGTAATTCGGGCCAGACCACCATGCGGTTTATCGGTGGCGGACACAAGCGCAAGCTGCGCATCATTGACTTCAAGCGCGACAAGATCGGCATTCCGGCAACTGTGACCACGATTGAGTACGATCCCAATCGCTCGGCGCGAATCGCTCTTTTGAGCTACGCCGATGGCGAGAAGCGGTACATCTTGCAGCCTGACGGATTGAAGGTTGGGCAGAAGGTTTTGAGTGGCCCTGACGCGGATATTCTAGTCGGCAATTCGCTGCCGCTGCACAATATCCCTCCGGGCACGACGATTCACAATATCGAATTAAAGCCGGGCAAGGGCGCACAGATGGTGCGTTCGGCAGGTGGCGCGGCCCAGTTGGTGGCCAAAGAAGGCGAGTACGCTTTGGTCAAGCTGCCTTCCGGCGAGATTCGCAAAGTTGCGCAGGGCTGCATGGCGACGATTGGCCAGGTCGGCAATCTCGATCACGAAAACGTCACCATTGGTAAAGCTGGCCGTTCACGATGGCTGGGGAAACGGCCGCACAATCGCGGTGTTTCGATGAACCCAGTGGATCACCCGCACGGCGGCGGTGAAGGCAAGACTTCCGGCGGACGGCATCCGGTGACCCCCTGGGGCCAGCCGACCCGCGGATACAAGACCCGAAACAACAAGCGCACGGATGCGTTTATCGTCAACCGGCGCGGCAAGAAATAGGACTGGAACTTATGGCACGTTCAACTAAAAAAGGCCCGTTCGTGGATGGTTTCCTGCAATCGCGGGTGGAAGGCATGAACTCGCGCAACGAGAAAAAGGTGCTGCGCACCTGGTCGCGGCGCTCAACCATCGTCCCGGAAATGGTGGGCCACACTATCGCCGTACACAACGGCAAGAAATTTATTCCGGTGTACATTACCGAGAACCTGGTGGGCCACAAGCTGGGCGAGTTCAGTTTTACGCGCCAGTTCAAGGGACACTCGATGAGGGCGGCAACGGAGACAGCAGCCAAACCGGCCGGGATCCCGGGCGGTCCGGGCGCACCGAGTCCCGCGGCGGGAGCGTCGGCAACCCCGGCGCCGAAGGCGTAAAGGAGACGCACGATGGAATTTCGAGCTCAAGCACGTTTCATGCGCGTCTCGCCGCAGAAGGCCCGGCTGGTGCTGGATCTGATCAAGGGCCGCCGGGTGGAAGATGCGCTGAACACGCTGATCTTTACCAAGAAGCGGGTTGCGGCCACGGTTGAGAAGTTGCTTCGGTCAGCACTGGAGAATGCCAACTATCTGAGTGCCGAAAAGGGCATCGATGTCGACGTGGACAAGTTGTATGTGAAGCGAGCCGTCGCCAATGATGGACCGCGTATGAAGCGCATTCGCCCGGCCCCGATGGGTCGCGCGTATCACTACGTACGGCGCATTTCGCACATCGAGATCGAGTTGGCGGAGCGCGGCAAGAATGGCGAGGCGCTGGCGAATGTAGTCGGCGCAGAGAGAGTAAGTGGCACGTCCTCGGGCGCATCGAAACCCAGGACCAAAGCCAAGGGCAAAGTGCAGGTGGGAAAGAGCAAAGCGAAGGTCGCCAAGAAGTTTGCGGGAGCACGGTAGGATTCGTCAAAGTCGTTGCTGGTTGATTTAGGAGAGACGATGGGACAAAAAGTTCATCCTTATGGTTTTCGCCTCGGTTACACGAAGCCGTGGAAGTCGCGCTGGTTTGCGGAGCGGGATTACGACAAGCAGTTGCTCGAAGACGTCAAGCTGAAGAACGAACTGAAAGACAAGCTCAAATCGGCGGGCGTCAGCTCGATTGAGATCGAGCGTCCGGGGAACAAGCTGCGCGTCATTATCAAGACCGCGCGCCCCGGAATCATCATCGGTCGTAAGGGTGCTGAGATCGACAAGCTCAAGGCTGATGTCCAGAAGCGCATGAACGGGCGTGAAATTTACATCGACATTCAGGAAGTGCACAAGCCCGAATTGGATGCGCAGTTGGTATCGGAATCGATTGCGCTGCAACTGGAAAAGCGCGTCGGCTTCCGGCGGGCGATGCGCAAAGCCGTGGACTCCGCGCTGCGCTTCGGCTGCAAAGGAATCAAGGTCCGGGTTAGCGGTCGTCTGAATGGAAATGAAATCGCTCGGTCGGAATGGTATCTGCAGGGCCGTTTGCCGTTGCACACATTGCGCGCGGATATCGACTATGGTTTTACAGAAGCCCGCACCACGTACGGCGTGATTGGCGTGAAGTGCTGGGTGTACAAAGGCGAGATTCTGCCCGCCGCGAAAAAGCGCGAACCCCAACAGGTTGGCGGCGCGTTTTAGAAGTGGACTCTAGAAACGTAGCTTGCTACGTTTTGAGCTAGAAGCAAAGAGCTGACTTATGTTAATGCCAAAGAAAGTAAAGTACCGCAAGCAGCAACGCGGACGCATGACCGGCAAGGCCTGGCGCGGCAGCGAACTGGCTTTCGGTGACTTCGGATTGAAAGTACTCGAGCCGGGTTGGATCACCGATCGGCAGATCGAGGCTAGCCGAGTCGCCATGACGCGCTTCGTCAAGCGTGGCGGCAAGATCTGGATCCGCTTATTCCCGGACAAGCCGGTCACCAAGAAGCCGGCGGAAACTCGTATGGGAAAAGGCAAGGGAGCGCCGGATCATTGGGTCGCGGTGGTTCGTCCTGGCAAGATCCTGTTCGAAATGGAAGGGGTCACGCCGCAGGATGCTTCTGAAGCGATGCGTCTGGCTTCGCACAAGCTGCCCTTGCGGACCCGCTTCGTGAAGCGCGAATCGGCGGCGCACTAAAAGGAACTGATTTATGAAATCGGAAAAAATTCGCAACTTGACCGACGAAGAGCTTCTTCACCAGGAGCGCGATCTCAACGATCAGCTCTTTAAGCTGAAGTTTCAGCTCAACATGGGACAGACCGAGAGCTTGAAAAAAATTCGGGGCATGCGCCGCGACATTGCGCGGGTGAAGACCATTGGCCGTGAGCGTGAAATCGCCGCCAGCGGCAAAACGGGGAGCAAGTAATGCCAGAGACAAGCACACAACAGACTCAGCCAGCGGCTGCGGGCCGGCGCAAGGAAGTGGTTGGCGAAGTTGTCTCCAACCGCATGAAGAAGACCATCGTGGTCGAAGTTGTCCGCAAGAAGTCGCACGCGTTTTACGGTCGCGTGGTTTCAAAGGCGAAAAAATTCTACGCCCACGATGAAAAGAACGAAGCTCGCATCGGCGATGTCGTGCGCCTGGAAGAGACTCGCCCGCTGTCCAAGCTGAAGCGCTGGCGGCTGAAGCAGATTGTTCGCAAGACCGCGCTGGTTCCGGAGCACATTGCCGCGGAAGTGAAGTAGGAAGAGCGTCCCCAGGGAGACTGAATTATGGCTGTGATGATGAGAACGTGGCTCGAGGTTGCCGACAACTCCGGCGCCCGCAAATTGCAGGTCATTCTGCCGCTGGGTGGTTCGACCGGACTGCGGGCTGGCTTGGGGGACGTTGTCACCGCCAGCGTCAAAGAAGCTTCTCCGGATGGGCAAGTGAAAAAGGGCACGGTGGTCAAAGCAGTGATCGTTCGGACTCACAAAGAGTATGGCCGTCGCGATGGCACCTACATTCGTTTCGATGAAAATGCTGCCGTGCTGATCAACGAAACCGGCGAGCCGGTGGGAACCCGCGTCTTCGGACCGGTAGCGCGCGAACTGCGCGAAAAGAAATTCTTGAAGATTGTGTCGCTCGCGCCAGAAGTTCTGTAGAGACCTAGCTACGTCTCTGCCGCGAAAGAGTGGAAGGGCTTGAAATGAGAACAGTAAGCACGGAACATAAACGAGTCGATCTTCGGCGGAACGATACCGTGAAGGTGATCACCGGTCGGGACAAAGGCAAGGAAGGCCGCGTCCTGCGCGTGTTTCCGAACGACAACAAGATTCTTGTCGAACACGTCATGCTGGTAAAGAAGCACGTCCGTCCCAATCCGCAGCGCAACGTGAAAGGCGGAATTGCCGAGCAGGAAAGCCGCATCGCGCTATCGAACGTGCAACTGGTTTGCTCGACTTGCGGGCCGGTACGAATCGGTCACGAAGTGCGCGGCGATCGCAAAGTGCGGGTTTGCAAGAAGTGCGGAACGACGCTGGATAAATAAGGTATTTAACGCAATGGCAAAAGACAAAAAAGAGAAAAAGGGTGGACAGCAGGAAGAGCAAAAGGCTCCTGCAGTCGCGCGTCACAGCGCCAAGGAGACGCCGCGGTTGAAGGCGCGCTTCCAAAAGGAAGTTGCTCCCACGCTGATGAAGGAATTCGATCTGAAAAATCCCATGGCCGTGCCGCATCTGCACAAGATCGTCGTCAACATGGGAGTGGGCGAAGCCACGCAGAACGCGAAGATTCTCGATCCGGCCGTGAATGAACTCGGCCAGATTACCGGCCAGAAGCCGGTGGTGACACGGGCCAAGAAGTCCATCGCGGCTTTCAAAGTGCGCGAAGGCCAGGCAATCGGCGCGATGGTGACGTTGCGCGGCGACCGCATGTATGAATTTTTTGACCGGCTGGTGAATGTGGTATTGCCTCGCGTGCGCGATTTTAAGGGAGTTTCGACGAAGTCCTTCGATGGCCGCGGCAACTACACGCTCGGTTTGCACGACCAGTTAATTTTTCCCGAGATTGATTATGCCAAGGTGGACAAGCAGAAGGGCATGAATGTCACGATTGTGACGACGGCCCGTAGCGACGATCAATCGCGAGCTCTGCTGCGGCATCTCGGCATGCCGTTCCGGGCGCAGTAAAGGTTTCACGGTTTCGCAAGCTCGACAGCACAGATTCTTTAAGGATCGCATGACTACAGCAAAACGAGTTAAAGACAAGAAAATCCAAAAGACGTTTCAGACGGCGCGTGACAACAAAGAGAAGCGGCCCAAGTTTTCCACGCGCAGGCACAACCGTTGTCAGATCTGCGGACGTCCGCGGGCTTTTCTGCGAAAGTTCGGCCTCTGCCGCCTGTGTTTCCGCGGCTTGGCGCTGCGGGGAGAGATTCCCGGAGTTTCGAAGTCGTCCTGGTAGTTGAGAAAGGTGCGGCTTCAGCCGCGCCATAAGCGGTGCAGTTACACGACGTCGTCGCGGGTTCTTCGGCGCAGCGCAAGAATGGCCGAAGCAAACGGGCGATTGAGGAGAAGGAACGCATGAGGTTGACCGATCCGGTCGCAGATATGCTGACGCGAATTCGCAATGCGATTAGCGCCCGGCACCAGAAGGTGGATATTCCCGCCTCCAAGCTGAAGCTGGAGATTGCCCGCATCCTCAAGGAGGAGGGCTATATTTCCAATTTCAAGGCGACGGAGGAGGAAGGGCACAAGATCCTGCGTGTCTACCTGAAATACAGCAACAACAACGAAGCGGTGATCTCGAATGTGAACCGCGTCTCGCGCCCCGGTTGCCGGGTGTATGTGCGGCGCACCGAGATTCCCCGCGTGCTGGGCGGACTCGGCATCAACATTCTCACCACGCCCCGCGGTGTGATGACCGGACGTCAGGCGCGCAAGCAGGGCTTGGGCGGCGAGTTGCTCTGCGAAGTTTGGTAAAAGGAAATGTAGAGACGCAGCTTGCTGCGTCTGAAGCCTGGCAATCGGAAACGTTGCAAGCAACGTTTCTACGGCTGAAAACTGAGAGCTAAAAGCTTATGTCACGAATAGGAAAAAAACCGATCCCGCTCCCCAAGGGAGTTACGGTCAAGATCGAAGGCAACACGGTCGCGGTGCAGGGTCCAAAGGGTAAGTTGGACACGCAACTGCCTGCTGGCATTAAAGTACAGCAACAGGACGGACATCTGCTGGCGGTGCGCGAAAACGATTCTCAAGCCGCCCTTCATGGCCTGGCCCGAGCCTTGGTCAACAATGCGGTCGAAGGTGTCACCAAGGGATGGACTCGGGATCTGGAAATCGTCGGCATCGGTTATCGTGCCGAGATGAAGGGCAAGGGCACGGTCGTATTTAGTCTGGGCTACTCGCATCCGATCGAATATCCATTGCCTTCCGGAATTGAAGCGGCTGTTGATCCCAAGCAGACCAAGCTGAGCGTGACCGGCATCGACCGCCAGAAAGTCGGACAGGTCGCCGCCGAAATGCGCAGCCTGCGCCCGCCCGATCCCTATAAGAATAAGGGTGTGCGTTACGCGGGCGAGCGGTTGAAGAAAAAGGTCGGTAAGACCGGAGCGAAATAACGTCGTCGTTGGTAGTCGGTCGTCGGCCAACCACAAGTGAAGACAAGGTTGTTGGTCTTGACCACGACGAACGACCAAGGACATTTTTTATGCTTACGCGGACATCGAAAAACACAAACCGGCGGCACGTACACGAACGCATTCGCAAGAAGATCCTGGGAACTTCCGAGCGGCCGCGGCTGAACGTGTATCGTTCGCTGAACCATATCTACGTGCAACTGATCGACGATCTGCAGGGCGCGACTGTGGTCTTCGCGCATTCGGCCGAAGGCAAGAAGGGCGAGCGTCGAACTGGTGGAAACGTGGCCTCCGCCAAGGAAGTCGGCAAACTGATAGCGGAACGGGCAAAATCCAAAGGGATCACGAAAGTCGTATTCGATCGCGGCGGTTACATCTATCACGGTCGAGTGAAAGCCTTGGCCGACGCAGCTCGCGAAGCTGGATTGCAGTTCTAGATTCTGTTGGAGCTGGGTCTGTTGATCTGGGCGGCCGAGCGAAACTCGGTGGAGAGAAGAAACGAGAATCTAAAGAATGCCAACAATCATTAAGAAGCTCGATGCGGGTTCCTACCAACTCAAGGACCAGGTAGTAGCCATTAACCGGGTCACCAAGGTGGTCAAGGGAGGCAAGAATCTTTCCTTTGCTGCTCTGGTCGTGGTCGGAGACCCCGCTTCTGCCGTCGTCGGATACGGCTCCGGCAAAGCGAAAGAAGTTCCCCAGGCGATCCGGAAGGGAATTGAGTCGGCGAAAAAGAATCTGATGAGAATCAACCTCACCCAGACCAGCATTCCGCACATGGTGCTGGGACGCTTCGGGTCGGGGATGGTGCTGCTGAAACCGGCTCCGGAAGGCACCGGCGTGATCGCCGGCGGGGCGGTGCGCGCCGTTATGACCTCGGCGGGTATTCAGAATGTGCTGACCAAATCGATCGGGACAACCAACCCGCACAATGTCATCAAGGCGACGTTCGACGCGCTGAAGAAGCTCAAGAACCGCGCCGATGTCGCCGCTATGCGCGGCAAGACCGCAGAAGAGTTGTAGAAGGACGGACGGAATGACGGCAAAGAAATCGAATGCGGACGGCGGAAAGATCCAGTTGAAGTGGGTGCGATCCGCGATTTGCGCCCCGGTGAAACAGAAGTTGGTAGTCAAGGGACTGGGCTTCACGCGCCTGAACCAGGTGATTGAGCGTCCGAACACCGCCGCCATTCGTGGAATGGTGGCCAAGATTCCGCACTTAGTCGAGATCCTGTAGAAACGTAGCTGGCTACGTCTTGGATCGCGGCGATCGTGGCGGGAACAAAGCGGCGGAAAGCCGCGCTGATTTCGGGAGCTTGCGATATGGCTAAAGCCATATCCTGATATGAATCCTGAGTTGTTCATCTAGCTGATACGCAGCAGGCTGCGTCGGTACAGAAGCAGTGACGAGTTATTTTATGAATCTCTCAAATATTCGGGCACCGAAGAAGGCAAACTCGGGCAAGAAGCGCGTCGGCCGGGGAATGGGTTCCGGCATGGGCAAGACTTCGACCCGCGGACACAAAGGCCAGCGTTCGCGCAGCGGTTCGCGCATGATGCGTGGATTTGAAGGCGGCCAGATGCCGCTCCATCGCCGCATGCCGAAGCGTGGCTTCACCAACATCTTCCGCAAGGAATTCAACATCGTGAATCTGGAAAGGCTGGTCGCGCTCGGGGAGACTACGATCACTCCCGACGTCCTCCGCAAGGCTGGTGTCATCAGCACCAAGCATCCGGTCAAAATTCTTGGCGACGGAGAGTTGTCGATCGCGATCACCGTGCACGCACACAAATTTTCCAAGTCGGCGCAAGAGAAAATCACCAAAGCTGGCGGCAAGTTTGAGGTCTTGCAGTAATGCTGGAGAAATTAGCCAACGTATTTCGCATCCCCGACCTGCGCAAGCGCATTCTTTTCACGCTGGGGCTGTTGGCGGTTTACCGCCTGGGCGGGCACATCCCTACGCCGGGCGTGAATGCGGACAAGCTGCAGCAGTTCTTCGAGCAAAACCGGGGCACGGCCTTGGGTTTTGTCGATCTGTTTTCCGGCGGCCAACTGCGCCGCATGACCATTTTCGCCCTGGGCATTATGCCGTACATCACGGCTTCCATCATTCTGCAGCTTTTGACCGTGGTTTATGAGCCGCTGGCGAAGTTGCAGAAGGAAGGCGAACTGGGCCGCAAGAAGATCACGCAATGGACGCGTTACCTGACCGTAATTCTGAGCGCGGTGCAGTCGTTTGGGATTGCGATCGGCCTGGAAAAGAGTGGCGGCGATTTCGTCGGAAACCCGGGCGCCGGTTTCATTCTGATGACCATGCTGACCCTTACCACGGGCAGCGCATTCATCATGTGGCTGGGCGAGCAGATCACCGAACGCGGCGTCGGCAACGGCATGTCGCTGCTGATTTTCGCCGGTATCGTGGTTGGCCTTCCGCGCGGCGTTGCCGACCTCATCGACAAAACCAAGAATGCTGCGTGGGGACCGTTCACACCGATCGCCATGGCGATGCTGGTAGGGGTCATGGTTCTGGTCGTGGCGTTCATCGTTTACGTCGAACGCAGCGAGCGCCGAATTCCGGTGCAGTACGCCAAACGCGTCGTCGGACGCAAAGTCATGGGAGGTCAATCCACCCACTTGCCTTTGCGGGTTAACGCCGGCGGCGTGATGCCGGTGATCTTTGCTTCGTCGATCCTGACCATGCCGCAAATGGTCGGTCAGGGGTTGAAGAACAACCGGTACTTTGGCGACTTGATCCACTGGCTGGGCTGGGGCGAACCGCTCTATACATTCTTGTATGCGGTGGGAATTATTTTCTTCGCCTACTTTTATGTGTCAATTGTCTTCAACCCCAACGAGGTTGCCGACAACATGCGGAAGTATGGCGGCTTCATTCCTGGCATTCGACCCGGTAAGCGCACGGCGGATCACATCAACGAGATTCTGACTCGAATCACTCTGGTGGGCGCGCTTTACCTGATCATCATCTCCTTCATTCCGGAGTGGATGATCACGGGAATCCATTTGAACCACTTGTATGGACCGATTGGCGCGTTTTTCGAACGCCTGCCCGCATGGGTGACGAACGGTCTTGGAGTCACGTTTTATTTCGGGGGCACATCGCTGCTGATCGTGGTTGGTGTGGCAATGGATACGGTGACGCAGATCGAAGCACAGCTCATCATGCGCCACTACGACGGGTTTACCCCCCGCAGCGGACGTATTCGCGGCCGCCGTACCTGGTCATAGGAAACTAGAGGTTGCCGTTCCGCCCGGTCGGCGGGTGGGCCAAAGAGCTGGCCGCGTAAGCCTGTAAGCAGGAGTACTTGAGTCAGTTTCGATGGAGACCTCGCAAAACCTCGGACCAATTGTGTTGCTTGGCCCCCCTGGCGCCGGCAAGGGCACGCAGGCCAAGCGGATTGCCGAGCACTATGGCATCCCGCAGATCTCCACCGGAGACATTCTGCGGGATAACGTGCAGCGCGGCACCGAGTTGGGGGTGGAAGCGAAGGCCATCATGGCTCGCGGGGAGCTGGTTCCCGACGAAGTGATGTGCAATATGGTCGCTGGGCGGCTTCGCGAACGGGATTGCGAACGCGGTTTCATCCTCGACGGATTCCCGCGTACGGCCAAACAGGCCGGCTGGCTGGATGCCTTTTTCGAGCACGAGCTCTTTGACAACTCGCATGGTGGTCAGTGCCTGCCGATTGTCGTCCGCATCGACGTGGACTATAATCAATTGGTAAAGCGTATTACCGGACGTAGGACCTGTCTCGCCAACGGACACATCTATAACGTCTACTTCCAGCCACCCCGCGTCGCGGACGTTTGCGATGTCGATGGTTCCCCGCTGATAATCCGCAGCGATGATCGCGAGGAAGTGATCCGGGAACGTCTGAAAGCGTACGATCTTCAGACCCGGCCCGTGGCGGAATACTATGAGCAAAAGCGGCGCCTGGTTCCGGTGAATGGCGATTTGCCGATGGCCGAGGTTGCCGGACAGGTGTTTGGGGTGATTGAGCATCGGGATGGCAATTGTTTGTAAGTCGACGGCCGAAATCGAAAGGATGCGGAACAGTGGTCGCATCGTTCGCGAAGTGCTTGATCACGTTCGCGCGCTGGTAGCTCCGGGCGCGACGACCATGGATCTGGAGCGCGCCGCCGAGAAGAAGATTAAGGATATGGGCGCAAAGCCCGCGTTCAAGGGTTACTACGATTATCCTTGCGTGCTTTGCACCTCGGTGAACGAAGAGATCGTTCACGGCATCCCGTCGGAGAAACGGGTGCTGAAGGCGGGCGACATTGTTTCGATTGATTGCGGCGTAGTGCTCGATGGATACTACGGCGACGCAGCGATCACGGTCCCCGTGGGCGATTCGATAAAACCCGAGGTTCGCAAGTTGCTTGAGGTGACAGAAGCCTCGTTGTACAAAGGTATCGAGCAGGCACGGGTGGGAAATGCAGTTGGCGACGTAGGCGCCGCCGTACAGGAATTTGTTGAAGCCAACGGCTTCAGTGTAGTGCGTGAGTTCGTAGGACATGGCATTGGGACCCGGTTACACGAAGAGCCCCAAGTCCCGAACTTCGGAGCCCGCGGACATGGCACCCGATTGAGAGAAGGCATGGTGCTGGCGATTGAACCGATGGTGAATTTTGGCCAGCCCGGCACTCGCGTGTTAGACGACAAGTGGACCGCGGTAACCGCCGACGGAAGCTGCAGCGCGCATTTTGAACATTGCGTAGCGGTGACGAAAGACGGCCCGGTGATTTTGACGCAGTAGAAGCTATTAGCTTTTGGCTCTTGGCTTTTAGCTAGAGGCCAAGAGCTAACAGCCAAGAGCATTCTTAAGGAGTCGATGAGCAAAGAAGACGCGATTGAAGTCATGGCAACGGTGCTTGAGCCGCTGCCCAATGCCATGTTCAAAGTCGAGCTCGAAAACAAGCACCAGGTGCTGGCGCATGTTTCGGGCAAGATGCGCAAGAACTTTATTCGTATTCTGCCGGGCGACAAGGTTGCAGTTGAGCTTTCGCCCTACGACTTGAATCGCGGACGAATCGTGTACCGCTATAAATGACTTGTGGGTTTCCAGTTGTCATCCCGAGCAAGGCGAGGGATGCAGGATCTTCGCGGGCGGGGAGAAAAACCGAGATTCCTCGTCGCGTTCGCTCCTCGGAATGACAGAGGAAGGAAGACATTATGAAAGTCAGGGCATCGGTAAAGAAGATTTGCGATAAGTGCAAGGTCATTCACCGCAAGGGAGTAGTGCGAGTGATCTGCGAAACCGCCAAACACAAGCAACGTCAGGGATAAAGGAAAAACATGGCACGCATTGCAGGCATCGACTTACCGCGCGGGAAGCACATCAACATCGCGCTGACCTATATCTACGGCATCGGCAATCCGCGCGCCGCCCGCATTCTCGATCAGGCCAAGGTCGAACCGATGAAGAAGGTTCAAGACCTGGGCGAGGATGAGGTCAACCGCATCCGCCAGGTGATCGAGGCCGAAGGGTTGGTCGAAGGCGATCTGCGTAAGGAAGTTTCGATGAACATCAAGCGCCTCATCGAAATAGGTTCCTACCGCGGATATCGTCATCGCCGGAATTTGCCCGTCCGTGGACAGCGTACGCACACCAATGCCCGTACCCGCAAAGGTCCGCGCAAAGGCACAGTGGCGGCGAAGAAGAAGACTGCGACAAAGACCTAAAATCCGCTTCTAGCTTCTAGCTCCTGGCTCGGGGCTAAAAGCTAGAAGCCAGGAGCTAAGAAGCTATCTATGGCAAAGCCAGCAGCAGCAGGCGGCCCCGCGGCGCCAGAGAAAAAAGGCAAGAAAAAGACGTTCAAGAAGAAGGAGCGCAAGCACGTCTCCCACGGTATTGCGCACATCCAGGCTTCGTTCAACAACACGATCGTGACCATCGCCGATCAGGCCGGGAATGTGCTCTCGTGGAAGAGCAGCGGCTCCCTGGGATTCCGCGGATCGCGTAAAGGCACGCCATTCGCCGCCCAGCAAGCCGCGTCGAACGCCGCGGTCATGGCGCGCGATCACGGTGTACGCAGCGTGGAAGTGCGAGTCAGCGGCCCCGGTTCAGGGCGCGAGTCGGCCATTCGCGCATTGGCCGCGTCCGGCATCGAAGTGCGTAACATCAAAGATGCCACGCCGATCCCGCACAACGGCTGCCGTCCGCCGAAGCGTCGTAGGGTTTGATCTTTGAACAGTAGAGACGTAGCTAGCTACGTCTCTACAACATCGTCCGGGACGAAGGGTGAAGCCAAACCTGTAAACCGGTCATCTAAAGGAGAAGCAACTTGGCACGTTACACTGATCCCGTCTGCCGTCTCTGCCGCCGCGAGGGCATGAAGCTGTTCCTCAAAGGCACCAAATGCTTCAGCGATAAGTGTCCCATCGAGAAGCGCAATTTTGCTCCGGGCCAGCACGGCAAGGACCGGAAGTCGAAAATCGTGGGCTACGGCTTACAACTGCGCGAAAAGCAAAAGACCAAGCGCATTTACTTCGCTCAAGAAGGCCAGTTCCGAAATTACTTCGAGAAGGCCGCGCGCGCCCAGGGTGTCACCGGCGAACTGCTTCTGCAACAACTAGAGCGCCGTTTGGACAACGTGGTCTACCGGTTGGGCTTCGGCGTGTCGCGCCGTCAGGCGCGCCAACTGGTGCGTCACGGCCACGTTCAGGTGGATGGCCGCAAGGTCAACATTCCGTCGTATCAGGTGAGCGTTGGCGAAGAGATTGCCATCCGCGAAAACAGCCTCAAGTTGGCGATTCTTGAGCCGGCGAAGGAATTCGCCAGCCACCAGAATGCGCCCACGTGGCTGGACATCGATCGCGATCACTACAAGGGCAAAGTCTTGTCATTGCCCAAGCGCGAAGACATCCATTTGCCGGTGAACGAGCAGTTGATTGTCGAACTGTACAGTAAATAGCCGTTGGTCACTGGTCGTTGGTCGTTAGTCAAGACCAACGACTAAAGACGACGGAAGACTAACGGAGACTGACGTCATCCTGAGCGAAGCGAAGGATCTCGCGGGTAGCATAGAATTTTTGTGGTCCACTATTTCGAGCCAGATCAGCCTGTCCCGACGATTGACCTGAATGCAGTACGGACCAGTTCAGGGAGTCAGGATTGAGCCAAACGGCCGAAGGAGAATAACAAATGCTTTGGAAGGGTTTTCAAAAACCGAAACGTCTAGCGGTCGATACTTCGACCCTCACCGATAAGTACGGTATCTTCTGGGCCCAGCCGTTTGAACGCGGCTTCGGCACCACCATCGGCAACGCCCTCCGGCGCGTGCTGCTTTCCTCGATCGAAGGAGCTGCAGTCACTGCGGTGAAGATCGAAGGCGTGCTGCACGAATTCCAATCGATTCCGGGCGTAGTTGAAGACGCCACCGACATCATCCTGAACCTGAAGCAAATCCCCTTCAAGCTCAGCGGCGACGCGCCCAAGGCCATCTATCTGCGCGCCGACCAGCCAGGTGTCGTGACCTCTGGAATGATTGAAGCAGACGCCGACGTTGAAGTGCTCGACAAAGACGTCTACGTCGCCACCGTCAGCGAAGGCGGCAAACTCGATATGGAAATGCGCCTCAAGCGCGGCCGCGGATACACTTCCGCCGACAAGAATTTCGACGAAGACCTCGGCATCGGTTTCATTCCGATCGATTCCGTGCACTCCCCGGTGCGCAAGTGTAATTACACTGTGGAAGCGGCGCGTCTCGGACAGATCACCGATTACGACAAGCTCACTCTCGAAGTCTGGACCAACGGCTCCATCACTCCGGCTGATTCGATCGGCCTGGCGGCGAAGCTGCTGAAGGACCACATGAACATCTTCATCAACTTCGAAGAGGACATCGAGACTTCGACATCGTCCGAGGAACGCAAGCCCGAGATCAAAAACGAAAATCTCAATCGTTCCGTCGAAGAACTCGAGCTTTCCGTGCGCAGCTACAACTGCCTGAAGAACGCGAACATTCAGTCGATTGGCGAACTGGTGCAGAAGACCGAAGCCGAAATGCTCAAGACCAAAAACTTCGGCCGCAAGTCGCTGAACGAAATCAAAGAAATTCTGGGCACTATGGGATTGAGTCTGGGAATGAAGATCGACGAACAAGGCAACGCCGTACCCGGCCCGACGTCGAACCAGATTCTACCCGCGTCGGCATACGGCAACGACAACGATTTGTAGAAAGCTTGTGTGGGGACGGGCGACCGTCCCCAAAATGTTGTCATTACGAGCACCCACAATTTTGTCATTCCGAGCGAAGCGAGGAATCCGCTTTCCTCCCGGCCGGAACAAAGGATTCAGCCATGCGTCACAAAGTAGCAGGATGGAAACTGGGACGTAACACCAGCCACCGCCGTTCATTATTGCGGAACCTGGTCACTTCGCTCATTCTCGAAGAGCGAGTCGAGACCACTGTCCCCAAAGCCAAAGCCATGCGTCCGCAGGTCGAAAAGATGATCACGCTGGGCAAGCGCGGAGACCTGTCCGCCCGCCGCCAGGCTCTCGCCTACCTGATGACGAGCGCCGCCGTGGACAAACTTTTTGACACCATCGGCCCGCGCTTCGGCGATCGTAACGGCGGCTACCTGCGCATCGTTCGTACTGGATGGCGAAAAGGCGACGGCGCTGACAACGCCTTCATCGAACTCCTGGGCAGCGAAAAGCTGATCGACGAAAAGCGCCAGAAACGTGGCGAAGCCCGCGCCAAACGTGCCGCCGAGACCAAGCGAGCCATGGAAGAAGCCGAAGCCCAGCAAGGAGTGGAACACCCTGCGCCAGGCGCCGAAGGCGAAGACAAAATCAAGTAAGAGCAGCGGCTGCGAAATTGGATTGGGGATTCCTCAGTGGCCCCCCTGTTGAGTCCAATGCGCCAGTCGTGCATCTACGTAGGCATGGCGACCTTCACGGAATCCAGCCTGGCTGAGACCATCGCAGTTCTGAGTCGCACTCCCGCAACCCTGAATGCGCTGCTGTCTGGGCTGCCCGACGTGTGGGTGCGCTGCAACGAAGGAAAAGACACCTGGAGCGCGTTTGACATCGTCGGCCACCTGATTTTCGGGGAGCGTACCGACTGGATGCCGCGGGTGCGAATCATTCTCGAGGACGGCGAAGCGCGGCCATTTGATCCCTTTGACCGTTTTGCACAGTCGAAAGAGAGTCAAGACAAATCTGTGGAGCAGCTCCTGGATGATTTCGCTCGCCTGCGAAGGGAGAATCTGGCGGCGCTGCAGAGCCTGAATTTGCAGCCCGAAGACTTTAGCCGGCGCGGAAGGCATCCCGCACTGGGAGTCGTGACGCTATCGCAACTTCTGGCGACATGGGTTGTTCACGACCTTAGTCATATCCACCAGATATCCCGTGTGAT
>Ga0210407_10002338_pt1 | contig 16391 bp, 16 predicted proteins | sample IncBWC27MmetaG_FD_150860 | JGI IMG/M metagenome (GOLD analysis project Ga0210407, IMG submission 150860) | Forest soil microbial communities from Barre Woods Harvard Forest LTER site, Petersham, Massachusetts, United States - Inc-BW-C-27-M | ecosystem: Environmental > Terrestrial > Soil >...
GCAATCCGCGTTCACCAAGCCTCGCCGCTGCCCATGATGCCGCTATCGTCAAGGCCTTTTTTAGCCATGTGATAGTTCTCCCTATGGGGCCGATCGAACCCCAAATGGCGCTGGATTGCGCCGTACACGGGATACTCGGCCGTCACCGGCTTTATTCCCGGGAGGAAGCAAGTTTGGGTTCGTTTTGTTATTCGTCTCCTGAGAGGAGCCCGAGGGAACACCTATAATTTCCCGCAAAACGACCCCATGCAAAGTACAAAGCCACGCGGAACCAAATTGGGACTAGCCAAAAGCGTTTCAATTTGGCCTCTGTAGTTGGGCCAACGAGATGGGGGACGAATCGATGGTTTCACGAAAATCAAAGGCGGCGGCAAAAGCAAAACCAGAGTGGGAGCGAACGCCGCAGGAAGTCGAAGCAATTGAAAAGGTTCACGCCGAGCGCTTCAATGTGCCGCGCTTGAAAGTCTCTACATCTGAAAGTGGCTTGAGCATCACCACGGAACACGTTGACGAAATGGCGGGTTCGGCGCTGATCATGCAGGCGATAGGGACAACGGATCCGGATTTCTTTGTAAGCTTGATGGCTCAGCTCGCAACGGCAGGCGGCGGGGAGCCGGACGAGCTTCGGTTGAATTTTATGCTCTCGATCATCAAGGGAATAAAACCTCGAGATCAGTTGGAGGCAATGCTGGCGGCGCAAATGGCGGCCGTTCATTCGGCAACGATGAGGTTCTCACGCGACCTCGCCGAGGCCGATTGTCTCGAGCATCGGGATAGTGCGGAGAGAACTTTAAATAAGCTTGCGCGAACCTATTTGAGCCAGATTGAGGGACTGAAGCGGTACCGGATGGGCGGCGAACAGACAGTCACGGTGCAGCAAGTGAATGTCAGCGAGGGTGGGCAGGCTATCGTCGGCAATGTTACACAGGGCCAACAAGATGCCGTACCGAATCAGGTACCTGCTCAACCGCTGGCCCTTGCTCACGACGAGACCCGCCCGATGCCCATCATTGAAAGCAACGAGGGTGTTCTAGTTCCAGTCCCACGAAATGCAAAAAGAAAATGACGCGCGATCATCCCCGCAATACTGGTCCGATGCTTTCCAGCCAGCGCTGCGGAGCGAAAACCCGCGCTGGTAAACCTTGCCGCTCGCCCGCCGTTCAGGGAAGAAAGCGTTGCCGGATGCACGGGGGAGCGGCGGGTTCGGGAGCTCGGCGCGGCAACGAGAATGCGCGTAAGCATGGGCTCTACACGCGCGAAGCCATGGCCGAGCGCCGACAGCTTGCCGAACTGATGCAACAATCTCGCAAGCTCATCATGAAAATTGAGTGAGGAATTTGTCGGCTACCCGGCAAGTCGGTTATCTTCGGCCTGATGTGCAGACTGAGTTCGTTTTTGGCAAGAGCTGGCTTCCAAAAGCGTCGCCACGCCGCTCATAGGCCGTAGTGGTCCATAATCAGGCTCGTGACGTAGATAACGCCGCAGGCGACGAGGCCACCGAGTATCCCATATTCTGTCACGATCAAACGCGCGACCCAGTGCGCCACGTGCCACGTGGCAAGCAGGGAAGCGAGCATTGCGAATATCATGAGTGTATCGCGCATGGCTTGCGAGCTCCGTGCGGCCTGTTGAGCATTCGATGTGCTCCGCCGCGGTCGATTTTTCCGAAAAATCTTCGCCAATCGCGCACGAGACCTTCCACCGCCTCTCGTCGATGAACTCAAGGCCAGCAGCTTCTACGTTCTCATGCGGATCCGAAACCTCATCCGATACCCTGGGTCGAAACCCAGAGCATCCGCGATGTCGCGAGGGGATCGATCGCCCGTCGCTCCCACCAGGCGACCTCGTCTCCGTGGCTATGGACGTCACGGTGATGAACTCTGCACAGGGGCACCGTGAACTCGTCACTCACCTTCAACCCCATCGCCCGCGGTTGGGTAAATCGGAGGTGGTGGGCGTCAGCGGGGCTTCTTCCGCAGACCAGACACGGCTGCGAGGCCACGAATTTGAGGTGGGCTTTATTACGCAGTCGACGTGGCTCGCCGAAGGTGAGCTTGCTTTTGTCGATCTTGGCGGGAACTACATCGGCTTGTTGATGCATTGAGGCTGACGCGTCGCCATTGAGCGTCGGTGGAGAGGTGACCGGACGCTCGGGCGGACGACCGACAGCAGTGCTAATCTTTCGGGGGCGGCCCCGCGGCCGCCTGACGGCGCCTGCAAATGGCGCAGGCGGTTGAGGTGTATTTGAGTCGGTTCGAGTCGCAGGCGCTGGCGGGGTTTCATGCGAAGCGTCTGGAAGAGCCACCCTCGCAGCGAAGGCTTCCTCGACCAACTTGGCGTCATCCGCTGACAGCCGGTTCTTAGCCTTCAGGATAGCGATGGCCCGAGGCTGTAGCTCGTCCTCCGGCAGCGTTTGGATTTCCCGGATGAGCTGCGCCCTGGCGGCAGCGGATGTCTCAGGAGAGAGTTTTTCCTGGACCGGCGGTGTGGCTGGCTTCCCGGTTCGGAACTGGATGGAATTGGAGGGCGCCGATTCAGGGCTCGATTTTGCAGCACGACCAACTTCTGCTGTCTGGTTTCCTTTGGGCCCTTCGTTGGCGAAATCGGGTGCGTCGAGGTCGTCCTCGCCGGCGATCCCCGCCATCGTGAATAACGCGTAGCGCCGGGCATAGGTCAGCGCCGCTCCCATCCGGCGCGGTGCCGCGGTCTCCGATAGCTGGCAGACCGGCCAGTCGGAGGAAATCCACTCTCCTGAGGTGTGGACAAGGAGGGTGGTCAGGTTGACGGTGCCACTGGCCGGATCGATGGCGGTGGTCTGCGTGACCGCGATCTGTTGGCTGCCGAGGACCTTTCTGATGATGTCCAGCCCACTCGCTAGCGAGGCGTAGCGGAAGTTGCGCTGGCTGTCGGTTCGAGAGTCATAGATGGCCCCGATCATCGCCCTCTCGGGATTGGAGAGTTCGGTCTGGGCCTTTGCTAGCGCCGTTGCGATGGCGGCGACGTTTTCACTGGAACGATGCATGGCCGGCCTCCATCGCAAGAAGATCAAAGCTGATCGCTCCCGACTTTGAGCGTTTCGCCCGGATGCCGTGCCCCCTCGCCTCCTTTGCATCCTCCGGCATCAAGGCCTTGAGCTCGCTCCTGGCCCGCTCGTGGTCGGCATGGGCTTGTCTGGTCGCACAAAATAGGCTGGCGAATTCCGCCCAGGAGTTGGAGGCGTTCATGTCGACCACGCGAACCGCTTCGATCCGCCGTTTTGGAGGCTCGCAATCGAACAGCGCCGGGGTTTCGCCGGTTTTGACCGCCCGCCAAAAGGCTTTTTCCGCAGCAATCAGGATGGTCTGGTAGATGGGATCGGCTTCAATTGAGAGCTCAATCCATTTTCCCCCGCCAGTTATGATGGAGAGGATAGATTTCTTTGTGCCGGCTACCAGCATGTTGTGCTGAAGCTGGGCCATATACTTCTCCGCGGCTGCCTCTTCCGAAAACGACCACGGCAGCATGAACTTGGCCTCGAACACCGCGCCGGTTTCTTTGACCAGGCCGCCCAGCGTAGCGGCCATCCAGGGCATGGTCCGGTGGACCGCGTGGCGTTGGACCTCTGATACCCGGTTGCCGGAGTTGAACTCGTACCAGCGCCGATTGAGGCTCTCGGTTACGACTCCGAGCTGAACAACGAGGACGTCCGATAGGTCCAGCGGGGCCTCCTCACCACGCTTTTCTCTCCAGAGCCGCAGAAGTGGTTTTTCGTCCTTGCCCATGATGATCCGGGCGTCGGAGCCACCGATGAAGTGGCGGCGGTCGCGAGTTGTTGGAGAGGCAGGGCCGATGCTAGGCAAAGCTCCGCCGTTCACCGAATTGGTGTTATTAGTCATCGAAATGCTCCGAATCGAATAGGAATGATACAAAATGGATCATAACTTATGATCCAAAATGGATCAAGAAGAATCTTTGATGATTTTAATTGAACAGCTAAGAGCTGCGCGCAGCCTGCTTGGATGGTCGCAGACGGAGCTTGCTAAACGGGCCGGCTTGTCGCTGCCAACGGTAAAGAGAGTTGAGCGTGAGGACGGCGATGGGCCGAATGTGTCAGAAGAAGCTCGAAATAAGCTGCGCGTCACTCTCGAAAAGGCAGGCGTTGTGTTCATCGCAGAAAATGGTGGTGGGGCTGGCGTCCGGCTGCGCAAGCCGAAGCGATAGCCGGGCACAATGATCCCCGCCTATCGCTTCGAAATCGATTTCGGAACTAGGCCGCCAATTTCTTTAGTGTCTTGACCGTCAAACGATCGCGGCCGCTCTTAAGGATAGGCGTTCGCGTCGTCCGAACATCCCGCCGGGCGTCCGCCCGCCCGGATGCAGGCCCGGTATAACCAGGGCTCGACGTAGCTGCCGGACCACATGCCGCGCCCGCACGCGAATCATTGCTGGATGCTTCCGGTTCTTATTTTTGATCCAGAATTTCTGACGACCGCCGCGGTATGGTCGATCGCGACTCTGTTCAACCAGTCGATGACATTAGTCGTTCGTTCAAGCTCATTTTCAATGGTGCTCGGGTTATCAGGAAAGTCTTTCGGCGTTATCGCTGGCTCCGGCGGTACGGCGCTTTTCAACGCTGCACGCAGGCCAGTCGGTTCCCGCTGAGTTTTTGGTGGGCGTGGCCGATCAGCGTTCCGGCGAGCTAACGACGCCTTTAGCTCGGCGATCTGTAGCCGCTGCTCATCGACAAGCCTCCGCAGTTCCTTGACGTCTCTTTCGCGACGGATCGTGAGGACAATCGTGAGTGCTTGCGCGATTGCAATTAGGGAAACGACAATAATGACTGGGTTGTCCAAGCGATCTTCTCCAGTGACCTGCGCCGCTGAGGACCTAGGCATTGGCGGCCCTGCCGGCTAGCCGCCATCTGCCAAAAAGGCGGAGCGGCCGCTCAAGACCGCCCGCTCTCTGAGGGACTAAACAAGGCTTTGCTCGTCAGATAAGGAGGAGAAGCGGGCCGTCTACTGCATTCGACGCCGCCCGTCCTGCGAATGCGCGCCATTTTTTTGCGATCTCGCGCCATACGAGTTCCGCGACCCTGATGGGAATGCAGAACTCAAATCTAGCGAACGTCAGTACCCAGGGACAATTGCTGCCGTGTAAGATTTCGGTTCCATCTTGCCTAAAAGGTTTAACAAATCTTCGCTGGATTGCTTGCCACTTCGCCCCCTTGGGTGACCGAAAAGATCCATCGGCAATGCAGTGGACGCGAGGAACGCTATTTGATCGTCGCGTGCACCGTGATTACCGAGGTGCCAGAAGCCGTCGACCCCTGACCCGTTGCTTTGATGGCAAAGGTATCGCTTCCCTTAAATCTAGCCTTCGCCGTATATTCGAAAGTTGATATGTTGAGCATTTCAACTTGCCGCGTGCCGGCTTTTGGGAAATTTCCGAGTTACTCACCGTGCCGCGTTTTCTGATTTGAAATAAGCAACTTTCCCCGGACTTGAGGTCAATGTCGGCGGTCGAGTTCTCGCCGGTGTTATTAATGTTGAACAATCAGAAGCGGCCCGCGCCAAAGACACGGACATTGGAGCTACAACGATAAGCGCGAAAGCGGCGGCTGTAGACGACCGCATAGTGGACTTCCTCGTTTTCATACAAAATCTACGAAGACCAAGGTTCCCTCGGGGCGCCTACAAATTCAAGCGGTCAAATCCAGCCCAGAAACTGAGGGCTGGAAGAGCGTCGGAATCAACGCGCATCGCCTTACCACTTCAACCTCGTCTTCCCTTGCCCAAAAATTCCTTCGGCCGCATCCATGCGGGTGCCAAGATAAATCCGACTATCGGGATCGACACCACGCCGATTAACAGTCCAACAATCGCCAAAACACAAACTGAGAGTTTGCAGACTAGTTGCGCAACTACTTGGTCTTCTTGATTACGTTCAGCGAACAGTGCAAAGCAGACTGGGCATGTGTTGCTGAATCCTGGCTTCGCTGAACTAATGGCAGCCCAGGATCGGTTTGTTAAACAGACAAACGAGGTTTCCAAATTTTTGGATACAATAGAGCAAGCGAAATCAGCGCCAAAGCCGACTTCTGCAACATCATTGGACCAGGCCGACGGCGAAAAGCCTACCTGCCATTGACGCATTCCCTAGGCCGCGTGCCAATAAACTTGGTGGCGTGACGCGACGATGCCATGTCTGCTTTGCTCACAAAGCGATCGAGGTCGTGCGGCGGCGCAATATGTCGCGAATGGCCATTTCCAGACTCACGCACTGCAACAAGCAGAGAGCTATTCGATCACCTCGTCGGCGCGGACTCAAGGCCAAGCGACTTTGCAGTCTTCATGTGATGACTAGTTCGAGCATGGTGACCTGCTGCACCGGTAAGTCTTCAGGCTTTTCGCCGTTCAGCACACGACCCAGATAGTCGCCTACTAGCTAGGACCAGGTGTCAAACGGTGAGAGTGACAAGTGTGGCGGGATTTGCGGGCAATGCTCACGTATCCGGCAAGGTGAAGACGGCGCAAGGCGCGGCGATGCCACGCAGCGCATGTTCGCCGAGCGGCACCAAGGGCGTGCTGGTCTCGGCGGCGACCGCACCCGAGATCAGAACGGAGCGTCCGAGCGGCCGGCACAATCCCTCGAGCCGGCTAACGAGATTGACGGCAGAACCGATGGCGGTGAAATCGAGCCGGTCGGCGGCGCCGATATTGCCCCACAAGATTTCGCCGACATGCAGAGCCGCGCCGAAGGGCAGCGGCGGCAGTCCTTGCGCCGCGCGCTCCGCATCGAGATGCGCCATGCCGGCGCGGGCAGCAGTGATCGCGCGCAGCGCCGCATCGCAGGCCGCAGCCGGCACGCCCGTGACCGGGAAGATCGCGAGCACGCCGTCGCCAACGAACTTCAACACCTCGCCTCCGAAGGCGTGCACGGCGCCAGCGATGCGATCGAACCAGGCGTCGAGTGCTGTGATCACGACCGCAGGCTCGGTTGCTTCCGACATCGCGGTGAAGCCGCGGAGATCCGCATAGAGTAGCGCCGCGCGGATGATCTCGCCCGCGCCGCGGCCGAGCGCACCGGCCTGCACGCGGGCGGCACTGCGCCGGCCGAGATAGGCCTCGAGCAGCGCGGTGAGCGCGGCTCGCGCAGCGAGGGTCGCCAGCGGCGCCGCGGCGAAGCGCGCGACCTGGCGCAGCCGATGCGTCTCTGCGGAGTCGAAGGGACGAATACCGGCCCAGCCGAGCATGCTGTCGGCGCCGACCGCTTGCTCCTGCACCGGACCCAGGCCGGCAAGCCAGCTGCTCCCGGCCTCAATCGGCACAGCGCCGGCGAAGCCGAGCGCTTCGATCACGGCACCGGTCTCCGCCCGCCACAGAAAGGTGCGGCGCGCGATGATCGGATGCGGCACGGCCAGCGTCAGCGCGCCGGCGGAAAGCGGCAGGCCGTCCGCCAGCAACCGGCCGCCGAGCTCGGCGAGGAAACGGTCGGGTCCGGCCGAGGTGCCGGCGTCATCCACAAGCCAGGCAAGTGGCGGGGGCAGATCCATTGAATTCAATTACGTGGACGACATCGGGCGCGCAACGCCGTCACGTCTGCTTGGCCGGGCCGCGCCTGGGATCTGGCCCCGGATTGCGCCCCGCCGCAACTTCGGCCAACCGGCCAAGGTAATGCGCCCAGCCTTCAGCATGGCTTGCGCACTGTCCGGCGTTGGGCAATCCCATGTGGGTCAGCCGCAGCAGCGTTCCGTCCGGCGGTTGCTCCATCAGGTCGATCTCGACCAGGCTCGATCCCGGCGGCACCTCCTCGCTGCCGTCCCAGCCAAAACTGTAGGACAGGCGATGCACCGGCACGACCTCGCGGAACGAGCCGCGGGCGAAGCGGGCACCGGTGACGTTGACGAGATAGAGCCCGCCGGGCTGCGCCTCGAGCTGCGCTTCCGTCCCCATCCAGCGGAGGATCTTCTCCGGATCGGTCAGAAGCGCGAACACCGCGGCGCGCGGCGCCGAAATATGTGTTTCGCGGCGGACGACGAGAGCATCTTGCATCGGTCTCCTCCAGTTGGCCAGGTGCCCGAGCCTTCGCCTCAAGAAGACCGGCGAAGCCGGTTGCGCCATAACGGCATGGCACCTCGGGTGGTTCCTAATGATGAAGCTGTTTAGCGCGGAGCGCGCTCGTCGGCACTTCGGCAGCCTGAAAAAGTTCGCGTGTTTTACGTTGGCGCGGAATTGCCAATCACCAACGCGACCCGCTTGTCGGAAAGCGCAGGGTTCGCCAGGCTCACGGTAAGCAGCAACGCGAATAGCTGGCAACGCTTCATCTCTCAAATCTCCCGCAAGGAGCGAAGCGCAAACCAGTTTAACCTGCCAAGTGTGGCTTTGAAAATGAAAGTTGGGCGAATCTCTCGGCTTCCGGGTCCATAATCGGTCCGGTCGGCACAGCGGAGCCCTGACGGTCACCTCGGCGTTTGTAGCATGCTGCTTTCTGATGAAAGGCCATCTGAGGCTCGCCGTTCCTTCGCCTCCCAGCCGGCTCTGCCTGCCGGTTGATGTCCGCTTCTTTCCAAAGGCGACCTGATTGTTTCGCGCGCGCGAAATGACGCGAAGGGCCAAGAGGAGACATTGGCCGGTTGGCTTTTCGCCGGCTTTTCGTTAGCTCGGCGGCGGGCACGAGCAGGATATCGGATGGAGGGAGGACACGCAGGACCACCCCTGTTCCAATCGCCGTTCCGTCGGGAACCCAGCCTTCCATTGGCGCGTTGCGTGGTTTGGTCATGCAATAGGGACGCCACCGTGTCCAGAACCGGGTTTCTGCAGGTGCTGTTCATTCTGGCGCTGAGCATGTGCTTGGTCTCGTCGAGCGCCGAAGCTCGGAAATGGCGCTGGCGGCACTTTTATGGCGCTTACGGCTACGGTTATATGCTCCCTCACGGGGACGATAGTTGGCGCGATCGCTTCCCCGAGGTAGAAACCGGCCGGGCCATGACTGGCGGTGGCGGGTTCGGTGCCGTCATAGATCGGCTGATCCGCGGCTGCATCCAGGAGGCGGCTGGACTTCAGAAATTGCCGTTTGACGAGATCAGGCGGATTGTCGCGCCCGACGACGCGCAGCGCGGCGCGCTGGAGGCGCTGCGGGCCTCGGCGACCGCAGCTGCGGAACGGGTTTCCGCCCAGTGCCCACACGATGAGCCCGCGCCGCCAAGGGCACGGCTCGAGGCCGCGGAGCAGGCGATCGACACTGCAACGGCAACCTTTGCAGCGGTCGACCCGCCGTTGCGTGCGTTCTACGCCGCGCTCGACGATGAGCAGAAGGCGCGGCTTCTGCGCGATCTGACGCTGTCCGGATCGCAGGCGCGAGAAGGCGAACCCGCGGCGGAACGCTGGGAGCGCCGCAGCCGTCGGCGAGACGTTTCAGACGCAGGCCACGACGGCGAAGCCAACACGTGGGCCAACATCTGCGAGCACTTCACCGCGGCGCTGCGCGGATGGCCGATCCGTGAGATCGAGCGTCGCGTCGGCCTGTCCCCGCCACAGCGCGCCGCGCTCTACGAGCTCGTTAGCTCGTCGCTCAAGGTCGCCGACACACTAGCGGGTGCCTGCCCCATCGATACTGCGCTCACGCCACCCGCCCGCATGGCCCTGATGCGCGCACGTCTTTTGGCCGTGCGTCAGGCGACAGCCGCCATTAGCCCCGCGCTGACACAGTTCTACGAGGCGCTGGACCAGGGACAGAAGGTCTATTTTGCCGGGATGCGTTGATGCTCCGACTTCAACGGTTGTGTAATTCCAGTGGGCTACGACGGAGAGCCGACCTCGACTTCCGCTACGCCCCGATAGCGACCGAATTCCGCAATGCACGAAAATGTCGCGATGGGCCATTTGCAGACTCATCCACTGAACGATCCGCTCGAGTGTCGCTGCGCTCGCCGAAGTCTGCCGTCGCGAATTCGGCGTGCCGTCGCGCATCGCCAATGTGGAGCGGGCGGGCTTAAAAGGTCACCTTGTTAGGGACTCTGCCGCGGGCGCCTTGCCATTGTTGGCGGACGCGCGGCTGCCATTCCCCGCGTGCCGCTCGGCCGGATGTGCTGCGCCGATCATGTCACGCAGCCAATCTAGCTTTAGTTGTGTGGCGTCCGGTTGACCAAACGGAATGACGATGCCGGCCTCCTTGAAGGCGCCCAGGATCGCCATTGCCAGCTCGGTCCGTACCCCTCCGGCCTTGGTGATGTCGCCGACATAAGCATAGAGCGTGAAATTGATGCTCGTGGCGGCGAAATCGTCCAGCATCACGAACGGCTCCGGCGTTGTTAGGACGTCGGGATTTTCCTTCGCCACATTCAGGAGCGCGGCGCGAACCTGGTGCGGATCGCTGCCATAGGCCACACCGATCGGAAGCGCCACGCGGCGAACGCTGTTGCGGAAGGTCCAGTTCTTCACCTTTTCGGCGGTGAAGTAGGAGTTCGGGACGAGAACATTGGCGCGGTCGAAGGTTTCGATCTCGGTGGAGCGCACGCTGATCTTGCGCACATAGCCTTCCTCGCCGCCGACAACGACAAGGTCGCCGACCCTGATCGGCCGTTCCACCAAAAGAATGAGACCAGAGACGAAATTATTGACCAAATTCTGCAGGCCGAAGCCGATGCCGACGGATAACGCGCCGGCGACGATGGCGATGCTCGAGAGATTGAAGCCCGCATAGGAGACCGCGACGAGCGCCGCAATCAAAATCCCCACATAGCCGACGCCGGTGCGGATCGAGTTGCGCACGCCGCCCGAAATTCCCGCCGGCTGCAGCACCTGGGCATCGAGCCAGCCCTGGAACAGGCGCGCCGCCGCGTAACCGACGCCGAACACGATGATCGAGGCGAGCAGCGCGCCGAACGTCACTTCGGTATTGCCGATGTGGAGCCCGAAGAACAGCTGCCAATACCATTCGCGAATATCCGGCCAGGCGTAGCCCCACTGCAGCATGATGAACGGCACAGCAAGGATCAGCACCACGAATTTCAGCGACAAATTGATCGGCAGGGCCAAATGTTCGCGCCGTGCCGGCTCCAGTCCGGCCGTCTTCGGCAGCCAGGCGCCGACAACGGTGCCATCGTCGCTCAGGCCTTGCGTGAAGCCGTCAACCCACAGCAGCAGCAAGTAGACGACCGCGAGAATCGAGCCTGTCACGACCAATTGCTGCGCCAGAAAGCGCGCTAGAGCCAGATAGCCCGTCAAGGCGCAGACGACGATGGCGCCGACGATGGCCCAGACCGCGATGCGGATCGGTTTGAGCAGCTTCGGCGGCGCCGTATCGCTGCCGCGCTCGATCGGCGTTCGCAGCAGCGCCACCACAAGGCCGGCCAACAACAGACTTGATGGCAGAGCGACGGCAATAGTCAGCGCAAACGGCGCCTGAACGAGCCGCGTGATCACGTAAAGCAGCGTGGTGAGGCTGTAGACGAGCGCGAGCAGGATGACGAGGCCACAAAGGCGCGCGGCCGCCGCATCGGAGATGGGGACAAGTCGCCATCGCGCCGCGCCAGGCGCAAATACGACGCTCGCCAGCGCACCGACCGTGAAAACGATCACGATCGATTGCGCTGTGAGATAGAACAACCAGTCGACCCGCTCCGGAAGCGCCTCGATGCTCGAGACCATAGCGTAAAGAAAAACCACCGGACCGACGACTGGAAGCGCTCGCAACACCAGCACGACCGCGGCGACCGATGCGCGCTGCCAGAACGGCGGTCCTGCGGTGTCCTGTCGGCGATGCAAACGGCGCACCAGCCTTGCGCTCAATAAGCTCAGCGCCAGAGCGCCCAACAACGCGCCGATAGCGAGGTGCTCCAGGCTCTCAGGATCGAGAAGCGTGTTCCACCAATTGGCGACGAGGTCATGGGCCTTGCCGACCGCCACCGGCACATCTTGCGGTACCTTGGCCCAGGTTTGATAGGAGTAGACGCCGGGAATGGGTTGCAGCAGAGCTGATGCAAAGTTCTTGCGGCGGACCTCTTGAACCGTATTGAGCAGATTATCGATGCGCAGGTTGGCCGAATTCACCGCCGCCTGTCCGGCCAACAACAATCCGAAGTGATAGTTCAGTTCGGCGCGCGCGGTCGCGGCCTGTTCCGGCTCCGGCGGCTGGCCAGCCGCGGGCGCGGGACCGAGCAGTTTCATCTGCGCCTTGCCGGCATTGAGTCGCGGCTGCAGCCGGCCCGCGACATCCGCCGCCTGCGAACGTACACGCAGCAGTTCATCGCGATACTGATTGAGGTCTGAATAGCGCAGGCCCTCGCGGCCGAGATCGCTTTCCACCTGGTCCAGCGCCTGCTGCCAGCCGGCAATAGTCGCCTGTAGATCGATGCCGAGTTCCTGATTGAGGCGGTCGACGATGTCTTTGGTGTTGATCGCAGGATTGGCCGCTTCCGCCGCGCGCGTGAGGTTCTCCGCAGCAGGCGTGCCGCTCGCGGCTGGCTTTTCCGCGGCCGGCGCCGCTTTGGGCGATTGCGCGAAAGCACACCAGCTGCCCGCCAATCCAATGGCGAGAATCACCGCGGCCATCAAAAGGATGCAGGTGCGTGCAATGCGTCGCAATATGGCCCCCATCGGCTAAACCGGTCCAGTTAGGGCGCGGCCTTTAGCGTTGGAACCAGGGCAGATTATGGCAGGCCAATATCAAGCGGATCCGCCAGCTTAAAATCCCATCACCGCCTGGGTCACGTGCTCCACGTCGGGCGGCGCGGCGAAACAGTGCGCGACGAGCTTTCGCAGAAAGTTCGCCTACCCGCGGAAATCTTTCGTGTGGTTCTCGATTGTCGGCGACATCCTCGCCTCACTCGATCAACTCGTCGGCGAGTTGCCGGAACTTGTGGGGCACGAATAACCAATTGTTTATCGTCATATAGACGAAACTGAACAAACGAGCGGACAAGCGCCGCTTGAGCATTACTTGCGGTTTGGATCATTCGCGACGTTTCGAGCGCGCACCGACCACTTCTGGTCTACCCCGACAAGCGGACATTCTCGTACTAGTGACGAAGATGTCCGCCCGTCCGAAAAAAATCACACTCGCTGAAATGCGCTCATCTGGTGTGCGCGGTCATTTCTCCATGCAATCGATGCCGACTAATACACTGAGCAGCTTAAGACGATTGCCAAGTTCTGCGGGCGGCCTATGGTCTAGATTTGAGCCCCGGCTTTTTCTAACGGTCGATCAGCGAAAGCAGCCTCGACGAAAAAGAGCGCGGGACCGTTAAGCCCCGCGTCTAGGACCATGGTGAAGCAGGCAGTGCGCGGACGATAGCGCCAATGTCGCCTTGCGCTATCCAACGGGCGATCCCAGCATCGATTATTGCGAGATCTTCAGTCATTTTTCCCAGGGCAAGGCTCACATTCCAATTTGAATTTGACCGCAGTTTATTAAGATCGACGATGAGTCTCTGACGGTGAGCCCTTAGATCCAAAAGCGCGCGTCCGTCCTTCAAGCGAACATAGGCGTCGACGATCTGCTCGATTGCCATCGGCATGTGATGGCGCACATGCCCGCTTTCCCTTGCAGCCTTGGCCATTTGACGAGCGCTGAGATCGATAATTTCGCCAGACATTGAAATCCTCGCTGCTCCCGCTGGCTAAGTCATGCGTCCCCGTTAGGAATAAAGTATGGATTTCTGCTGCCCGAATTGGGGCGCTTCCAAGCGGTGGAGGCGGCACAGCGGCAGTCCTGGAAGCTCTGGAAGGGTCCGGCAGGTGTTCCGCCAAAGCATCAGCCCGGTTCGAAAAAATCAAGCGCAACAACTTCGCGTCTTTAATGCGGTGCTTTCGGCGGGCTCCGATACACGCACACCAGTTGCCCCTGTCGCTCTTTTTGCCGACGACCCGCAAAGGTCGTGGCTCGCCGAAGAACGAGTTGCATCTGCGCCATGCTGTCGCAAAGCACCATTCGCTCAACCAACGTGTCCATTTCCTCCAACTCGGTCTGTTGGGCCGCCATTTCCCCACGAAGGTTCCTCACTTCGGCCCTCAGGGCCTCGATTTCATCGGCCTGACTGCGCCACAACACCATCGCCTACCCTCCCTCGCTGACGTTGCGTTCAGCGCGTTGCCACAACAATGCGGCTTCGCCGGGGCTTGAGCACGCTACAAAAGCTGATCATCGGCGAGCAAAAAAACTAGGTTTATCAAAGGAAACGCTAAGCGGCGGCAGTACCACACCAGCGCCAATTCGGATGCTTCGATGCCCCAACAAAAGAACGGCGCCGTTTCCAGCGCCGTTCCTAGCGCGCACTATACGAGAGCAACACTCGCCTCTCTCTGGTGTGGGGAAGTCTGCTCGCGATCTAAATTAGCGTGTGTTCCACCGCGTCGCTGCCGAGTAGTCGAGCGTGCGATGACGTTCTTCTCTCCTCACGCCCGGTTGATATTTCTAAAACGCTTTTTAGTGGGGATGGCGAAAAACGCTTCTACGTCGGGCCGTAGAAAGGAGAAATGGTCATGACGAAATTCGGATTGATTGGAGCGGCTGTTCTTTCGCTTATGCTGGCATCGCCAGCAATGGCAACGCACCGTCATCACTACTACGGTTACTCTCACGCAGGGTCCTACAGCTCCTACGGCGGAGACTTCGACCGCAAAAACACCTTTAACTAGGGCGCGCAGCTTTAAACTAACGGTTCTAGGCGGCCACTGGAAATCAGGGTCGGCAGACCTAGATCATTCTTTGCTCCCCGGAACCGAGCAAGCCCCCCATTCCGGGGAGAAACCTCCCCAAGAGGTTTGACGGCCTCGGCGTCCCCCCGCGCCGGGGCCGTTTTGGCGTTGCCCACCGATGCCTTTTGATCTGTCGCAATGTTTGCCCGCCGCTACTAGCGAAAGAATGCAATCTGGCGTCCCCCGATGGTCTCCCCATCGGGTGACGAAACCTGATAGCCCCGGCGGATGCACCCCGGGGCCATTTTCTTGGGGACTGCTTTCTTTTTGACATAAACACCCGATGAGTTGTCGCTGCTCACGGCGGAGGGGGAACGCCATGCTAGAAGCCTTGCAGATCGACTTGGCCTTGTGGGGAATGGTCATCTGCTTAGCAATAAAAGTGGCGCAGTGGTTTTAGGACGAGTTCGAAAACCGGGATGCATATCTTCGCTGCATGTTCTTTGAGTTCTTGCCTTCCGACGAAGTCGGACCATTGTCCCTGACGCATCTATCACTTTCATCGTCTGAAATGCAAAAAGGCGACGCTCGCGCCGGGGCTGTTTTGTATGCTACCCACTTTTTCCATCTGAAGAAGCGAATGCCGTGCCATGCCAAACCACCCACGTTACGATGTCGTGCTCTTGAACGACAATGAAACTCCGATGGAATTCGTTGTGCGGGTTTTGGAAGTTTTCTTTGATATGAGTTTTGCCGAGGCGTGCAAACACATGTTTCGCGCCCACGGAGAGGGGAAAGCGATCTGTGGTACCTACTCGCGAGATGAAGCCCAGAAAAAGGTAACCGACATTCTGGCGTTTGCGGACGAGCACAAATTTCCGCTCAAGTGTATTCTCGAAGAAGCGGACTGATCTGTCCGTGTGCAATCGGCGCAGTTACACCACACCATTGCCCTTCAGCAAACCGCAATAGGGACAACATTGCCTGACGAAATCTTGCTGCCCTCACTCCGCAGTTTTTCATTGCCCAATGTGAGGGGACTCACTAATGGCTCCGGTGCTACGCAGGCCGGAGCTCTTTTTTTACGGCGCATGCCGCATGGGGCTTGAGGGCTTGGTCTCGAAGCGCCGTGATCGCCCGTATCAGCCTAGCCGCCCGAAACAGGTCAGGTCCGATCTCGCCAACGCTCGAACGGATTCACGAATGTGCTTTTCGGCCTGTTTGGTCCCGTTCTTGCGCTTGTACATGCAGCTCGTGCAGAGGCGCTACTCCCCTGGAACCTTACGGCCGCGGACTGGGCCTGAGCCTCGCCGCCGACCACTACCTGCACCGAGCATTCGATGCAGAAGAAGCGGTCCTTTGCTTCTGTAGGCATTGGTCATCTCGTGCCAACGTTTGGTGCAGGAGCGCTCGATGCGGGCCGTGTCATTTCAGGTAGGCTTATGATCTGGAGACGCCAGATGGCTTGCAGGTGAATTCGTCAGACCTGTCTATGTAGTCCGGTAGGGCGTCTCGAATGACACCATCACCCGCTCCATCGCCGGGTGCTGCCGGTTCAAGACCTTCACCCAGTGCTTGGACCGGCCTCGTCCTCTTGTCCCAAAACTTTTCCGGTCTTTCGGTTGATTAAGTGCAACCGCGCGCGCTGGCGCATGCCGTGCAACACCACTTACTTTCACGACGAATCGTTTCAGGGTGTTTTCGACAAGCAACCAAAACGACTTCGGGATTTCGTTGCCGCGTCGGCAATGAAATCAGCTCACGAAGCTGCGAGAA
>Ga0210407_10002343_pt1 | contig 16373 bp, 12 predicted proteins | sample IncBWC27MmetaG_FD_150860 | JGI IMG/M metagenome (GOLD analysis project Ga0210407, IMG submission 150860) | Forest soil microbial communities from Barre Woods Harvard Forest LTER site, Petersham, Massachusetts, United States - Inc-BW-C-27-M | ecosystem: Environmental > Terrestrial > Soil >...
TGGGATTCGATACCAGGTGTATTCCTACTTTCTTCCCGCCCGCCGTCAAAAACTCGCCCGTCGCACCCATGTGATATTTCACGTCGCCGCCGCCGAGCACGCTGCGCGGGTCCACATCCTCGAATCGCGCGAACACTTCCGCGGCTCCGCGCCCCACCACGTGGACCATCACGTTCAACCGCCCGCGATGGCTCATCGCCAGCACCGCCTGCACCGCTCCCTGCTCGGATGTGGCGTCCAGAATCGCGTCCAGCAGCGGCAGCAGCGCCGCCTCACCCTCCAGCGAGTAGCGCTTCGTTCCCAGATAACGTGTCTGCAGCACCTGCTCGAAAATTTCCGCGCGCACCAGCCATTCTAGTATTCGCGCGCGATCCGCTTCCGGCGCTTCTGCTTCCATGCGCGCCCGAATCCATTCCCGCTTCTCGCGCTCGGGAATGTGCATGAATTCCACGCCGATCGTCCCGCAATAAACTCGCCGCGCGGCTTCCGCATCCGCGCCGCTCGCTTCCAGTTCCGGCATGGCCACCGGAGCCATGTCACCCAGCGGATCCAGATTTGCCTGCAGATATCCCCAGCGGCGGAATGCGTCCCAGACGCGCTCCTGCGCATCCTGCGTCGCCGCGGAATCCACAATTGTTTGCTGACGGCTCATGAATCTCCCCAAAACTTCACAACTTTTCCGCTCTCTCTATTATAACGACCCTATTATAACAAGGCCCGCGAACGCGCGAGAAGCCCTGGCCACATTTCCTACCACGCTCCCAGCAAACGCCGCACCAGCACCAGTTGTCCCAAATGATACGAATTGTGATCGATCAGCAGCAAGACTTGGCGTAGGAACGTCTGCCCCGTGCCATGCGGAATCCGCGCAAAAAGATCCGTCCGCGGATTGCTCACCAGTTTCTGCATCTCCTGCAAATCGTGAAAGTATTCCCACACGCTTTTCTCCCATTCCGCCTCATCCACCGGCGCCAGGCTCTTCGGCCAATATCCCGACGGCCAATCCGGCGATACATGTTTCGGATCCAGCGCGAAGTCCAGAATATCCCGCTGCCCCAGCCGCGCGTGCTCGAGCAAGTCCCACACCGAATGCGGCGATCCCGCCGGCCGCACTCCACGATGCGCCGGGTCCAGCCCCGCAAGCGCCTGTTTCCAATCCGCATGGGCCTCGCGCCAGCTAAGCACGTTCCGCAATTGATCACGCAACGCCTTATCGTTCAAGCCGCGCCCGGCTCTCATAACCAACTTCTTAGCGCCCGCCTTCTTCGCAGGCCTTCTCTTCGGCGCTGCCTTGCTCTTCCGTTTCGTCGCCATCCTCGCCTCCAGATCAATTACCATGCTTGTTTGGAGCAGCCTTCAATCCATTCGTTGTCCGCCACGCCACCAGGGAGTATCATCCCGCAGCATTTTTCCAACAGGAGCACTCGATGACCGCCGCAACCCATTCCCGCCGTGATTTCTCGCGAATCTTCGCGCAATCCCTTGCAGCCGCCTTCGCCACGCCGCTCGTTCCTTACCGATTGGATGCCGCACAGCGCAAACCGACTCCCGAGGGCGCCGTCCGTCTGAACTTCAACGAGAATCCCTACGGCCCGTCGCCCAAGGCTCGCGCTGCCCTCGCCGATTGCAGCCCCCTCGCCAATCGTTACCCCGACGAAGCTTATAGCCAGGTAATTGCCGCGCTCGCTCAAAAATACAATGTGCAGCCCGAAAATATCATTCTCGGCTGCGGCTCAACGGAAATTCTGCGCGCTGTCGACGACGCGTTCCTCGATCCCTCCAAGAATGTCGTCGCCGCCGCGCCCACTTTCGAAGCTGTCCTCGACTACGCGCGCGTCCTGCACTCAAATGCTGTGCCAATCCCACTGACTCCCGACCATCGCCACGACCTCCCGAAAATGGCCGCGGCCTGCACCTCCAAGACGGGCGTCGCCTACGTCTGCAATCCGAACAATCCCACCGGCACGATCGTTGCCCGCAATGAGCTCGCCGCATTCGTACAAGCCGTGCCGCCCACCGCGCTGATCGTCGTGGACGAAGCCTACTACGATTTCGCCGACGACTCGCGCTACTCCAGCGCCGTCGAGTTCATCCCCGCGCATCCCAACGTCATCATCGCGCGCACATTTTCAAAAATTTACGGCATGGCCGGAATGCGCCTGGGCTACGCCATCGGCGCCAAGGAACCTATCGCCCGCCTCCGCGAACAGCTGGTCAAGGACAACGGCAACGCCGCGGTCCTGCAAGCCGCCCTGGTCAGCCTCGCAGACAACGAGCACGTTGCCTCCTGCCGCGCGCAGCTCAATGGCACGCGCCAATGGCTCTGCGCCGAACTGACCAAGGACTCTCGCGCCTTCATCCCCTCCCAAGCCAATTTCCTCATGCTAGATATGGGCACAGACGTCAAACCCATCGTCGAACAATTCCGCGCGCGCAACATCATCGTCGGACGCCGCTTCACCGCCATGCCCAATTTCTTGCGCGTCACCATCGGCACGCAGCCCGAAACCGAATCTTTCCTCGCCGCTCTGCGCGAAATCGCTCCGGTTCGCTCCGCGCACGCAGCTGCATGACATCCTGAAAATCAAAAGGCTCTTCCCGGCGCTTTCACGCCAAGAAGAGCCTTTGAAGACGGATTTCCCTTTTTTTCCGGACTCGCTCCCCGCCTCGCCCTCCGATAGCGCACAAGCCTCGGAGCTCGAACTGCCGGGAACTTCGCTCGGCCTATTTCAAGCCATTACTCAGACACGCTTCTTACGGCGCCGCGATACTCTGCGGCCCAACCGATCGCCGCTGCTGGAAACACTCTCGGCAATATACCGGGCGTCCCTGTGTAGGCTTGAACGGAACGGTTGTTTCTTTTCCGCATTGCGAGCACACCGTCTTGGTTTCGACACGTTGCACGCTGCCGGAACCTGCCGTGGTGCCCGCCGAGCGATTGGCTTTGCACGCTTTGCACCGCTTGGGCTCGTTCTTGAAGCCCTTATCGGCGAAAAACATTTGCTCGCCGGCGGTGAAAACGAACTCACCAGAACATTCAGCGCACTTCAAAACCCGATCATGGTATTCCATACGCTGCTCCAAAGCCTTGCTGGAACAGGAGTAGCAGCGGAACGGTTCATGCCGGACGAATATGGGAGCGTGCCCGGAAAATTCACGCTTCCCTTACCCCCACCGGCCGAACCGTTTGAATGGACCCCGGTTATATGGTCGCCTAGTCTTGCTCACGCCGTTGCTTTTTTCGGAGACGCTTACGCGAGAGGGCCTCTTTAGCACGGCGCCTTTCACCAGGTTTCATGTAGTAGCTGTGCTTTTTAATCTCTTTGATAATGTCTTCCGACTGCACCTTTCTCTTGAAGCGTCGGAGCGCATTCTCCAGAGATTCTCCCTCTTGAATGACAACTTCTGCCACGCGTATTCACCCCCGTTCCCCGTTGAATGTTAGTTTGCACTGTATGGGTTACCAACAGTGTAGCCGGTTCACACCCGAACCGGCAATTAGGAAGTTCTTCTATCGCCCGCCCACACGTAAGTCAAGGCTTAAATTGGCCAAGCGCCATGAAACCCTATTTGTAACTCTCTAGTTATTATTAACTCCCGTCGATGCCTGCTACCCGCTCTGCCAACGCGGCATCATTTGTCCCCGCCGCGCACCATTACACGCATGCTGCCACGCACACTTTCAGCGCGCTTGCACTTGCTGCTAGAATGTCCTGCGCTGGCCCGGGACTTTCGGGAGGAGCGTTTCCATGCCTCTGATGCGTAACGCGCTTGCGGTCCTTCTGGCTGGTGGCCAGGGCGAACGCCTTTGGCCTCTCACCCGCGATCGCGCCAAGCCCGCCGTCCCCTTCGGCGGCATCTATCGCATCATTGATGTCACGCTCTCGAATTGCCTGAACAGTGATCTGCGCCGCGTCTTCGTCCTCACCCAGTACAAAGCTCTCAGCCTCAATCGTCACTTGCGCCGCGGCTGGTCTCTTCTCATGGGTCACGGCGATTTCATAGAAGTCCTCACTCCGCAAATGCGCGTCTCGCAGCACTGGTATCAAGGCACCGCCGACGCCGTCTATCAGAACATCTACTCCATCGGCTCCGAGCAATCCAACTTCGTCTTCATTCTTTCCGGCGACCATATTTACAAAATGAATTATCAGAAGATGCTCGAGCAGCACGTCGAAGCCGGCGCCGACGTCACCGTCGCCACCTTCGAGGTCTCTCCCGAGGACGCCGCCGGAAGTTTCGGCGTGATTGAAACCGACAAGGACTGGCGCATCGTCGGCTTCGAGGAAAAGCCCGCCGACCCCAAGCGCTCCCGCATCCATCCGGACAAAGTGAACGCCTCCATGGGCGTATATCTCTTCAATACCCAACTGCTAGTTCCTGTTCTGATCGCCGACGCCGAAGATCCCACGTCCAAACACGATTTCGGCAAGGACATCATTCCGCGCATTATCGAAAAGCACCGCGTCTTCGCCTACAATTTTCGCGACGAAAATAAAAAGGAAGAATCCTACTGGCGCGACGTCGGTACCGTCGAGGCCTACCACGAAGCCAACATGGACCTGGTTTCCGTTTCGCCGGTCTTCAACCTCTACGACAAAAGCTGGCCGCTGCACACCTGGCAGCAGCAATACCCGCCCGCCAAATTCGTCTTCGCCGATCCCTCGCGCATGGGCGTCGCTCTCGATTCCATCGTCGGCTCAGGCTCCATCGTTTCCGGCGGACGCGTCACCAAGTCCGTTCTCGGCCTCGACGTGCGCGTCAATAGCTACAGCGAAGTGGACCAGTGCATCATCTTCAATCACGTGATCGTCGGCCGCAGCTGCCGCATTCGCCGCGCCATCATTGACCGCCACGTCAGCCTGCCCGAAGGCACAGTAATCGGCTACGACGCCGAAGCCGACCGCGCCCGTTACTCCGTCACGGAGCACGGCGTAGTAATCGTAGTCCGCCCCGAATCCATGATCGAAGAACCCGAATAGCTCGAACCCGCTTCTCGGGTTGGGTAGGGGGCGGGTCTCAGAGCCGCCCCGCCTTTCGTCGCGCCGCACCTGCCGCGGAATCCCCGCCTTGTACCACCCACCCGGAAACGTTTACGATGTTCGTCGCACAATACGCCATCAACCCACAGGAGCCTCATGTCCACAAAAATCACCAGAATCCACGGCCGCGAAATTATCGACTCCCGCGGCAATCCCACCGTTGAAGCCGACGTCCACGTCGAAGGCGGCGCCGTCGGCCGCGCGGCCGTTCCTTCCGGCGCATCCACCGGTGAGCTCGAAGCCAACGAACTCCGCGACGGCGACAAATCGCGTTACCTCGGCAAAGGCGTGCTGAAGGCTGTCGCCCACGTCAACGGCGCCATCGCCAAAGCCGTCACCGGACTCGATGCCGCCGAGCAGCACACGCTCGATCGCAAGATGATTGACGCCGACGGCACGCCCAACAAATCCAATTTCGGCGCAAATGCCATCCTTGCCGTTTCCATGGCTGCCGCCCGCGCCGCCGCCGCCCAACTCGCGCAGCCGCTCTACCAATATCTCGCGCGCTATTCCAGCGACAGATCCGCGAATACCCTCCCCGTGCCCATGATGAACATCGTGAATGGCGGCGCCCACGCCGATAATTCCGTGGACGTGCAGGAATTCATGGTCATGCCCGTCGGCGCGCCAAATTTCCACGAAGCGCTGCGCTGGGGCGTCGAAGTTTTTCATCATTTGAAATCCGTGTTAAAGAAGAACGGCTACTCCACCGCCGTCGGCGATGAAGGCGGCTTCGCGCCCAACCTCAAATCCAACGAAGAAGCTCTCGAGCGGGTGATCGAAGCCATCACCGCCGCAGGCTACAAGCCCGGCGAACAGATCGCCATCGCCATTGACCCCGCCTCCAGCGAGTTCTACGATCGCGCCACAAAAAAATACATCTTCAAGAAGTCCGATAGATCCGAGCGCGCCCCCGCGGAGATGGTGAAATTCTGGGAAGCGTGGGTCGCTAAATATCCCATCGTCTCCATCGAAGACGGCCTCTCCGAAGATGATTGGGACGGTTGGAAAATCATCACCCGCGACCTCGGCAAAAAAATCCAGCTAGTGGGCGACGATGTTTTCGTCACCAACCCGAAAATTTTCGCCCGTGGCATCTCCGAAGGCATCGGCAACGCCATCCTGATCAAGCTCAACCAAATCGGCACGGTGAGTGAAACCATCGAAGCCGTCGAAATGGCGCGCAAAGCCAATTACGCGGCCATCGTCTCCCATCGCAGCGGCGAAACCGAAGACACCTTCCTCGCCGATTTCGTAGTCGCCATGGGCACCGGCCAAATCAAAACCGGTTCCGCCTCCCGCACCGACCGCATCGCCAAATACAACCAACTCCTTCGCATCGAGGAAGCCCTGGGTAAAGCAGCCCGCTTCCCCGGCCACAAAGCGCTGCACCCGTAACGGAACGCGACATGACGCCACAATCCAAACGCCCGAAACCCATCGTCCTCACCGTCCTCGACGGCTGGGGCTACCGCGCCGAAACCAAAGGCAACGCCATCGCCCTCGCGCGCAAACCAAATTACGATCGCCTCCTCAAAGATTTTCCCAACACGCTTATCCACACCTCCGGCCCCGCCGTCGGCCTCCCCGAAGGACAAATGGGCAATAGTGAAGTCGGCCACTTGAATATCGGCGCCGGCCGCATCGTGCACATGGACATCACGCGCATCGACCAACTAATCGCCAGCGGCGAATTCCAGCGCCAGCCGCTGCTGCGCGAAGCCATGGAACGCGGCCGCGCGCATCAGCTGCACTTTCTCGGCCTGCTCAGCGATGGCGGCGTGCACTCCCACATAGAACATCTCTACGCGTTGCTGCGCATGGCGCGCGAAAATAAAGTCACGCGCGTTTTCGTCCACTGCTTCATGGACGGCCGCGACACCCCGCCCAACAGCGGCATCGATTTCCTGCGCACTCTCGAACAGAAAATGCGCCAGTACGGCGTCGGCCAAATCGCCACGGTAATCGGCCGTTACTACGCCATGGACCGCGACAATCGCTGGGACCGCATCGAAAAATCCTATCGCGCCATGACCCACGGCGAAGCCGACATAAAATTCGCTGATCCCATCGCCGCCATCCGCTCCAGCTACGAAAAAGGCATCACCGACGAATTCGTCGTTCCCACCGTCATCACCACCGAACCCGCGCCCGGCAAACCCGCCGTGCCGCGCGGCGTGATCCGCGATGACGACGCTGTGATTTTCTTCAATTTCCGCGCCGACCGCGCCCGCGAAACCACGCGCGCCGTCGTCGAGCCCGGCTTCAAGGAATTCGCCGATCCCGCGCGCCCGAAAAATCTTTTCTTCGTCGCGACAACCCAATACGACAAAGCCTGGCCCTGGCTGCGCTACCTGATCGCCCCCGAAAAACTCGAACACATCCTCGCCAATGTTTTTGCCGAGCAGGACTACAAGAATCTGCGCGTCGCCGAAACGGAAAAATATGCGCACGTCACTTATTTCTTCAATGGCGGAGTGGAAAAACCGTTTCCAGGGGAAGAACGCGTGGTAGTCCCGTCGCAGAAAGTGCCCACCTACGATCTAAAACCGGAAATGTCCGCCGCAGGCGTCGCCGACACCGTCATCCACGCCATCGAAAAAGGAAATTTCGACGCGATCATCATGAATTTCGCGAACGCGGACATGGTCGGACATTCCGGCAAACTCGAAGCCACCATCAAAGCCGTAGAAACCGTGGACGAATGCCTCGGCAGAATTTTTCAATCACTCAAACCGCGCGGCGGCGCCTGGATCATCACCGCCGACCACGGCAATGCCGAAACCATGATTGATCCCATCACCGGCGGCGCCCATACCTACCACACCACCAATCCCGTCCCCTTCATCCTGCTCACAGAAAACGGCCGCACCCAATTAACCACCGGCGGCTCGCTTCGCGACATTGCCCCCACTCTCCTAGGCGTCCTAGCGGTCCCCGAGCCCCCAGAAATGTCCGGCCGTGACCTTCGCGTCCGCCAAAAATGATCCACGCAAATTCGGTCGACGTGATTTACAGCGAGCAAAAAGTTTCGCTCGTCATCCTGCCTGCCCTGAGTGATTTTGCGAAGGGAGCGTAGCGAAGGATCTCTGTCGGGTCTCAGCCGCGCAAAGCGCGAACCATCTTCACCTGTCATCCCGAACGGAGTCCCGCGCTTTTTCTTTCACGTCCCGCAACTGCGGGACGTGCGCGGAACGCAGTGAGGGATCTGCTTTTTGCCCAATCGCTTGAATAAGCCGCTAAACTGTAATTGGATGGTACAAAAAAATGAGTGACGGACATGGCGACCGCCCGGAAGTTCAAATGGGGACTCTCTGGATTACCACGAGTTGGATTGGTGCGGTGCTAGCGTTGGGGCTCGGCGTAATGGTGTACGAATCGCTACCCGAAACTCGATTATTTCTTTTAGGCTCGCTTGGCCTCGGCGCCGTAATCGGCGCAGTTCTTTGCTGGAAACATCGCTAACAGAAGACCTCGTGCCACTCAGTTCCCCGTCGTCGGCTTCGGCGACGTATACCACTCCCGCGCATTCACCACGATCTTCTTCTTCTTCCCCTTCTTATCCAACGTCATAAACGGATTGCCCTCGTTATCCAGCACTTCCACTTTCAGCTTGTGCACCCGGCCATCGGGCGGCGTCGAAGGTGTGAACCCAATCGTGTACTGATTGCGCAGAAAAACCGCCACCGAATTGAAGATGTCGTTCATCTCGCCTTCAAACCGCGGAAACCAAGCCCACCCTCCGGTCATCGCCGCAAACGTCTTCAATTGGTTCTCCGCCTGCAAATAATTCACGCTGGCGAATTCCGGCCCCGTCAGGTTGCGTTCGTGAATTCCCATTGCATCCAGCGCCCCGCCCATCCCCACGCAGAAAATCGTCACATCCGTTTCTTTCAGCGGCTTGAACGTCTGGTCCAAAGTGTGCTTGCTGAACGTGTCGTATCCCGACGCGATAATCAAAATCGACCTCTTCCCCTTCACGTCGCGCAGCTGGTCCAAGGTTTCCAGCGTCGCATCGAACAAATTCGCCTCGCTGAAATCCGGAAAATAGAGCGACGCTACCGACTGCGCCACGGACCTCTTATCCTGCGTGAAGTCCGATATCATATTGGTCTTCAAATCGAAAGTCTTGAACGCCACCCAGTCCTTCGCATTCAAGTGATCCAGGAAGTTATACGCCCACAGCTTTCCGCGGTATCCGAAGTAACTTCCCATGCGCCGGCTGAACTCCATCAGCACCACAATCGTGATCGGCGCCTCACTCGCTCCAAAATTGCTGATCTGTTGCGGCTGATTCTCATCCAGCACGCGGAAATTCTGTTTCTGCAGTCCGGTAATGATGTTCCCGTCCTGGTCCGTCACCACCGCATCAATATTCACGACGTTCGATTGCACCGCGATGGTAACCTGCGGCGCTTGCGCCAGCGGTTTCCCCGCGTCCGAAGGCTGCTGCTGTCCAATCGGCTGCTTCGGCGCCGCGCCCGGCTGTTGCGCCGGCGCGGGAGTCACCGGCCCTTCCTGTTGCCGTGCGTAAGACGTCATCGTCCCCGGCGGCACCCCTAGCGTCACAATCAAAAGCCCCGGCAGCACCGCTCGAATCCATGTCTTCAATTTCTTGCTCCCCCTCGTTTCGCAATGCGCACAGCAGCGCCCATTTGCACACTTGGATGCGTCCAATCGGCTCAGGGATGGTCCGCGCTCCCGCCTCATTCCACGCAGATTGCAGTTCAGAAAACGCCCCGCGTCTCGCTCCCAAGACCGCATCCGCCAGCATGATAGTATGAATTGGTCTTCTGCTTTGCGAATGAATTTCATTTTCTGGGGGGAAATCAAGGATGGCGCGCGCGCGCATTCCGTATTCGATTCTTGTCCTTATAGCACTCCTGTTGTCTGCCGCACTAACTCAAGCGCAGTCGGTGCCAACGTCGCCGCAATACGCGCCCGTTGTCAACCCGTCGCTCTCTGAGGTTCAAATAGACGCGCTCGGCTGGCTGCAAGGCCTCCTGCGCATAGACACCACCAACCCGCCGGGCAACGAGCTGGTAGCCGCGAAATATATCGCCGCCATTCTCACCAAAGAAGGCATCCCGTCTGAAATTTTCGAAAGCACGCCCGGCCGCGGATTCATCGTCGCTCGCCTCTCCTCCGGCTCCCTGCCCGATTCTTCCCGCGCGCTGCTCCTGATGGCGCATTTGGATGTCGTCGGCGTGGATAAATCCAAATGGAGCCAAGATCCCTTCGCCGCAACCATAAAAGACGGCTACCTCTACGGCCGCGGCGCCATTGACGACAAAGGAATGCTCGCCGCGAATCTCGCTGTCTTCATCGAGCTGAAGCGCTCCGGCGCGCGTCTGAACCGCGACGTAATCTTCCTCGCCGAAGGTGACGAAGAAGCCTACGGCTCTACCGGCATGCTCTTCGCCGTGGACAAGCACTGGGACAAAATCGCCGCGGGCTTCGCCATCAACGAAGGCGGCGGCGTTTTTCTCAAAGACGGCAAGCCCCAATACGTCGGCGTCCAGGTCAGCGAAAAAGTTCCCGCCAACGTGGACGTCATCGCCAAGGGTACTTCCGGACATGCCTCAATGCCTCGTAAGGACAATCCCGTCGTCCACCTTTCCGCCGCCATTGAAAAAATCGGAAATTACGAAGCTCCCGTACAATTTAATTCCGTCACCCGCGCTTATTTCCAGGCCATCTCCCCGCTCCAGGATGAAGAAACCGCCAAGTGGATGCGCTCGCTCGACACCTCCGACCGCGGTGAACATGCCGCCCGCGTAATCTCCAACCAGAGCCTCGTCTGGAATGCAATGTTGCACGACACCGTCGCTCCGACCATGCTGCGCGCTGGAATTCGCGCCAATGTGATTCCTTCGGAAGCGCGTGCCACAATCAACGTTCGCATGCTCCCGGGCAACCAGCTCGCTCCGCTCCTCGCAAAACTTCAGCAGCTGGTGAACGATCCCGCCATCCGTTTCGAGCCGCAGCTTCCCCTGTCCGAAACAGCCCCATCGTCCTCGCTAACATCCGATTTCTACAACACCATCTCAAGCGTCACCGCCAAAACCTATCCCGGCGCTCCGGTCGTTCCGCTCATGTCCGCTTATTTCACCGATTCCACTCCGCTGCGTTTGCGCAACGTGCAGGCCTACGGCCTGCTTCCCTTCCCGCTCAACGACGACGATCTTTCCCGCTTTCACGCGGACAACGAACGCATCCCCCTGAATTCCTTTCACAAGGGCATTGAATTTCTCTTCGCAATCGTAAATGATTTCTCCGTGACCAAATAATCATGACCAACCCTCGCAGAGCAAAAATAGTCTGTACCCTCGGCCCCGCCACCTCCTCGTACAACATGATCGAGAAACTGGTGCATGCCGGAATGGACGTCGCCCGCTTGAATTTTTCTCATGGCTCGCACGAAGATCGCGCGCGCATGGTCGCGGCCGTGCGCCGTGCTTCCGCCCAATACGAGAAACCCATCGGCATTCTCGCCGATTTGCAGGGACCAAAAATTCGCACCGGCAAGCTCGTCGCCGGCAAACCCGTGCGCCTGCGCTTCGGCCAGCGCTTCACCATCACCACACGCAACATCCTTGGCACCGAAGAAGGCGTCAGCACCACGTTTCGCGCGCTGCCCGAAGCCGTGCATAAGGGCGACCGCATCCTTCTCAACGATGGCGAAGTCGCACTGCGCGTCATCTCCACACATGGGCAGGACGTGATCACGCAAGTCGAAAACGGCGGCGACATCGGCGAACACAAAGGCATCAATCTTCCGGGCGTCAAACTCAACATTCCCTCCATGACTCCGAAAGACCGCAAGGATCTGGTTTCGGCCATGGCTATCGGCGCTGATTATTTGGCCATCAGCTTCGTGCGCACCGCTGCCGATGTGCGCGCCGCCAAACACGCCATCGCCCGCACCGGAAAAGATACGCCGGTAATCTCCAAGCTCGAAAAGCCCGAAGCCATAGATAATCTCGATGAAATTCTGGCCATCTCCGATGGCGTGATGGTCGCGCGCGGCGATCTGGGCGTGGAGATGAGCCCGGAAAAAGTTCCCGTGGTGCAAAAACAGATCATTCTGAAAGCCCGCAACGCGCTGATCCCGGTAATCACCGCCACTCAAATGCTCGATTCCATGCAAAAAAATCCGCGCCCCACGCGCGCCGAAGCTTCCGACGTCGCCAACGCTATCTTCGACGGCAGCGACGCCCTGATGCTTTCCGGTGAAACCGCTGCGGGCCTTTATCCGCTGGAATCCGTCATGATGATGGACCGCATCATCCGCGAAGCCGAAGCGAGCGTCACGCAATTGCCGCGTCCCGCGCGCACCGGCAATCTGCAAATCAACGAAGTCATCGCCGAAGCGATCTGCCACGCCGCGGAAGAACTGCACCTGAAGGTAGTCGCGGTGTTCACCGAAAAAGGTTCGTCCGCCGGGCTCGTCTCGAAGTATCGTCCTCGCGCGCCGATCGTCGCCTTTTCGCCAGTCCAGCAAACGCGCCGTCGCCTTTCGCTTTATTGGGGCGTCCTCCCCCGCAGCATGGGCAGCGTCCACGATATTGACAAGCTAGCCGCCACCGCAGAAAAACGCCTCCTCGAAGAAAAACTAGTAAAACGCGGCGACATCATCGGCGTAGTAGCCGGCACCCCCATCGGCACCACAGGCTCTACCAACTTAATGCGCCTACTCCGCATCGGCGGATAACCCGCACCGGTTTTCGTGAACCGTGCCACAGCGCGATTCACCCTGAGGCGCGGCGGCGCCGCTTCGAAGGGTAGCGCAGGCTTGTCCTGAGAGCCCACCGGAGGCGGGGTCGAAGGGCGTTCCGCCGGCTCTTTGCAGTTGAATTTGTGGCGGCCGCCTTTAGGCGGGCGACTTTGCCTTGGTCTTTCTTTGCGCCCTCCGCTTCTCTGCGCCAAGTTTCCCGCCTTCTCCAACTCACCTCCGCCGTTCCTCTGTCCCCTCTGTGTCAAACGTTTTGCCTTCCTGAAACACACCACCACGCTCAAATGACGAACCTGTTTTTACTCCGCATCCGAATGGATGCAGTCGCCGCGTAGAACCGCTAATTCACCCAATTATCCGGATTAGAAGGCGGCTTATCCTGATGATCCCGCACATAAACTTCAAACTTCCTCTTCAACCGCCGCCGCTTCCAATCCGAAAAATAATTCCGCACGCTGTACCCATAAGACCCGCGCCGCAAATAAATGTATCCCACCAACATTCCACCCAGGTGGCACACGTGGCTTACATTGTCGCCGCCGGCTCCAATCGTCCCAAAAAATTCAATCGCTCCCATCACGATCACAAACACCCGCATGGATACCGTAACCGGCAGCGGAAAAACCCACACCTGCCTGTGCGGCATGATCACCGCCACGGCCAGCAACACGCCGTAGATCGCCCCCGAAGCTCCAATCGTTGGAATCGTCGCGCTGCCCCGCCCGTGCGGGTCCATAATCGTTTTCACGATTACGTTGATCACTCCCGCGCCCACCCCGCAAATAAAAAAGTACGTGTAAAACTTGCGGCTGCCCCACGCCCGCTCCAAATCCGCGCCAAACATGCACAGGTACAGCAGATTGAACAGAATGTGCCAGATGCCGCCGTGTAGGAAAATGTAGGTGACGAGCTGCCAGACGAAGCCGTGCGTTACTTCTTGCGGGACCAAACCGAACCACGCCAGCCAAAAATTCCAGCCGGCCATTCCGAACAGCAGTTGCGAAAGTTCCTGCGCCAGAAATACGCCCACGCAGATGATGCATATTCGTTTAATTGCCGGCGGGAAGTAACTCCCGATGTCGAACATGTACCCGCCGCCGCTCGATACAGATCTCACAGCTAATAAGTCTAAAGGCTCATAGCGCCGGAGTCAAAGCCGTGCCTGAAACAACGGCCAAGTCAACATGCCGCTCCAACTCCTCCACTCGCCGCTCACGTCACTCCCGCCCAATTCTGATACTCCGCGCCCAGCTCGGCCACAATTCCTTCACCCTGCAAGTACACGAAATATTCTCCAGAGGAGATCCCCGCCAGGCGGCCCATCCGGTTCTTTGCTTCCATCAGGCCTTCGACCGCAGTGATCCAAAGCGTGTTTCCGTTCGGCAGTCTCTTAAATATGTCGAATCTATGATTCATCGTAGCCTCCTCGCAATCTCCGAAGAGAACTCCGCACCAAGAACCGCATTTCAATCTCCGTTCACGACGCGAATCACTTATTCCCGTCTCTTCAATAGGTTGGAAGCTGAATAACCTTTCACGTTGCACCGCGGCGGCACGAATCCACTGGGTATTTTCTTCGGCGGCACCAGCAAAATATTCCATCAAGGGCGCGGGCACACATAGGGTAAGTTCCTTAGGCCTCTAAAGACTTTGCCGTATCGCCACGATCGCTCTCGCCGCGTACAATTTTTCCATGCACGAGTTCTCTTACGAGGTGAAGCCGATGCACATTTCGCATGTTCGCCGCGCGCTTAGATCGCTCGGACTCTCGACTTGGTTCGCACTGGCCGCAGCTCTGTTCGCGATCCCAGCCACGTCTTCCATCGCTGCAGCGCAGGTCGTTCTCTCGGTCACCGTCGCCCCACCGATTCTCCCGGTTTACGCACAACCAGTTTGCCCGGGCGAAGGTTACATTTGGACGCCGGGCTACTGGAGTTACAGCGACGACGGCGGATATTTCTGGGTTCCCGGCACGTGGGTGGAAGCGCCCGAGGTAGGTTTTCTCTGGACGCCCGGCTACTGGGGCTGGTCCAACGGCGTCTACCTCTGGAACGCCGGATACTGGGGCCCTGAAGTCGGCTTCTACGGCGGCATCAACTACGGTTTCGGCTACGTCGGAACCGGCTACCTCGGCGGTCGCTGGGACGGCGGCCACTTCTTCTATAACACTCGAGTGAATAACGTGGACGTCCACGTCATTCACAACGTCTATGAGAAAACTGTCGTCGTGCACGAATCACACGTCAGCTTTAACGGCGGGCACGGCGGCGTCAACGCGCGCCCCACTGCCGCGCAAGAAAGATTCGCCCACGAACAACACCGAGGGCCTACCGCTGTTCAAGAACAGCATGTGAGCCAGGCGCGTTCCGATCGCAACCAGTTCGCCTCCGTCAATCACGGACGCCCGGCGGTCGAGGCTACCGCAAGGCCCGGCGAATTCAAGGGTCCCGGCGTAGTGCAGGCCAAAGCGTCCGCTTCTGACCGCATCGGCAACTCGCGCACCGAATCTAAATCCACGGCTAAGGCCCGAACCGAAAGCTCGGCAGGCAACGAAAGCAAACCACGAACTGAAACAAAGACCGGGGCCGCGCGCGAGCCCACGACCGAAGCCAAGTCGAAAACAGAATCGAAACCCGCGGTTACGCGTGAACCGAAAACGGAAGCCAAACCGAAGACCGAATCGAAGCCAGCCGCCACGCATGAGCCGAAGGCCGAAGCTAAGCCGAAAGCGGAGCCAAAACCGACGGCGACTCACGAACCGAAGGCTGAGGCTAAGCCGAAAGCGGAGCCCAAGCCGGCGGCCACGCACGAATCAAAACCAGCGGCAACACATGAATCAAAACCGGCCGCGACGCACGAATCAAAACCGCCGGCACAACACGAGTCCGTGCCGAAGCCAGCGGCCACGCACGCAGCACCGCCGCCGGCGCAGCATCAATCTGCGCCCCACGAGGAAAAACCAAAGAGGAACTAAAACATAGGCAACGACAAAGTGGCGCGCGCGCCGCACATCGCGACGCGCGCGCCGCTAGCTCTGCCCCAATTTTTTCCGCGCGGAAATAAATAGCGATATTGCCAGCAGCGCGAAGAGCAGCACGCCCACCTGCGGCGCGCCACTAATCCTCGGGAATTTCGCCCCCAAAGCAAACATAGTCTCCGGCCAGGGCAAATGCAGCACGACCCCGAGCCAGTGCGGCACATGCTTGCTCAGTTCCGGGTCCTGCAACAAATTCAGGACGATCGCGAGCAGCCCGAACACGCCGCCCGCCGCGATCAATCCGCTCGCGTAGAGCGATCCGGGACTCACTTCACTCTCCGCGTCGCTCTTTTTCTCCAGGCCCTGCTCCGCCAGCCAGCGCACCAGCCCGCCCGCGAACATCGCCATCGTCGTCGCAATTGATAAATACGACCCCACCGCGAACGGCAGCGACCGCACACCCAGCAGCTCCACCGCAATCACTAAAAACACGCCCAGAAACACGAGCCGCCACGGCAGCCGCTGGTTCAAAATTCCGCTGATCACCGTCGCCATCAGACGGGCCTGCGGCGCCGCAGCCTGGTCGCTGCCGATCCCCTGTACCCACTGCACTTCAATC
>Ga0210407_10002346_pt1 | contig 16361 bp, 17 predicted proteins | sample IncBWC27MmetaG_FD_150860 | JGI IMG/M metagenome (GOLD analysis project Ga0210407, IMG submission 150860) | Forest soil microbial communities from Barre Woods Harvard Forest LTER site, Petersham, Massachusetts, United States - Inc-BW-C-27-M | ecosystem: Environmental > Terrestrial > Soil >...
AAGACTACAGAGGGCGGCTTGGGGATTACCTGAACGATCCGGAAAACGCCAAACGGCTTTTCGATGTATCCGTCGGAGACACCGAACCGACAGAGAAGGCGCGCCTACTAGCGCAGTTGGTTGACCGTTTGGAGCAGCATGATGTGCTCTATCACGTGCTGGCGAGCTACGAAATTCGCCCAATTGCCAAGGAGTACTGCCCTCCGGTGCACTTGCAGCAGCTGCGCAAAGCTCTCGTCTCGAAAGAGGAGATGAAGCAAGTCGAGCAAGTGCTGAAGCACGTTCCCGCGAAACAGCTTTCACTGAAACCCATTGAGGAACTTTCGAAAAAGATTCGGCGTTATTCGAAAGAGGAAATACGCGGACTCGTGCTGCGGTTTGCGACGGATTTTTTGCGTTTGCGCCGCGATCTACGCGACGCGGAACACTTGACGACGTGCATGGAACGCGTTCATTTGGTGACTACCGAACAAGCGCGCGAGCTGTCCCGGCTGAATAACAAGCTCTATGAGTGCGTGCTCCAAGAAGAAGCGAAGACCAAACAGGATCAAGTCGTCTCGCACGTGATCATCAAAGCCGACGTGCGCGGCTCAACGAAAATGACCCAAGACCTGCTGTCGCGCGGGCTGAGCCCGGCGTCGCATTTCAGCTTGAACCTGCACGAACCGGTGAAGAAACTGCTGGACCGCTTTGGAGCGAAGAAAGTCTTTATCGAAGGCGATGCGGTGATCCTGGCGATCTTCGAGACGGAGTCTACCCGCACGTACGCCCGCTCGGTCGCGAAAGCCTGCATCTTGTCGCGGCAAATTCTCACCGTTTGCAATTCCTACAACGACCGCGCGGCCGCGAGCGATCTTCCCGCTCTTGAACTCGGTGTAGGAGTCGCGTTTCAAGGCTCCGCGCCAACCTATTGGACCGATGGCGACTCGAAGATCATGATTTCCAAGGCGCTGAATCTCTCAGACCGTCTTTCGGGGTGCGCGAAACTCGCAAAGCGCATGCTTTCCGGACAGAAGTCGCACTTCTGCGTGTACCAATTCCTGACCGCGATGGAAGGGGCTTCGGCGGAAGAGTTGGACGAATTCCTAGTGCGCTTCAACATGAATGGCATCGAACTAAATGAAGAAGGCTTCGAAAAACTTTCCGAAGAGATTTCGCTCGATTTCGTGGAAACGAAGCTGGAAATGCCATGGGGCAAAGAAAACGTCACGCTGCACTACGGCGAAGTGCCGATGGGAGAATCAGTGGAATTGCTCATTCTGCGCAAGAGCCTCGCGCGCGAACTCCTCCCCGACGGCAAAATCGGGGCGGCGTCCTCGCATCCTTACTACGAAGTTTGCACCAGTCCGAAGCTCTACGACTTGGTTGCAGCGTTGATTCGCACCAAAGCCTCGGCTGCCGCAATTGAAACTGTTCGCGCCTGACCCTATACTCTCATCGGAGGCGAAAGGGGTCCGGTGATCTTCCCGGCCTTCAAAGCCGGCGATTCGGTCCTTCGCGGGTCGAATGGTGGGTTCGACTCCCACACGCTTCCGCCAAGTCCTTTCTTTACGCGGTCTTAACTGAGGAAGTTGACTCCAATTCGGAGTCTGACTCCAATTGAGTGATGCTCTGGCCGATGCGCTGAGAGAACTTCTCAGACGCAACGCGCTCGGCATCGCCGACGATGTGCGCATAGTGCTCCAGCGTGACGTTGGAATCGGCATGGCGCATGAGCTTTGTGACAACGTGAATCGGAGTGCCAGATTCGAGCAGCTCCGAAGTTACGCCGTGTCGGAAGCAGTGAATCCCGACGTGGACGCCCTTCGCGGTTTGAATCCCAAGTTTCGCCATTGCCCGATGCACGCCGTATTTCACGACGTTGTCGGACAGATACGGCTTGCCCTTTGAGTTGGTGAAGAGGTAGCCGTCCTCGTTCGCTACGTAATGCTTGTCGAGCCAATTCCGCAGGTGTTTCCCGAGCAGCTCGGACATGTGGACTGGGGCTGCGCTGTTATCGCTCTTCGGAGTGCTTTCCTTCCGAGTCGCGTAATCTAGTGCGCCGGTGACCCGGAGGAGTTTGCGTTTGAAGTCGATGCTCCCGACCTTCAGCGCTGTTACTTCGCCGATGCGAAGGCCGCACGCAGCGGCGATGAGAAACATCAACTTAAACGGATAGGGCGCGATGTTGATGACGCGCGCGGCAGTGTCAGCGTCGAAGAAAAAGACCTGCGGTTGGGGTTTTTTGTCAGCGGGAAACACGATGTCCCTCTTTTCGACGCTTGGGATCGCGTGGCCCCATTTTCGACCCAGGTTCAAGATCGAGCCGAGGGTGCCGTAGACATTCTCCGCGGTTTTCCGCCGATCCACGCGCAGGCCGACTGCGGTCACGAACGTTTGGTGTTGGCTGAGGCTCAGCTCACGCAAAGGAACCTCGCCAAGCTGTGGAAGAATGTATGTGCGAATGTGCGACAGGGCCGCACGCGCTCCCCCTGGCTTTCGATTCGGAAGTATTTTGTCAGTCCACTCCTCGATGAGGGCTCTGACTGCTTTTCCACGTCGGGGTGCTGAGGGTCTGGAATTTGCTTTGGCCCTGGCGTTGTAGTCGTCCAGGTACGGTCGAAGGGCAGCTTTGGCGGCACGCTCCGATGTAACAGTCGCATCGAAGGTGATCGTTTTCCTCGCCCGCTTGCCGGTCTCGGGGTTGACTTCATACTCGCGGTACGATCCAACCCATCTGGTGCCTCTCAAATAGACGCGTCCAGACTGGAAGCGTCGCCGTGGCATGGTCTTGCACTCCATCCTCGGCGAGGATGACGTTGCTGAGGTGGAGTCTACCACAGGCCCAAATTGGGGAGCGATCGCCATTTACGCTCGCCGGCTCGAAATGAGCGGTTCTCCAGGTCTCGGAGTACCCAAGTACGAGAGAGACGCTTTTTGCGTCTGCAAGTTCTTTGTTTCTGATTGAATACGGACAGTTTTTTCCACGTTAGGATGCGATCGATAGACCTGCTGCTGTCGTGTCTTTGCGGCTCTGCGTTCGCGGTCGGTTTTGTATTTGCGCGGGCGTCCTGGCCTAGAGGTCGCAGACCTTTGATCAGCACCCTTGCATTCGCGAGAGCAGTACACTTCCGATTCGCCGTGCCGTGTGAAGCGAACCGCACCGAGTACGTTTCCGCATTTGTCGCAAATCTCCCGAGCGAAGAATCCATAGTTCGCGAGAAGCTCGTAGCTCTTCTGGATGGCTAGCAGCATCCCTATCCCCCTTCGCGCCGCGGCGTGCATCGCAGCGAACTGTGGGCTGGAGCGACCGCCACGGTTCCGGTGGTAACGAAGTGGGGTCGCTCCAGACCACTTCAGTGCATTGCCCGCGTCCAAACTGCGCGTCGCGCCGCGTGCAACCTCTATGCTCCCAACAATTTCGCCTCGACCCTGGGTGACTTTAACGGTGACGGGGATGGTTACGTGTGTCTTTCACGCACCCGTCACCTTTCCGCGCCTGAAAAGGCCATTGAATCCCACTAGAATCTTTCCCTCGACTATTACAGCGGCGCTCCCCCCGAAACTGCGTATGAAACGGCTTCACCGGGCGGGCAATATCAACGCGAACTCCCCCCTATTTACTAAGAGCCCCTCGGGAGAGGAAATCCTCACGGAGAATCTTTGTGATTTGCCATTCTTCTTTCGGGGACCGGCCACTCGGAGGCCCCCTCCAGCAGTTCCATGGCGTCCTCTCGTGTGCGCCGTTGACCTTCCCACACTGCAAACAGCGATCGAGGCTCTTTGAAGCAAGCGAACCCCCTACTAGTAAGAGGCCTCGAAAAGGGAAAACCTCAATCGGAAAGTTTGGTTTTTTCGGGAAATTTGCGAAGCCACGAGGAAACCACGGGCAGGGAAACCAGGATCATCACTGAATTAGGCATGCCGGTCTAAGACGCCTTCGATGCCCTGCTCATCATGAACTTGGCAAGGTTACCGTCTTGGGTTGCATTGCGGGGGGCTTTGATCCTGTCCTTACTTTCTCCCTTACGCGGTGTAATGGACGTTGTCTTACAACTCCGAAACTCCGGCTCTGGGACGCGGCTAAATGGGTCACGCGCTGCGCGTGACTGAGGCGGGAGCGACCCCCCAGAAGCCGTGACGCACGGTGCGTCAAAGGGTGGGGTCGCTCCCGCCCATCCTAGTGTTTTGGCCGCGTCCCCATTTTTGCCTTGGCCTCATGCATCTGGTCATTTCTCCATAGGTTTATCCACTCCTGCGGCGAAAGCTGACCGGAAGGGTCCTCCGAACGTTCCTCCGAACGTTCCCTCCTGGCTGTTCTTCACTTCGCCTATTGTGCTTGGCGTTGGTTTCCGCTTTGGGGTCGCTTCAAACAAGCGAACCTGTCCGTCCACCAGCTCGCTTTCGAAGATCACTTTGCGTTGTGGTGCGAAGACTTGGATTTCCGAGCGGACGAAGTCGTCCGACACCTTACCGTCTCGCCAACTGGGGTAGCGCTCCTGGCAGCGATGACGCGCGTAGCGCTTGTCCGAGAGATGGAGGAACTCCATGTCGTCGGTCGTGAGCTTTCCGTATTTCCGCTCGTCCCACAGTTTCTGGAGTCGGAAATACCGGAGGATTTCGTCGCCTGGATCTTTCTTGGGAGGGCGGTCTGCGGCTGCCAGAAAGGCTTTCCGCGCAGGTTCGAATTGCGTTGGACGAGGCGAAACATAGACGAGCCGTACCTCGGAAAGCGCTTCGAACAGACTTCCATAAGCCAGCAGATGGGTCTTGAAACTGTCCAGGATGCCAAGTCCGGGATCGACGAAGGTGAAGGTAACCACAGGGGAAGAGAAGGAGCTGGAAGAGAAGAACATAGGGAACTTGTCGACGAAGTAGCGCAGTGTCGTTCTGTTGTGGATAGCCCCGGAGTAGCGTTTCACGGGCAGGAGTTCTTTTGGGATGTCCAGCTGCTGGCAGAAGTGGTTCAGTTTGTCGTCCTCGGTTTCGAGATATTGGTACTGCAAATGCGCCAGGACGAAGTCCAGGGCAACGAGCCGCGTGCGAATGTGTTCGAGTGAGTGGTCGCGGCGGTTGCGAAGGTTTTCCCGGCCGATGGCTCGGTACACGATGCGGGAGAATAGGTGGTACACGAGACCATTGCGGAGAAAGGAACGGGCTGTGGCATGGCCCTTGCCAAGGAGTTTTCGGGAGAAGGCCATGCTCTTGTCCCCGCTCTTGGTTCCCGTGAATTGGAGAAACTGGCGCATGGAGAAGTACCCGGAATGTGTGGCCACGACGTAGAGAAAGCGAGCCTCGTCTTCGGTGTAGCCGAGGCTGCTGAGGTTGGCGAGACTGAATTCAGGAAAGTTCATAGGCTAAAGATCACCGTGTTCAATTCGCGTTGATCCCGAATGCGCCGCAGGCGGTCGGCCTCGCCACGCCGGGCGTAGATCTTGAAGCCGGCGCGAGCTTTGGCCGCGAGTCCGCGGGGGCGATAGTGCTCTGTGGCGAGTTCCACGTCCCTGGTGTGAATCTCCATGTCGGGGTCGTTCGCGTATTCGAGACGCATGTCGGGGATCTGAATTTCCTTGTCGACGACTTTGAGTCCATGCCGCCGGGCGACGGCCTCTTTCACCGTTTCCGGGCACTTGCTCTTGTCTTGCCAGGTGCGGGCCAGATCGGCGTAGAGGTCGCGTTTGATCTCGTAGTCCAACTTGACGCGGACGACTTTGCCGCCGCGGCCTTCGATTTCATCGCTGACCTTGTGATAAAGGCGGTAGAGTTCGGCGTCGTGGAAGGCTTCTTTGGGTTTCTTCAGTCCGTGGTAGGTAGCCTGGTCAGGACGATGGAATCTGCTGTAGGAGAGAGCCCGATGGCCATCCTTGGTGAGCGTCACGGCGCGAACCGGGGAAAGGTCGGAATCCATGACGGGAGTTTGTTTCACAAGCCCCAGGCGGCTCAGGTTCGCGAGGTCGTTTTGCATGCGGGAGGAGTCGCCGTTGTAGGCGAATTGCGCGAGATCATGGATGGCCAGGACGCGAAACTTGCCGACTTCGGTCAAGGCGTGCAGCTCGGAATCGCGCAGTTGGTAGGTCCGGTTGCGATCCACATAGTTCGTGCGGCTGGTTCGGGCGAGGATCAGCTGGACGCGCTCCTCGCGAGGCAGCGGTGGGCGGTTGCCGCCAGAGGCTTCGCGGGCTTGCCGGCCACGCTGGTCACCCCGTTCCTCCTCCCCACGAATTCTTTCAAGCCTCCTGACGATGTCCCAGCCGGCGCGACTGTTCGACTCGGGACTACGGTTCACGTCGCGCTCTAGCCCGTGGAAGTCGTCGATTTCAAATCCGTCAAAGCCTCGAGACATGGCATCGCTCCTTGGACTGCAACCATAAGAGAGAAAAGAAGGGCAAGAAGCTGACTAGATTGAGGGGCAGTTTCCCCTCAGTTCACGAAAAACAACGTAGTAGCCCCCTACTATGTAAGAGGCCCTGTTTGGGAGAAACCTCAACGACTAATTTCTCGGGAGCGCATTTTTTTTTGGGCCTTCGATTCCCTATACTTCAGAGGCCTTGAAAAAGGAAAACGTCAAAGAGATCTTCGGAAGGAGCGTCTGTCGATCAGGCCTGTTTCGCTGTTCAATTGTCTATTCTCGATAGAATGAGCTTTTTAGCAGGATTAGCGGTTGATTCTAGTAACATCTGTCCACGGTCGACGATAAAATTAGACATGAGCAGAAGTTGGTGTTGCACGGAATTTGAATCCCACGCTTCTTATACCCCCGGAAAGGGGGGATTCCTGGCTGTGCTCGCCTGGAGAGGAAGGCGCGGATTCCTGTCGCTTTTGGAGTTCTGGCTCCCTGGCAAGGCGCCGCCGGACCACAGTGAGGGGGGCATCATAATCAAGTTCTGTCCTTGGTGCGGACGAAACCTGGAACAACAATATGCTTCAGTAAAATCTTTAACATCGCACGACCAAGAATAGCCCGCAGGTGCCGTCAGGTCAGTGCTATTACCCAAGTTACCGGTAACGCTAACCAGTTGAGGTAAGCAAGCTCGCAGGAACCGTAAACTCCGACAACCCTTCTGTGGACTCGATAGAACAGGGCTTATCCGTGCTTACGCGGGCCAGATGCCGCCCCGATGCATCTTGAAATCGCTTGAGCACTTCGCAGGGAATTTCCCCCGGTGCTGGATAGTTGCTGTCAGCGTCTAACATTTTGTCGGTAAATATCGGTACTTTGTCAGTCAGGATGTGGCGGTGGCCGCCTGCATCGTAGAACTCGCACTCCACCCATCCCGGCTGATGGTCATCGACAAAGCGAATGATGTTAGCGGAAATGAAATGCATGCTCCTATCAAACTACAACCCAGAATGTATCGCAACCGCTTTGGCTGACGCTCAACTCTCGATTCGCCATAACCGCGTCAAAGACACGGTTGTAGCTAATCGGGACCTAGCTCAAAACAAGACGAAACTCACTGCGTGGACTTGGCGCGATTACTCAATGCTTCCCAGTATTTCGCACCCAGCCGCTGAAGTTCTTCAAATTCAATGCCATCACTTCCTGAGATTTTCAGAGTCTCGAAACTCCGGTAGACTTCGTGGTATGTGGAGTAGTTGAGGTGTCCACAAAGTTTGAGGGCAAAGGGGCCTCTAGCGCCGCCCATATCGTACCGTACTCGTTTTATCTGGTGAAATGCGGTCGCGCTGCGTGCGTGGAAAGCCTTCCCGCTCGCTGGGAAGCTGCGATTCCGCTTCAAGTGGATGTATGACGCGGATCTCGTCGACTTGAATCCGTCGCGAGAGCGGCCTGGCGAAATGGACGACCAGGCGTGAACGTCCCGGAGTCGCTGCACGATGCGAAAGCCCGATTCACGGAACGCAAGAAGCGTCGGATTCTTGCGGACACGGGAAGGACACTCGCTTACATGCAAAGATTATTGGAGGTACTAGCCGGAAGATGGAAGGTAAGCCGACAAATCAGGAGCCGCCGAGACACCGTCTGGAAGCCCTTCGCCGCAGAGACAACTAAAGAGTGTCAGTTTGACGGCAATTGCATCTGCTGTAGTCTCAGGGCATCAAGTTGTGCGAGTGTCCGCAGGGCCAGCTCTTTTTCTTCGGCGGTTTCTGGCGTCGCCGCGATTGCCAGAACGAGTTGGTGCACCTCAGGGTCATACGGCAGCTTGTTCATGTTCGGTATAGCTGAATTCCAAAGGTCTCCCCAGATAAGAGCCAGAGTTCTCCTGCGAATGTTTACGTCGCGGCTGGAGAGCGACCGGACCAGGGCTACGTGGTATCCGTCAATTGCGATCAAAACATAGGGATCGGTCTCGGTCGGCTCAATCTCTGCAATCATCTGGGGCCCCTCAGGATAGGACCGGATCCGACCGACGACTGCCTGGCGTATTCCCGGATCCGGATCGTGCAACATCGTCTTTAGCTTCTGCAACAGCACATCGGGTCCAGTCGGAGCATTCTTTAGAAGGTCCGACTTCCACAGACCCCAGAAACGCACATAGCGGTCACCGTCATCGAGGGCCCTCGTGACCGTCGAAACGTCGGCGCAGCTCCAGACGACGGCGGCCGCTTGGCCTCGTAACCGGGTCAGTTGTGGGGATGCATCGCCAAACATCACGGATCCTTCGTATAGGCGCATCCCCGCGAAATGAATCAGCTCCCTGATTCCCTCCATGCGAGTGTTCTCATGGTGAGTTTTCTCAATCGCTGCCAGCAATTGCGCTTGCGTAAACGCTGGAAATGGATCGGTCGAATCCGAGCGCTGTTTCGCCGCGCACACGCTCGAAACCGTGAGGATCATGATGGCGATGATTCGGAGTGTCACGGGCTCTCCCTGTACACAAGCTACCAGCCAGAACCCGTCTCTAGCAACTCTGCATGTCCAACGAAAACTGGCCAACTCTGGTAAACGCCGTTGGAAGCGGTCCTGTGAACATCCGGATCCTGACAACTAAGAAACGTCGTGGTTTACAGGTTGATGCCAAGCCGATCCCGAGCGTCTTACCGTTGCAGGAAGTTATGCCGGGCTGCAATTCGCACGAGAAAGATGCGAAACACTGAGGGAATACGCTAAACTTTCGGAAGGAGATTCACAAAATGGCCTCGAGCATTATTGTCAGCAACCCGGCTATCCTCAGCGGTGAACCCGTCTTTCGCGGGACACGAGTTCCTTTTAAGTCGCTGACTGACTATCTGGAGCATGGGCGGACGCTGTCTGAGTTTCTTGAAGATTTCCCAAGTGTAACCAGTGCCGAAGCTATTGCGGCGATCGAAGAAGCCAGAACGAGCTTGACCGCCACTTTGAAATGAGATTGCTCATCGATGAGTGTGTCCCCAGGAAGGTCAAATTCCTGTTTGCCGAGGGCGGTCATGAATGTGAGACCGTTCGCGACGCAGGATTCAGCGGCAAGCAGAATGGGGAGCTGTTGGCCGTGGCTGAAGAACACTTTGACGTCCCGTCACAATAGACAAGAACATTCGCCATCAGCAGAACATGACGGGCCGGAACATCGCTATTTTGATCATCCGCACAGCTTCGAACGACCTGGATGACATCCGACCTCATGTCCCACACGCTCTCGTTGCATTGCAGTCCCTCAAGCCCGGCCAGATGGTTGAAATCGGGATCCTGGGGTAAGTCCCTACGGGCTCTTCAACCAATTATTCGCTCTCGACGAGTTCTGCCACGACCAACAAGACATATTTTGGCGGCCCTTCGTTCGACAGCTTGCCATCTGGTTCAACTTTGACTGGAGGCACGAATGCGACTTACACAACCGTCTACGATTCCGGCACGAGCACTGTCACCGTCAACGGCCACGCAGATACGGTCTACTGGAGCGGCTCCGGCACCACAACATCCTCAATCGCCTCTTCCATGGCCTCAGCCATCAATGCCGACTCCGGGGCGTTTGTCATCGCTTCGGCCTCAGGATCCACAGTCAATCTCACATCGAAAGCCGTAGGGGCTAGCACGAATTATTCGCTGTCCTCTTCCTATACCTATGACTCCAGCGATTTCGCTAGTTCTTCTTTCACTGGCTCGAATTCCGGCTCAACGCTGACCGGCGGCCAAGGTCCTTCCGCTACGCTGTACGATTCCGGGAGCGTATGGATCACGCTGAATGGCACTCAGTATTCGGTAAACTACGGCCAAGGCAGCACGTCATCCTCTCTCGCAAGCTCTTTGGCTTCTGCAATTAATTCTGGCTCCATGGCCAGCGCATCTGCCAACGGCTCAGCCATCTCCCTTACCGCGAAGACCATCGGCTCCGCTACAAACTATTCGCTATCCTCCGGCTCGTCTACCAGCAATCCGGGCCAGTTCTCCTCACCGTCTTTCTCCATTTCCGTCTCCGGTTCCTCGCTGACCGGCGGAACCGATCCTGGCCTCCCGATTGTGACTACCTACAGCTACGACGCCCTGAATCGCGAAAGCGTTCGTACGTATTCTAACGGCGATCCAACCGTCACCACGACTTACGACCAATCCAACTGCCTCGTTCTCTTTTTCTGCCAGAATATCGGCCACGCCACCAGCATCACCGACGCCGCTGGCTCCGAGTCTTGGGCCTACCAGGTCGACCCGGCAAATCTCCGCAGCGCCCACGCCAACCAGCGCACGACCAGCAATATCACGAAAACGTCCACTTACTATTTTGATCTGGCGTCCAATCTCACGTCGATCACCTACCCAACGGGTCGCGTCGTCAATTACACTTACGACGCTGCGAACCGCCCTGCCACCGCCGTTGATTCCGCTAACGGCATCACCTATGCCGCTTCTCAGGTGGCTCCGCCGACTGGTTGTCTAACCACAGGCGTCTGCTATACGCCGCAAGGCACGGAATACAGCGCCGCCACCGGAAAAACGACTACCTTCAACGGTGTCAATCTCTCCGAAACCTACAACACCCGCCTCCAGCCGCTCGAAATTAAGGCCTCGTCGTCAGCTGGCAACGCCTTCGACATTACCTACAGTTTCGTGGATCCGGCCTCGGGCGGCAACGCCGGCCACGTCAACTCCATCACAAATAACCTCGCCTCTGGCCGATCCCAAAACTTCGCCTACGACTCGCTCAATCGCATCAAGGCAGCTTCAACCACCTCCACCTATGCCACAGGCTCGGCTTACTGTTGGGGCGAGGCGTACGGCCTCGACGCATGGGGCAACCTCAACAGCATCGCCGCCACGACCAACTCCAGTTACACCGGCTGCACGGAAGAAAGCGGCTTCTCCACCACGGCGGATGGCAATAACCATCTCCCCATCTTTTCGTACGATCAATCCGGCAACACTCTGGGCGATGGCACCGTCGGCTATACCTACGACGCGGAAAGCCAGATTAAAACCGCTGCCGGCGTTGCCTATCTTTATGATGGCTCCGGACGGCGCGTCTCTAAATCCAGCGGCAAGCTCTACTGGTACGGCTCCGGCGGCGAAATCCTCGCCGAAACCAACGCCGCAGGTGCCACGCTGAACGAGTACATTTTCTTCGGAGGCAAGCGCGTCGCCATGCTGCCCGCTGGCGGCAATCCTGAATACTACGCGGAAGACTTACTCGGTTCCTCTCGCGTCACAACGCAGAACAACGGAACCGTTTGCTACGACGCCGATTTCTATCCCTACGGCGGCGAGCGCGCCTACACCAACAACTGTCCGTCAGCGAATGCTTACAAGTTCGAGGGCAAAGAACGCGACCACCGAAACCGGCAACGACGACTTCGGTGCCCGCTACTACTCCAACCGCTTCGGTCGCTGGCTGTCCTCCGACTGGTCCAGCACCCCCGTTCCAGTCCCCTACGCCAACCTCACCAACCCCCAAACCCTCAACCTCTACGCCATGGTCTCCGACGACCCCGAATCCTTCGCCGACCTGGACGGCCACGAATCATTAGAAAGCCAGCGTCAAGCTGCCGTCAGGCAGGCCTGGAGGCAGGAGCAGCAGCTGGTCGCGACAAAGGGGGAAGGCACGGTAGACTGGACGCCAGCACAGAAAGCGGAGCTCCTGCAAACTGGCAAAGCAAGCGGGTATGAAGGACACCATATTAACAGCGTTAATGGAAGCCCAGAACTTGCCGGCGACCCCAATAACATAAAATTCGTAGAGGGGCGAGCGGGAAATCTCGCGGAACACGGAGGAAATTTCCAGAACCCCACTACCGGCGACCTTTTGAACCGAGCATCGGCCGCAATGATGGTCTGGAGCCTCGCGATTACATCCTACGACGCCTATACGAGCCAAAAGGAGTCTGGAATTTCAGTTAACTTCTTCACAGGAAACACGTCCCTCTCCGATCCGACCACGGCAGCGAAAACCCTAAACGGACTTATAGTCTCTGTGCAGGGGAAAGACGGGAAACCAACTTGGTATAAAGTTGTGGACGGACAATACCGGCAGATCGGGTGTCAAGGCAACCACTGCAACGCAGACCCCAATTCTCTCAAGGGCAAGAAGTTTAAGACCTACAGGCCCAAAGACGTTGCGTAAGTCTTGATTCACTTCATCCGATTTTGGTGCCCAAGAGCTCTTCACAGGCGGTAAGGGACCATGACCATCAGGCTTCTGGATCTACTATCACAGTTTCGCGAGGCAAACGACCGCGAGAGTGAAAACGCCTACTTTCGCACTCGTGTGCCTTGGGTTGCTCCGCTAGCCTACCTCAACATCGTCTACAAGCCAGCACCACAGGAAGTGCTGAACGATGCGATGCGGAGGCTTTCCATTCCTCGTGTGTTTTCTGAGTTCCTTGCAGTTCAGAACGGGGCAATTCTATTTTCGGGAGCTCTCAGCATCTACGGTGCAGTGCGGCCAAGCCAACTCCTAAATCGATCGGACCCGTTCTCGCTGCCTCCTTTCAGCCTCGATGACCACAATGAGGTTTCGTCGCTTCCTCATGCCGACTCCTTCTTCACAATTGGACAGTATGGCTTTGATGGAACTCGCGTCTGCGTACACCGAGGCCCTCTTGGCGTCCATCTATTCGAAAAGGGCGGCACTGAACTGACTGCGATGGAGACGCCGACCTGGAAAGGCTTGGATGAATGGCTTACAAGCGAAGTTTCGCGTCTCTCTGTTCTGTTCGATTCGGACGGCCATCGTCTAGTGAACGAACTCGAAACTCTGCCTCAGCTCCGCGCTCGAAAACCTAGCTGACTCGCACGATAAGGAACGCGAACCTGGGGGAAAAACGTCCATTTTCTGGATTGACTTGGAAAGCCCGAGTAAATCCCATCCCCTGTGGTCAAAAAACTCGAACGGCTTGAAATGGTGTGGCTTAGATTTTGCGCAGGCTCTCTGTTTGAATCGGCTTCTCCGACCCAGAAACAGCAGCTACAATCTTGCTTTCACGAAGTTATAGATTACAGGGGAATCGAAGATGCTTTGGGCGCGCCTGCTAGCCTATGTCAGCGGAACAGCCATCTTCACAACCAAGCGCTCTGTTTCCTGATCTAGTTTTGGGCGCCCTGCACTTCGACAGTAGCCTCTCTGCGAGCTCGAGCGCAGCCGGTTACCACAGAGCGCCGGGGAGCGCTGGCAGAGCGGTGCCTTCGGCACCGGGAGTTGGACGGACACGTCACCTCCGACGGGAAAGCGCGTTTCTCATTGCCTGGGACCAGGTTTTCAAATAAAGTGAGGCTTATGACGTATTCCGACATCATCACGATGGAACCCGGCAAGCGAGGCGGCAAACCCTGTATCCGCGGGCTGCGCATCACCGTGTATGACGTGCTCGAATATCTTGCCAGTGGTATGACGCATCCTGAGATTTTGCGGGAATTCCCCTATCTGACGGAAGAAGACATTCGTGCGTGTCTCGCCTATGCTGCTGATCGCGAGCGCAAACTGGAAATCTCGAACGCGTGAAGCTCCTCTTCGATGAAAACCTGTCTCCTCGCCTGCCTGAAGTTTTAGCGGATGTTTATCCTGGGTCGGTCCACGTTCATAGATGCGGATTGGGGAACGCGGACGATTCCGCTATTTGGCAGTATGCCAAGGACAATGGTTTCACGATCGTTTCCAAGGATTCGGATTTTCAGGAACGATGCATTCTCCACGGCCAGCCACCCAAGTTCATTTGGCTTCGCGCCGCCAACTGTTCGACCGAAGAAATCGAGAATCTCTTGCGTACGGCTCTGCCGATCATCAAGCGGTTCATCCAAGAGAATGAGGAATCGTGCTTGGTCCTTTGGCCTCGCACTGAGACCAAATAGCAACCCTCTACCAGTAACTTCGGGCTGAGACGTTGGGACCAATTTATTTCGTTGGGACCATCCTGGGACCAAAACCCCCCGTTCTATGGCCGAAATCAGTGGGCGAAGCGGCGTAAGGACTAGAATCATCGCGATTTATGGAGCGGGCGATGGGAATCGAACCCATGTCCGAAGGTTGGGAAGTTCAGAACCGCATTCTTATCGCCTGAAGCTGTCGTCAAAGATGCCGTAGCGGCGTATCTATAGTAGGGCTACGCCTTCTACTTGCGCCGCTCTGCGTAAGTCTGCATCCAGAGTTCCAAGAGGCAAATGGCGGCGATGAGCTAACTCCAAGTAGGCCGCGTCGTACACCGTGAGGCCGTGTTTTTCGCTGAAAGCCAGGACCGTTTTTGCCTGATTGGCGTTGAGCGCCGGCTCCGTCTCGATGGGCAAGCGCGCAAGCTCGTCCCAAAAGAGTGTCGGCTGGCCTGTCTTGATGCGTTTTCTACGGAGCGCAACCAATAGGCCGTTTGAGATTTCAGTGGGCCAGTGCGCGGGGACTACGATTCGATCACCTTGCCGCAAGCGCTCCAGAAGCCCGTCGGTCCAACTGCTGGCTTCGTCCTCAAAGCACCAAGCCAAGGCCGCTGAGGCGTCCACAACGAAAACGGCCATTAGTACTTGTGGCCTTCGTGGATGAAGTCCTTCGTTCGAATACCTGCGAGCTTGTTCCCTTTGCGCAACACGAGAATTCGCTCGACGGCGGCGCCAACCTCCTGGAGATGCTGTTCGCCCGTAGCCTCAAGCGCCTGTCGTGCCAGGATTTCCTGCACGTACACCTCGACCGACACGCCGCGCGCCCGAGCCTCAGCCGCCAACTTGTCAGGAACTCTTATAGTCACTTCCATTTCCTCATCCTATGCGGAAGCCAAAACCCGCTTTCCCGGGCGATCTCGCTTCATTATACGCCTGCTGGAAGCGATTCCGGGCCATTTGGCGCGGTGCTGCCAACAGCGCGAGTCCTCGCCCGGTAGTCGCGGCTCCCGATCGTTTCGTAACAGAAAAACGCGAGAATACTTTTGGGAACAAAACCCGCCAAATGCCATCCGTGAACTCCGGCAAAGCGGCAAAGGAACAAGCAAGCCGGACGACCGCGCCTAGCACCGGCTAGCCGGGTGTTGGCCGACCAAAAGAGGAGCGGTGTCTTCGGCACCGGAAGCTGGAATGGAGGAACGGACACGTCACCCCTTCGAAACTTCACTATGGGGCTGCGGCCCATCCGATAGGACGCTTTAGTTGGCCGCAGAGGTTAATGGCGCTCGCAAGGATCATCTCGCTGCGCGCAGAGGTCCGTCCGATGGCCGATGGAAACGGATCGCCGCATAAGTGAGAGCACTGGCGGCTGATTCACCGGGCTGGGCTTCTTCACGAGAACCACATACACGATTACGCGACGCAATCGGGACTTAGCCGCGAATTGTGATACAACTTCACTCGCAGAACCGATTCAATACGAACATTCCTTGTTTTCAAAGAGGCTCCCCTTTCGCTATTGTGAGCTCGTTTTGCGTGAATAGGCTTAACCTGTTTAGATGAGACGCCTGAAGATTGTCACTCTGGTCACGGGATGCGCCCTCTTGTTCGCACTTCCTCTCCGAGCTCAATCGGGAGCTGCGAAGTGTGACCCCTCTTTGGACCTCGCCCACGTGCAGGGCGGTGCCAAGGGCCGCCTGCAAGAGGATGGATCTTCCCAGACGAGGCACATTCTTGAGCTGGGGAAGAAGGCGATTCCACTGTTAATTGCTTGCCTCACGGACAAAACCAGAAGCAAGTCGCCCTTTGCGAACTTTTGGCCTGTAACTGCGGTCGGAGACATAGCATTTTTCTACCTATGCGATTTGTTCACGGATTCAACGTGGGAACATTCGACCATAGATGGAGTGGTCACGTGGAAGACGTTGGAGGCCGAATACCCGGGATCACCGGCATGGGGGGCCTGGTTCGACTTCCTAAAGACACGCGGCAGAAGGCACGTTCAAAAGGTCTGGTACGAGAAGTGGGAGAAAGAAGAAGCAATGATTTTCTGGGATGACAACGAACAATGCTTCAAGATTGGCTCTCCAGCTACGCAGAGGAATGCTCGTCCCTGAAGTGTAACTTGCTCACAAATCTGACTGCACTCGGGACTCGC
>Ga0210407_10002347_pt1 | contig 16355 bp, 14 predicted proteins | sample IncBWC27MmetaG_FD_150860 | JGI IMG/M metagenome (GOLD analysis project Ga0210407, IMG submission 150860) | Forest soil microbial communities from Barre Woods Harvard Forest LTER site, Petersham, Massachusetts, United States - Inc-BW-C-27-M | ecosystem: Environmental > Terrestrial > Soil >...
GAGGAAAAACCAACGGCCAGTGTCTTGGTCCAAGCAAGAGGACGGAACATGCGGCCTTCCTGCGCTTCTAAAAGGAAGACGGGAAGGAATGAGACAACAATGATGATGAGTGAGAAGAACAGTGCCGGCCCGACCTGCTTCGCGCTGTCGATCAGAATCTTCCGGCGCTCCGGTTCCGGGATGCCGGAACTCATTTCTCCTGAAGACGGCGGTTCGGGCCGCTCCGACAAATGGCGATAGCCATTTTCGACCATGACAATCGCCGCGTCCACCAATACTCCGATCGCAAGCGCAATCCCGCCTAAAGACATAATGTTGGAGCTAACGCCCAGGTAGTACATGGGCAGGAACGAAGCGATAACTGCAATGGGAAGCGTGAGGATCGGAATCAGAGCAGAACGGAAGTGAAACAGGAAAACGATGATAACGACGCTGACGATGACCGCCTCTTCCAATAGGTCGCGTTGCAGCGTCTTGATCGAGTCCTGAATCAACCCGGCGCGGTCATATCCAGCGACTATTTCTACGCCCGGCGGCAAAGATGGTTTGATCTCGGCCAGCTTCTTTTTCACGCCGTCGATCACGTTCAGGGCATTCAGCCCATAGCGCATCACGACGATGCCGCCCACGGTTTCTCCCTGCCCCTGCCAGTCGGCCACCCCTTCCCGAATATCTGGACCGAAAGAAACCCTCCCTAGGTCTTTGATTAAGACGGGTGTGCCGTTCTTCGCCATGACCGGCACGTTCTCCAGGTCGGCGAGCGAGTGCAGATAGCCCAGACCGCGAATCATGTAGCGGGTTCCGCTTAGCTCCAACGCACGTCCGCCGACCTCATTGGTACTGGATTGCACTCGGTCAATTACGGTCGAGAGCGGGATGCCGTATGCGAGTAGTTTGTTTGGATCAAGTTGGACTTGATACTGGCGCACAAAGCCGCCAATCGTCGCCACCTCCGCCACGCCGGGCACGGTTTCCAATTGATAGCGGAGATGCCAGTCCTGAAGTGAGCGCAAATCGGCGAGACTGTATTTGCCGCTGTGGTCCACTAGCGCATACTCGTACACCCACCCCGCTCCCGTGGCGTCCGGTCCGATCATCGGATGAACACCTGGCGGAAGCCGTCCCGCTATGGTTTGCAAATACTCCACCACACGCGAACGCGCCCAATACATGTCCGTGCCATCCTCAAAAACAACGAAGACATAAGAGTCGTTAAACATCGTCTGCGCACGGACTGCCTTGACGTGTGGCGCGGCCAGCAAAGCAGTCACGATCGGGTACGTGACCTGATCTTCGATAAGGTTGGGCGGCTGGCCTTCCCAGTTGGTATGAATGATTACCTGAACATCAGAAATGTCGGGCAGCGCGTCCAGTGGGATGTGTCCCATAGCCCAGATGCCCGCCATCACCAGCAACAGCACGCCGGTGAAGACAAGGAACCGGTTGCGAGCACACCACTCAATCGTTCGGTTAATCAAATTACATTCCTCCAGTAGCGTTGAGCGTGAGGTGCTTGCTCACAATGACTTGTCCGTTTTGAGAGGCGGTGACCGTTACTTGCCACGTACCTCCAGACCCCAGATCGCCGCTGCCTTCATATAGTCCGGCACCCTTGTCACTCGTGTTGACGACCGTTTTCATGGCAGCCATTCCCATGTCTGGCATAGCCGCCATGAAGAATGTCACCGTTACCTGGGCTCCGGTCACCTGCTTTCCGTCGCTTGAAGTGAGGGTCACACGAACAGCGTTGCGGCCCTTGTGTGGCGGAGAAGGATCGGTCGTCAGTTCCACAGTGGCTTGATTCTGCGCTGGCGCATTCATCGAGGCCGCGGCACCGGCACCCGGCGGTGGCGGAACAAATGTCCCAGCGGCTGCTTGCAACTGAGCTTCGGAGTCAATCAGAAAATTCGCCGAGACCACAATCTTTTCGCCGGCTTTGACCCCTTTCGTAACAATTTGCTGCTCGCCTACACGCGTCCCAAGTTCAACTTCTCGCGGTTCGATGTTTCCATCGCCCCGGTAAGCGAACACCAAGTTCCGTGTTCCAGAATGAAAAACGGCAGAACTCGGAACAATCTCCTGCTCGCCGAGCGGCAGTTTCAGCCGCACGTTCACATACATGCCCGGCCTCAACTTCAGGCCAGGGTTCGGAATCACCAATCGAACCGGCAGTGTGCGCGTAGTCATGTCCACCTGGGGCAGCAGATAATCAACCCGCCCTGAGAACACTCTTCCGGGATATGCATCCACGGTAACGTCGGCATGGTCTCCAGGTTTAATTTTGCCCGCGTCGTTCTGGAAGACCTGTGCCAGCACCCAAACGTCCGAGAGATCAGAAATCGTGTACAAATGCGTTTCCGGCTGCACATACATATTCGGCAGCGCGTTCTTCTCCGTGATGTAGCCTGAAACGGGAGAGTTCATGGTTAAGTCGGTAATCACTTTCCCGTCTGCATCCAACTTGGCAATTTCACTTGGCGGTATTTCCCATTGCAGCAGGCGATCTTTGGCGGCGCTAAACAGCGAAGCCGCTCCGGACGCGACTCCAGTAACAGAACTGCGCTGCAAGTCGGCCTGGTTCTTTTTTGCGATCAGATATTCCTGTTCAGTCGTGACCAAATCAGGGCTGTAGATTGTGAAAAGAGGCTGGCCTTTGCGAACGAAGTCGCCGGTTGCATCGGCATACAGCTTGCGAATCCAGCCGGCAAAGCGGGTCTGCACGTAAGCCAGTCGGCGCTCATCCGCCTGGACATTTCCAACCAGCCGGATTTCGTCATTGACCTGCTGGTATTTGACTTCACCAAGTTGCACGCCAATGCTCTGCATCCGTTGCGGGGAGAGCTGCATAGGAGCGAGTGCCATCTCAGACTGCGATGGAGCCGCCGCTTGTTCGCCTGCCACATCCTGCATTGGAGGCTGTGCGGCGTCACTGGTCTGACTTGTCGTTTGTCCAACCGATGGTTCGACCTGGACAGTTCCTGACGTGTGCAGCCGCCACCACAGTGCCGTCACCCCGATTGAGAGGACTATCGTCGCGAACAGCAGAGCAAGAAAGGCTCGGCGGTACGGAATGTCGGTTTGATTCTTCATGGCAAACTCACCCCCGTGAGCCGTTCCAATCTCGCTAATGCAGACTCGTGCTCCAGCAATTCGCTCTGATATTCCAGATTCGCGTTCAACACGTCCTGAAAAGAGGAGAGCAGGCTTCCGAAGTCTTGGCGGTTCGTTTGATAGGCGGCCAGTCCAGCTTGCAACGTGGCCTCGGATTGAGGAATCAAGCCTTCCGAGTAGATTTTGAGCTGGTCTTCCGACCTTCGCACCAGAACGTATTGCTGTTCGACTTCCGACTGCACTCGTTGGACTTCGCCCTGAAGTTCCTGCTTTGCACGTTCCTCGTTTTGAGTGGCTTCCGCTAACGCCGCCGACTGACGACCACGGTTTGGTAGTCGTATGCCAAAACTGGCCGCGTAGTAGTCACGAAACTGCTCAGCCGTGTGTTCATAGGTATAACTGACATTGAAATCCGGCCTGAACTCCTTGTGAGAAAGCTCAACCTGCGATTCCTGCCGATGTACCATCTCCGAGCGCGAGCGCACATCAGAATTCTGATCTCGCGCCCGGTCCAGCAGGTCGGCATCGGTGTACTTCAGGGAAGTCTGGGAGAGCGCCTCGGCAACAATGTCTGACGAACTCTGGGAGCGGTTCAGAACTTGTTTCAGTTGCGCTTCAAGCTGTTCCTCCTGCTGATGGTGCATAGCAATTTCACGCAGAATCTTCGTGTGCTGCAGTTGTGCCCTGAGAACGTCCTGCTGGTTTCCCTGCCCCGCGCGGTAGCGGGCTTCGGCGGCTTGTTCAATCTGACTGACCAGTTGGTCGTTCCGCTCCAGGACCGGCAAAGTCTGCTGAAGGTAGGCGAGCTGAAAATAGACCAGCTTCAATGTCTCGATAGCCTGGCGCCGCACAGCATCCGATTTCGCGTGGATCGAATCCGCTTCGCGCTCTGCAACCTCGGATCGGAGACGGCGCTTACCCGGATACGGAAGATCTTGCGAAGCTCCGATACCCACGTAAGCAAAGTCGCTGTTGGAATACCCGGCGAAAGGCCGTGGACTCCCGACGCTGAATTGCTGGACGGTGATCTCCGTATCAGGTAAGGCCGATACTTGCTTAGGAATGTTGGTGGCAGCCTGCCAAGCGTGCTGCGAGGCGGCAATTTCAGGATTGCTCCGCTCAACCTCCTGCACTAATTCCAACAGTGGGCTGGGAGAAACGGCCTCGTGTTCCTTCATCGGAGAGGGCGTTTGTGGCAAGTCCGCCGTCCCCTGGGCCTTCACAGTCACCGGGAATAGGCTGCTTAGGACGGACGCCCATAGTAGCGTGACAAAAAAGCGGGTTGCCCCGGACATGAGCCGGTGCATATATGTAAAGTTCATCTTTCCTCCAAATAGAAGACACGAATACGCGCAGACACACGAGGGGTGTCAGCGCGAAAGAGGAGAGACGATCAGATTCTGAGGATTGTGGTGGATGTCGACTCTAGTCCCGGCGGACTATGTGTGCACGAAACCCCGGACGACCACTGCGTCGGAGAGAAATACGTGTCGGCCTGGGTAGTGAGGGGAAGCGCGTGAAAAAGAACCAAACTGAAATGATGCTCTTGTGAAGAGGCTGTCTTCGGAGCGTAAAAATTAGCCGGAGTTGCCGTCGGTTCGCAGCAGGAATGGGACTTCGCCATACCGTTGTGCCCACACTGCTCAGCCATTTTCTTACAGCACTCCCGCTCCGCTGGTGTCATCGCAGCGCTCGGCACCGCACATGCCACCACCGGCAACGCGGCGAATAGTACTGCCAAAACCAAAACAGCGACTTTGCGAATGAGTGCCAACTGCACCAGTGTAGCCGCGACTGCGGGTTAGAAGCAACAAGGGAGGCGACAGATTTCAATTACCGCAGTCACCGAGAAACCAACCTTACAATTTCGTCGTGTTGGGTCGGGAGGCTTCAGTACCGAAGGACGAGATAGTCTGAATCGGTGACAGGGCAGCGTTCTAACCAACTGAACTACGTCCCCACTCGCCAAATCAACAAGATGCGAAATCGCCAATGTTTATGCTGCATTGCGCGATTTGCATATAATGCCCACTCTGCCCTGACCGACCCTGATTGCTCCTAATCGGGCAGAAACCGCTAATAAATCGCCAATAAATTTCCGAGCGAACTGCCGCATTGCTCAGAGCGACCAGCGTCAATGGCCTGAAAGAAAACAAAGGCAAATGGACCTCGCAAAAACATCCTAACAGCTTCCCTTCCAGCGCGAAAGTCCGCGCCGGCTTTTTCGCGCCCCCTAAAATTCCCAACTTTCGAGCCCAAATCTCTTCTACATCCTTAATTAGCGAATTCATTTCGTGGATAGTAGCTACTCGAACCAAGGATTGCTGGCTACGCATTTGCGCAATTTCGAGATCGAGTTTCTGGATCTCTCGTCGTTTCTTTCGAAGCTCCCAGCCGAGGAAAAGTATCACGGCTCCTAGCATCGCGATCCAGTGGCTCGCGTCGTTCCAATTGATCGCCCTGAGTGGTTCGATACTGACAATCGACATTGTTGGCATCTCCAACAGAGTGACAGCGAGGCCCATCATCCTCTCATACTTGGTTCTCCATGCATTCTTCAATAACATTTTTAATCCCCTGTTCCGCCGGGTAGGCTGTTTTTGTCTTTCACTTCAGCGGCAGCGAGACAAAAACAGTTACCGGCGGACACGGGGAAAAACGCAGCGCAGCGAAGGGTGGCAGGGCGCGAGCGTCGGCGCGGTGAGTGCCAAAACGCTCTTGATTTTTGTCTTGGCGCGAAAGCGGCGCTTAGACCTCGTGACCGTCTGAGGCGTGCCGAACGGCACCCACCTGAGCGCAGCGGAGTGAAATCAAGTTAAGAGAAGAAATCCAGTGGTGAAAGGGCGACAACTTACGGTAAATTGCTGAAACTACGCGACACGGGTGGCTACGAAAAGCGGGTTCGGTAACGAATGGAAACAGTTCGTGAATCATGAATGGATCAAGAATTAGTTTGGCAGTAGGACAGCGGATTTCATAGTCGTTCGACAAACTGTATCGAGGTCACACCCGGCTTTCAACTCGATGATGGTAAGCCTAGCCGTGTTTAGCCCTAACCTTCACACCGGCAGTTGCTCGCATGCTGGCCGCCATAAACGGCCACACTTGGGACGCCGGCAGTTGCTCGCGTGTTCTCCTCCAAAGTATGGACACCGCGGGCAGCGACAATTACTCGCATGCTTTCCGCCAGACTTGTATTCCATATTGCATCTCCGTCGCTATTTTGATAATTGGGTAATGGCAGCTTGCAGGACTTGCCAACAGATTTTGGCAGTATGCTGATCCGGATTGAACTTGGATGCCATCTGCTGAAATGGATGAATGTAGTTCCTGAAATCCCGCAATGCGTGACTGAACTTCTTTACGTCTTCGCCGACCAACCCTAAATCACGAGCGACGTTGATGAAATCATTGAGTGTCCACTCCTGAAATTGCTTTACCTTTCCGAGTTTGTCCTTCGGACTGAGTGAAGACTGATTGAAATCCTTTGCCCGCGTACTTGCGATGCCGAGCAGTATCCCCTCCAGCGTGCTCCCGCAGAGAAAAATAACAGCCAAGGGGGCCTGCGCAGTCAGACATTTCCTGATCTCGTCGAGTCTTTGTTTGAGAATATCGCCAACAACAGGATCCAATCCGAGCTTGTCGATGGAAACAGCCCCGAACTCCCTGGATATGAACTCATCCTCAGTTGCAACGGAAACCGCTGGTACCGCTTTTCCTCCGCGCAACCGGGCGGCGATATTCTGCCCCCTCTGCACCAACTCTGAAGGGAACTCCTCCTTCTTCAGATTTCCCAGCAGAACTTGGTTGTCGATATATTCGATAAGCTTATCTATGGATTTCCCAACGAGAGTATCGTCGGAGGCCTGCCATAATCCTCGCAGTCGGTTCGCCTTTGATCCGCTAGCATAGTTGTATTTCTGGTCGAATATGTCTACGCCTATGTCGTCCCGGAAGAATTCTCCGATGGTCCGATCAGAGAAATTCAAGACGTAGCCGCCTCCCATTTGAAAGAGCTTTTCGAGGAGCTGTTTTTCGTTGGTATTCAGAGTCGCCATAAAGGCTATATTGCTACTGCTTCATTTGGTACCGAGCCGTACCGCCGCTCCGACATTGGAGTATTGCCTTGCCCATTCAGGCCTCAAGCGCAAGCTGCTTTTCCAAATATCTTTATCGTGTGCGGTGCGTATCCGATGGCGGACGTTCTTAACGAAGTACTCGGGGTGGTTCTGTCTTGCATACATGTCACCGATCTCCCGCGGTCGCGGATAACGACCATCAATGAGTGTGGGAGCGGTAGGTGTAGCAAGCAATAGGTCGAAGTTAATCGCTTTCAACTTACCAACTTGGAGTGGCCACCGCAGCCGTAAAAGGCCCGATGGTGAAAGGGGCGGTCGTTCACTCCTCGCGTGCTCGGTGAAAAGGTCGCAGTTGGGAAGCCTTTCAGCGGCAAAAGCTCTCCAGCCCGCCAAGATCTCATAAGGAACCTTGCTGGAGGGATTGGCCAAAACGCCGACGGCACCCCAGGTCCACTCAGCAAGACCCTCCGCCTTGGCGAGTTCACGAGCCTCGGTTATGAGGTCCTCAGCAGTCTGGACTGGGTGTATGCACGGAACAATGAAGCCCACGCCGAGTTCTCTGTGGGCATAGCAAAGTGTTGAAAGCACCATTGTGTGGGTGTACCCTCGCTGTTTGCCGGACAGCCTCCCGTACCGAATTGGAAGCCACACTTGCAACGCCGAAGCCATTTTCAGACGCTGACGCCGCCAGAGGCCGCGTTCTGCGTTGTCCCAGAGAAGAGATCCTAGAATGAGCACGCCTGCCCGGAGTTTCATAAAGGTCAGATTACATACTCTCCCTTGTGGAGCTTTTTCGACTCCTCTGGTTTCGCGGCGAATACGTTTGTGCCCTTGCGGATAAGTACTTTCTCGTCGAATTGATATACATCCTTGCGGTTCCACGGGGGAACAATAATCACGAGAACCTCATTACCCATCGCAGACACCGACTTCAGTGTCACAGTTGCCGCGGGTGCGATTGAGTTCTTCACAGAGTTCTGCAGCGGCTGGTCAAACTTCTGCCTCTTAACGTCCGTTCCCTGAATTGTCCCGTCGTCCTCGACGCCGTAGAAGATCATGCCTCCCTGACGCGTGTTCATCATGGCCGCGATCTCTTTCGTTATCTTCCTAACGTCAGTCCCCGCAGCTTTGAATTCGAGCGTTTGATCCTCGCCTTTGTTGCACATGTCGAGGAGCTCGTTTTCGGATGGTATGACCAGAGCCTGCGGTCGCTTGATCTTCTGCTTACTGCCAGGCGCAGGATGGACCGGCTTTGCCAGCTTCGTGGGGCCGCTGAAGTACGAGATGGGAACAGTTCGGGCAAGCGGAGTCTTTTCGTACAGAGTGAAGCCGTCTTTCTTGACGGTCTGCCCTTCCTTCTTTTTCTCCTCTATGAGTCCGATGTCGGCCAACCGCCGAAGATCGCCATGCACGTTGGTTACGTACCGCTTGGTAAGCTTCGCAATCAGCTTGGCGGTCTTGCGACCATTAACGAGCTTGTAGATGGTCAGGCGCTGAGGCGCACCAGCAAAGATGAAGCGGCCTCGACTGATGAGCTCTTGGAGATCCATGGATCGCAGGTTATCTAAAGACCGTCTTATATTGTTTCCCGTCCTTCACAAGCAGGCCGACCTGTTCCCAACGTTGCCAGGCTCTCGAGATGGTCGCCGTCGAGAGGCCAGTCTTTTTCGCCAGTTGCTTCACTGGGACCTTGCCGGTGTGCTCATACAAATATCGGTAATCCTTGTTCTTCAACAACTGTTCGAGGTCCGCTCCGAGCATCTTCCGTGCGATAACACCTAACAATTCCTCGACATGTTGAACGCTCGCTTTTAGCTCACTCAGATGTTCATCATCGGTCATAATGTCTGATCTTTCTTCCAGGCTTGGTTTGTTGTTGCTTCATGTTTCTAATCTAAACCACTCAGCCAAAAGCCTTTGGATACGCAAGTCGAAGTCGGCGAGTATCCGCCTTATCTATGACTCCATAGAACACCTGGCCGCGCAGCACGGCTTTCGCCAGGGCAAGGTTCTGCATCAAGCCAATGACACTCTCCGCGATTTCCCCTTCGTACTGGACGAAAAACACATCAGCGGGGCTATCAAACAGCCTCTGTATCTGATCACCGTTCTTTCCCATCTTGCCGGGAACCAAGGGTCCAGTTTTGGCTGGTCCCTTCAGCGCAAAGGCAGCGCGACGCAATCGGCCTTTCACCTTCAGTCTGGTGCTAAAGATATCGTTACTCTCGCCGCCCCAGTCCTTTGGGTTCTTGCTTTCACCTAAGAGTTTGAGGAGCCCTTGTTTGACCTTCTTTTCTGGCAATCGTTCGGGACCAGGCATCGCCGCACTCAGCGACACGGTCTTAACCTTTCTGAACTGGTCAACGTCATCAACGTTGATGAATTCCGGCTTAGCCTTGAAAGGCACACTGATCGTGATGCGAGCACCGGCTTTCGTTAGCTTGGGATTGGTTTTTGTGTGAAATGACTCTAGCTTCTTCTTGTTCCCGGCCAATTGAAGAATCTCTCGCTTATTGGCCTCGACAAAATCCAGTTTTCTATAAATGGTATGTGTCTTGCCGTCTATACGTTCCCGTCCCTGCTCGAACAGCTTCTCACCTCGGGCCAGCGGTTTAGCGAGTTCAGTGACACGCTTCGCAGAGAAGGGTGTCGCGTTGGCTATTTCCTCGACCGTCTTAACCCGCTTCTTCCCACGATATACGGCTTCAAAGATTGCTTGCTTGGAGGGCGCATTGCGAAGTATCTCCGCAAAATTCGCAATCTGATCTCTGCGGTTAGACGCGGTGTCCGAGACGTTAATGACCATAATATGAGGCGGCTACGACAATACCTTTTTGAAGCTTTTGCCGTCCTTAATGATCAACCCCTTACTTTCCCACTCTCGCCAAATTCCTGAAATCTTGCCGACCGAGAATTTCGTGCGTTTGGACAACTCTTTAACCGCTACGCGGCCGGTATTCTCGTACAGAAACTGCTGCTGCTTATCTGCGTGAATTGATTGCAGTGTCTCCGCTAGAGAAACTTTGACCAATATCGTCAACAGGTCCTCGATTCGTTTCAGGCTCTTAAATTCTTCTGCTGTGCTCATAGGGTTATGGTGATTTCTTGCCCTTCCTTCTCCCTCTCTTCACTGGAAACATGTTGCGGATGTTCGTAGCTCCCATCCCGGTTGCGTAGTTGACTTCATCTGAAGTCGCGCCAGACTTGAGCGCGACGAGAATCAAGAGATTCCGGATTTGCCGAAGCTCTTTTTCTATTTTGTTGTCGCCAGTTGCTTTTTTCATATTGGTGCACCTAAAGACGATTGGCTGGCCGCTCTACTTGCCTTTCTCCTTCAACGCTTTTTTTATCGGCTTGACAATTCGAGTGACGCGGTTCATGTCGCAGCCAACAATCTTGCGGATATCGTGTGGGAGTACTCCCGCGGTACCAAGCTGTGCAATCAAAAGATCCTTCAAGAGTTCAACCGTGGGATCACTCTGTTTGTTCCGTTTTTTGGTTGCCATATGTGTTATTGGTCAAACCTTAGGCTTTCGCCGCACGTGCCTTCTTTCGGCCTTTTTTGCCGGGTGACTTGCGCAACCCAACCAATTCGACCCTAACGGTGTTGCTGCTAGTTCCGAGCAGGTCAGCGATGTCTTTCGGCTGAAATCCGGCCCGGTTTAGCAGTGCAATCTGCTCGCGCTGTTTCATGCCTGTAGTAGCAGCGGCTGCAAGAATGCGGAGAATTTGGTCAAGCTTCTCAAGAATGAGTTCGTCCGTTGTTCGTGGCATAAAGATCGTTATGACTCCGTAATCTGCTTAAAAACTAATGTCATCCTAGATCATTAGGGATCGCTGTCAAGAGTGGGGCCCTGGGGGAAGAAGTCACATATATCACAGTTTGCGCTCTGTGACGCAGGAAATTGCAGGTTGTTCTGGTGGTGGCCGGACGTGTGAATGGGAACTGCTGGAGCTGGGTTGCAGAAAACAAGGGAAAGTGCCCGTATATATATGGAGGCCGAATTGGGGTGTGAACGTTTTTTTGCTGGATTCCGGGTTTCGGGCTAGGATGAAGGGGTTACTTCCCCAGCCCCGTTTCTGCGGTATTATCAACAGTTTCCCGTTCAAGTTAACGACACAACATGTTCGAACAAGCTTTCAAAAACATCGATGACGTTCTTTGGAAAGAGGCCGGCTGCACCACCGAACTCGATTACACCGAGCAAACGTCCTGGCTGCTGTTCCTGAAATACCTCGACGACCTTGAGCAGGACAAGAGTACCGAGGCCGCGCTCGAAGGCAAGAAATACACCCACATCCTCGACAAGCCCTATCGATGGGAAAGCTGGGCCGCACCCAAGGACAAGGACGGCAAGCTCGACCACAACAAGGCCTTGACCGGTGACGATCTCCGCGACTTCGTGAACGAGAAGCTCTTTCCCTACCTGCACGGCTTCAAGCAAAAAGCGAGTGGTCCGAACACTATCGAATACAAAATCGGGGAGATATTCGGAGAGATCAAAAACAAGATTCAAAGCGGCTACAATCTGCGCGAGATCATCGACCACATTGACGAGCTGCGCTTCCGCTCCCAGACCGAAAAGCACGAGCTCTCCCACCTCTACGAGGCCAAGATCAAGAATATGGGCAATGCCGGGCGCAACGGCGGCGAGTACTACACTCCGCGCCCGCTCATCCGCGCCATCGTGCAGGTTGTGAAGCCCCAGATCGGCGAAAAGATCTACGACGGTGCGGTCGGCTCCGCAGGTTTTTTGTGTGAGTCGTTTGAGTACCTCAGCAAAAAGAAGGACCTAACCACGAAGGACGCTAAGACGCTGCAGGACCGCACCTTCTATGGGAAGGAGAAGAAGTCCCTCGCCTATGTCATTGCGATCATGAATATGATCCTGCATGGCATCGAAGCACCCAACATCATTCACACCAACACGCTCACCGAGAACCTTGCAGATATCCAGGATAAGGACCGCGTCGACGTGGTGATGGCGAATCCTCCGTTTGGCGGCAAGGAACGCAAGGAAGTGCAGCAAAACTTCCCTATCCGCACCGGCGAGACGGCATTCCTGTTCCTCCAGCACTTCATCAAGATGCTCAAGGCGGGCGGTCGCGGTGGCGTGGTCATCAAGAATACCTTTCTGTCGAACACAGACAACGCCTCCGTTTCCTTGCGCAAGCTGCTACTTGAGACTTGCAACTTATACACAATTCTCGACTGCCCCGGCGGTACGTTCCAAGGTGCGGGCGTGAAGACCGTGGTGCTCTTCTTCGAGAAAGGCGCGCCCACGCGGAAGATCTGGTATTACCAGCTCGTCCCAGGACGCAACATGGGCAAGACCAACCCGCTCAACGACGAGGATCTGGCAGAGTTCGTGAAGCTGCAAAAGACATTCGCCGACTCACCAAAGAGTTGGAGCGTAAACACCAAGACGATCAACAAAGAGACGTTCGACCTGTCCGTGAAAAATCCAAACGGTAACGGGGATGTAAAGCACCGCAGTTCGCAGAAGATTCTGGACGAAATTGCTGCGCTGGATGCCGAGAGCGCGAAAGTTCTGGCTAACATCAAGGCATTGCTATGAACAACGGCTGGAAAACGGTGCCCCTAGAAGCACTTGCTGTTCAACAGAAAGGGTCAATAAAGATCGGCCCTTTTGGCAGTCAGCTAAGAAAGCGCGATCTCGCCTCCTCCGGCATTCATGTTGTCGGCATCGAGAATGTGTTGAGTGGAATATTCGATGGTCTTGGCGAGCGCTATATCTCTCCGGAGAAGTTTGAGACGCTGCGGACAGTCCAAGTTCTGCCAGGTGATGTGTTGATAACAATGATGGGAACCATTGGGAAAGTGGCAGTAGTTCCCGATGGTATTGACACGTCTATTATGGACTCACACTTACTTAGGGTCCGTCCAGACAGATCTCTATGCAACACCAAATACTTAATTTGGGCGATTTATGGCAGTCCTGCTGTCCAAGAAGCAATTGAAGCGAAGGCGCATGGTGCAATCATGCAAGGGCTGAATTCAGAGATCGTTCGCTCGTTGCCGATATTACTCCCCCCGCTCCCCGCGCAGAAGCGGATCGTTGGCATCCTCGACGAAGTGTTTGACAGCATCGCGATCGCCAAAACAAACGCCGAAAAGAACCTCAAAAACGCCCGCGCCCTATTCGAAAGTCACCTCCAATCCGTCTTTACCCAGGGTGGCCCGGGGTGGGTGGAAAAGCGATTGGGCGAAATCGCCGATTTCAAGAATGGGTTGAACTTCACTCGGCAAAGCAAAGGCCAGACACTCTGCATTGTTGGAGTCGGTGATTTCCAAGACCGTTCTGTTGTTCCTATCGAGACGCTTCAGTCCGTCACGATTGATGGCGAAATTGGCGATGACTATTTGATTCGGCGGGACGACATTCTCACGGTGAGATCAAATGGCAGCAGGGATTTGGTCGGTCGCTGCATGCTCGTTCCCGACGTGGACGATATGACTTCTTTTTCCGGCTTCATCATTCGCCTCCGCTTCGACACCAACGAGATTAGTCCACGCTTCCTGCTCCACTTTATGAAATCAAGTGGGACACGAGATCGTCTCACCCGAGATGGCGGCGGTGCGAACATCAGCAATATCAATCAAGCCAAGCTCTCGGAACTCCCAATTTCGTTACCCTGTTTCAAGCAACAGGAAGATATCGCGAACCGTCTCGATACCCTGTCGGAGGAAGCCCAACGCCTCGTAAGCGTCTATGAGCGCAAGCTTGCCGCGTTCGAGGCATTGAAAAAGTCGGTGCTCCATCAGGCCTTCACTGGAAATATTTAGAACGACATATGTGTGAACACTGCCATTCAGAAGACGACACTCGCGCTCAACACATCGATCCCGCCCTTCAGAAGGCGGGATGGGGTGTAGTGGAGGGTAGTCGTGTTTCGCGCAATCATCCAATCACCATGGGCCGCCTTGAGGGCTTTGGCCGACGAGCCCAACCTCTGAAAGCGGATTACGTTCTCATCTATCGCAATACCAAGATCGGCATCATCGAGGCCAAAGAATGGCACCTGCAACTGACCGAAGGAGTGGCGCAGGCGAAGAACTACGCCGAGAAAATGGCGATCCGGTACACCTACTCCAGCAATGGCCAGGGAGTCTATGGCGTCGACATGGAGACCGGCAAGGAAGGCGAGAAGCCTGGATTCCCCACTCCGGACGAACTGTGGAACCTGACGTTCGCCAAAGCGAACGCGTGGCGCGACCGCTTCGCCAAGATCGCGACGCCGGATAAGAGCGGTAGTTGGACCATCCGCTTCTACCAAGACATTTCCGTTACTCGCGTGCTGGACGCCATAGCCACTGGCAGGGATCGCGTACTCCTGGCGTTGGCGACAGGCACCGGAAAGACCTCCATCGCCTTCCAGATCGCGTGGAAGCTCTTCAACGCACGCTGGAACCTGAAAGAGTGGAAAAGCGGAGCAGAGCCCACCCGCCGACCGCGCGTACTCTTCCTCGCCGACCGGAACAACCTTGCGGACCAGGCCTTCAATGATTTCACATCTTTCGCCGCGTTTTCTGACGACGCTCTCGTGCGTATCAAGCCCGAAGATATTCGCACGAAAGGCAGGGTTCCGAAGAATGCCAGCCTGTTCTTCACCATCTTCCAGACCTTCATGAGCGGCCCGCCGAAGGACGGCAAGCCCTCGCCGTATTTCGGCGAGTATCCGCCCGATTTCTTCGACTTCATTGTCATCGACGAGTGCCATCGCGGCGGAGCAAACGACGAGAGCACCTGGCGCGACATTCTCGAGTACTTTGCGCCTGCCGTCCAGCTTGGCCTCACCGCGACGCCCAAGCGCAAGGACAACGTGGACACGTACGCCTACTTCGGCGATCCGGTCTATATCTACTCGCTGAAAGAGGGAATCAACGACGGTTTCCTCACGCCATTTCGCGTAAAGCAGATCGCCACTACCCTCGATGAGTATGTCTATACGCCCGATGACCAACTCGTGGAGGGCGACATTGAAGTCGGGAAGCGCTACACGGAAACCGACTTCAACAAGATTATCGAGATCAGGGAGCGCGAGGCGCACCGCGTGAAGCTGTTCATGGACCAGATCAACCAGGGCGAGAAGGCGCTGGTCTTCTGCGCCACGCAGGACCATGCGCTGGCCGTGCGAGACCTCATCAACCAGATGAAGACGAGCACGGACCCCAATTATTGCCAGCGGGTCACGGCGAACGACGGCGAGCTCGGCAACCAATATCTCCGCGACTTCCAGGACAACGAACGGACCATCCCGACGATTCTGACCACGTCGCAAAAGCTTTCGACCGGCGTGGATGCCCGGAACATTCGCAATATCGTGCTGATGCGGCCCATCAACTCGATGATTGAGTTCAAGCAAATCATCGGACGCGGCACACGGCTCTACGACGGCAAGGACTACTTCACCATCTATGACTTCGTGAAGGCGTACCTCCATTTCAACGATCCGGAATGGGACGGCGAGCCGCTAGAACCGGAACTGTGCAAGAAGTGTGGCTATCACCCGTGCCAGTGCCCAAAGGTGATTCCGATCGCAAAACCATGTCCCCTCTGCGGAAAGATACCTTGCGAATGTACAGAGGAGGCCTGCCCGATCTGCGGCCAAAGTCCCTGCGTGTGCAACAAGAAGGCAAAAGTGAAGCTTGCGGATGGAAAAGAGCGGACCATTCAGCATATGGTGAGCACCACATTCTGGCACACGGACGGAACTCCCATTTCTGCACAGCAGTTCATGGAGCTGCTGTTCGGTAAACTGCCGGAGTTCTTCAAGAACGAGGCTGAGCTACGCGCACTGTGGAGTGCACCTGACACGAGAAAGGCACTCTTACAGGGCCTGGCGGAAAAAGGATTCGGGCACGAGCAACTGGCGGAAATGCAAAAGATCATCGACGCGGAAAAAAGCGATCTATTCGATGTGCTCGCATACGTCGCCTATGCGATGCCGCCGCTCTCGCGGGAGGAACGAGCCGCGCGGGCGAGAGTAGCCATTCGCAGGAACTTCGATAGCAGGCAGCATGCATTCCTCGACTTTGTGTTGGCGCATTATGTCGGGGTTGGCGTGGACGAACTCGACCAGGAAAAGCTCACGCCACTGCTTCGACTGCGCTACCGCAATTCCATCGCAGACGCAATCGCG
>Ga0210407_10002348_pt1 | contig 16350 bp, 17 predicted proteins | sample IncBWC27MmetaG_FD_150860 | JGI IMG/M metagenome (GOLD analysis project Ga0210407, IMG submission 150860) | Forest soil microbial communities from Barre Woods Harvard Forest LTER site, Petersham, Massachusetts, United States - Inc-BW-C-27-M | ecosystem: Environmental > Terrestrial > Soil >...
TGCGCGCGATCGCGGGTTCGCGGCGACGGTGTTGCCGCAGCTCCATGTGCTGGCCTGGGGCAATCAGCGCGGCGTGTGAGCGCGCAAAAATACTAGGCCGGCGGCGGCGTCATCGTGCCCTTGGGCAGCGCGGCGCAATGATCGTAGATCGCCGACGGCCGCGTGAACCACACCTTGTCCTTCTGCGGGTGGTTGACGATGTGCTGCAACGCTTCGCGCAACATCCGCAGCCGATAGGGCTGGCCCACAATCATGGTATGGAGCGCGATGCCGCAGACCAGCGGCTGCTTGGCCGATTGGCGCAGAAGCTCCTCGAACTGGCCGATGATGAAGTCGCGGAACTGCTCGGGTGCGTGGTGGCGCACCAGGATCTGCGGGCTGTCGTTGATCTCGATGGGATAGGGCACGCTCATCAGCGGGCCCGAGCGCGTCTTCATCCACAGCGGCTGGTCGTCGGCCGGCCAATCCATCAGGAAGTCGAAGCCGGTTTCCTTCAAAAGGTCGGGCGTGTGATGGCTGGAGGCCATCCACGGCGCCATCCAGCCGCGCGGCCGCTTACCCGAGGCCTTCTCGATGGCGTCGCGCACCTCCTCGAGGAAACGCTTCTCGTCGGCCTCCCACATCTGGCCGTGACGCTCGGCATTGGTGCGGCCGTGGCCGATGAACTCGTCGCCGCGCGCCTTGAGCGCCGCTGCGATCTGCGGCGCGTAGTCGAACACCGTGGTGTTGACGAGGTGCGCCGCCGGCAGGTTGAGCTCGTCGAACAGTTCGAGGCAGCGCCAGACGCCCACCCGGTTGCCGTAGTCGCGCCAGGCGAAGGTGCGCGGATCGGGCGGCGTGCCGGCGACGGTCAGCAGATGGCCGTCGCCCGCGCCGAAGGCGAAATGCTCGATATTGAGGCCGAGATAGACGGCCAGCCGCTTGCCGCCGGGCCAGGAGTAGTCCTTGCGCTCGGTGATCGGCGAGTAGGCGTAGCGGTTGTGATAGGGGAGACGCAGCATTGTTGATCCTCGTTACGAAAAAGCTGTCGCGCCGCACGAATGTGCGCGACTAAAAACAGCATTAACGCTTCACGACAGCGATCTTGTTCTCCGAGGATTCGACGGCGTTCATCGCACGGAAGCGCGCTACCGCCTCGGCATGGAAGGCGCGCTCCTCTGGGCCTGCGTCGCAGGTCGGCCGCCGCTCGTCGTCGAAATGTCCGTATCTGTCCTCGCCGCGCACCAGCATGGCGGTGACGCGCGTGGGCGAGGTACAGCGCGCCGAGGTCGGGATGTAGCTGATGCCAAGGCCGATGCGCCGGTCGGGCGAGCGGTTGGGTCGCGAATTGTGCACCAGGTGCGTGTGATGGAGCGAGAACTGCCCGGCCTTCACCGGCATGAACGCCGTCTTGGTGCGATCGACATCGCTCGCCAGGGTCTGGCCGCGCGACAGAAGATTCTCGGGGTCCTGCAGCTCGGCGTGCGGGAGCTGGCCCAGCCTGTGCGAGCCCGGCACCACTTCCATGCAGCCCGCCTCGACCGGCGCGTCGGTCAGCGCCACCCAGGCGGTGACGTGGCACGCCGGTTCGAGCGCGAAATAGGTCGCGTCCTGGTGCCAGCTCACATAGGCGCCGGAACCCGCATCCTTCGGCCAGGCGGTGAGATGAAACAGGCGGATATCCGGCCCGACCAGGTCCTCGACCGCGTCCAGCACCTCGGGCGCATGCACGATCTCGTCAACCCACGGGAAAAGCAGATGCGGCTTGAAATTGTGGCCGCGCGTCATCTTGCGGCCTTCAGCCCGCTCGAAGTCTTCCAGCCGCTCACGCCATCCGCGCGCCCGCTCGGGCGAGAACGCATCGACGGGGCAGATATAGCCGTCGCGCTCATAGCCGGCGATCTGTTCGGGTGTGAGCTTCTTCGGCATCAGTGCGCGGTCCAGCCGCCGTCGACGAACAGCAGCGTTCCGGTGACGAAGGACGAATCATCGCAGGCGAGGAACAGCGCCGCACGCGCCACCTCCTCCGGCTGGCCGATGCGGCCCATGGGATGGCGCTGCTTCCACCAGGCCTTCATCGCCTCGGGATCGGCATAGCGCTGCAGCGTGCGCGCCGGCATCGGCGTGTCGATGACGCCCGGCATCAGCGCATTGACCCGGATGCCCTGCGCGGCGTGATCGACGGCGATGGTCTTGGTCAGGGAGGCGATCGCGCCCTTGGATGCGACATAGGCGGCGTTCTTGCCCGGGCTCGATTGCGCGAGCTGCGAGCCGATGGTGACGATGGCGCCCGCCCGGGCCACGATCATCGGCTGGATGGCGTAGTGGATCCAGAGATAGGTGCCCTTGACGTTGACCGCGAAGGTGCGGTCCCAGGCCGCCTCCTCGATGGCATCGACCGTGCCGCCGGTCGACATGCCGGCCGCCGTCAACAGCACGTCGATGCGGCCCCATTTTTCCATGACCTGGGCCACGCCGGCGCGCGCCTGGGCATCGCTGCTGACGTCGGCGGGCAGGATGATGGCGCTGCCGCCGCCGGCCTCGATGTCGGCCGCGATCTGGCCCAGTCCGACCTTGTCCTGATCGACGAGGGCCAGCCGCGCACCCTCGGCCGCGAACAGCCGGGCCGAGGCGGCGCCGATGCCCGACGCCGCACCGGTGACGATGGCGACTTTTTCCTTGAGCTTCATGGCGCGAGCTTAGCGCGGGAGGCTTGGGCGTTTCAGCGATTTTCTGTCATCCCGAGCGAAGCGAGGGACCCTTCCTGTTGCCTTAAAGGTCCCTCGCTGCGCTCGGGATGACACCATTCTACTTCTACTTCTTCCTCTTCCGCCGTCGCGCCAGCATGTTCAGCCCCTCGATCAGCGCCGAAAAGGCCATGGCGGCGTAGATGTAGCCCTTGGGCACATGCACGCCCACGCCGTCGGCCAGCAGGGTGGCGCCGATCATCAGCAGGAAGCCCAGCGCCAGCATGACGATGGTCGGGTTGTTGCCGATGAAGCGCGCCAGCGGATCGGCGGCAACCAGCATCAGGCTGACCGCGACCAGCACGGCCGCCACCATGATCGGGATCTCATTGGTCATGCCGACCGCGGTGATGATGCTGTCGAGCGAGAAGACGAGGTCGAGCACCAGGATCTGGCCGACGGCGGCGGTCATCGTCATGCCGGCGACGCCGGCGGCCGTCGGCTCCGGCTCGGCTTCGCCCGCGACATGGTCGTGGATCTCGGTCGTGGCCTTCCAGATCAGGAACAGGCCGCCCGCCATCAGGATCAGGTCGCGCCACGAGAAGGCATGGTCGAGCACGACGAACAGCGGCTGGGTGAGCTGCACGATGAAGGCGACGCTGGCCAGCAGCCCGAGCCGCAGGATCACGGCGAGCCCGATGCCGACGCGGCGCGCTTTGGACCGCTGATGCTCGGGCAGCTTGTTGGTCAGGATGGAGATGAAGATCAGGTTGTCGATGCCCAGCACGACTTCCATGACCACCAGGGTCGCCAACGCCAGCCAGGCGGCGGGATCGGAGAGCAGAACGATGATGTCGTGCATGGCCGGTTCGATCATGTGGCTCCGATCTGCGTCAATTCAACCTTTGCTTTGCGCCGCCTAGGCCAAGCCAACGGCACGCAGATGGCGCCTGAGGCGCAGGCGGCACCTCGAGCGGAGCTTGTGAGAAGTCGGGCGTCCCGTTATTTTCACAGGGAAATAACGCCCGTTCCGGAGACATCATGCACCACACCAAATTGGGCCGCACCGGCCTGCGCGTTTCAAAGCTGTGCCTCGGGACGATGACGTTCGGCCTGCAATGCGACGCGGCCCAGAGCAACGCCATCATGGATGCCGCGGCAGCGGGCGGGATCGACTTCCTCGACGCCGCCGACGTCTATCCGCTGGGCGGCGGCCACAATACCGCGGGCCGCACCGAGCAGATCGTCGGCGACTGGCTCAAGGGCAAGCGCCACCAGTTCATCGTCGCCACCAAGTGCGTCGGCCAGATGGGACCGAAGCCGTGGGACCTCGGCATGTCGCGCAAGCACATCCTCGACGCCATCGACGCCTCGCTGCGGCGTCTCGGCACCGACTATGTCGATCTCTACCAGCTGCACGGCTACGACCAGCACACGCCGATCGACGAGGCGCTGGAGGCGCTCGACACGGTCGTACGCTCGGGAAAAGCGCGCTACGCCGGCGTCTCCAACTGGCCGGCCTACAAGGTGGCCCGCGCGCTTGGCCGCAGCGAAGTCAAGAACATCGGCCGCATCGAGTCGGTCCAGCCGCGCTACAATCTGCTGTTCCGCAGCTTCGAGCGCGACCTGCTGCCGCTTTGCGCCGAGGAAGCGGTCGCGGTGATCTCCTACAATCCGCTGGCCGGCGGCCTGCTCACCGGCAAGCACGACCGCAAGGCGCCGCCGCCGGAAGGCTCGCGCTTCCAGCTCGGCACCGCCGGCGCGCGCTATCAGGCACGCTACTGGCACGACCGGGAATTCGAAACCATCGACGCCCTGCGCAAGGTGGCCGCGGAAGCGGGCCTGAACATGGCCACCCTGGCGATGCGCTGGGTGCTGTCCCATCCGGCGATCACCGCCCCGATCGTGGGCGCGAGCCGGCCCGAGCAATTGGCCGACAGCCTGGCCGCCGCCGAGCAAGGCGCGCTGCCGCGCGATCTCAAGACAAAGCTGGATGAGATCACCCACGGCTGGCGCGCGGTCGACGCCGACCGCTAGGACGAGGCTGTCGACGCTACTGGTCAGCCTTGTCCGGAACGAAATTCATCGCCACCCCGTTGATGCAGTAGCGTTGATGCGTCGGCGGCGGGCCGTCGTCGAAGACGTGTCCCAGGTGGCTACCGCAGGTCGCGCAGTGGACCTCGGTTCGTACCATGCCGAAGGTGCGATCGACCGACGTCTCGGTCGTGCCCGCGACCGGCTCGTCGAAGCTCGGCCAGCCCGTGCCGCTCTCGAACTTGCGCTTTGTCTCGAACAGCGTCGTGCCGCAGCCGGCGCAGGTGAAATGGCCGGGCCTTTTCTCCAGCAGCAAGGCGCAGCTTCCCGGCGCCTCGGTGCCGTGTCCGCGCATCACGTCATACTGCTCGGGCGTCAGGATTTTTCGCCATTCCGCGTCGCTGTGCGTAACCGGATAGGACTTGCTCATCGATCGATTCCCTCACTGGGCGGCGTGCCTGGAACACGAGTGTATCAGACCGTTGGCCCCACCACTCCACCCGCCCGAAGTGGCGCGCACCGGGCAAAAAAACGATATGTTGGGGCCATGGCGCAACTGTCGGATGACTGCTTTGCCTTCGGCGGACCGATGCTGTCGGTCGAGGACGCCGTTGCCCTGCTCGGCTCGCGGCTCAGCGTGGTCGAGGGTAGCGAGGCTGTCGCCCTCCTCGTGTCGGATGGCCGCGTGCTGGCGCAGAACCTGACGGCGCCCCTGCCGCTGCCGCCCTTCACCAATTCCGCCGTCGACGGCTATGCGCTGCGCGGCGAAGACCTTCCGGTCGGCGCCGAAAAGGCCTTTCCCGTGGTCGACTGGGTCCAGGCCGGTGCCTCCGCCGAGCGCGCCGCGGCGCCGGGCCGGGCCATCCGCATCTTCACCGGCGCGCCGATGCCGGCGGGCGCCGACACCGTCTTCATGCAGGAAGACGTGCGGGTCGAGGAAGCCGGCAAGGTCATCCTGCCGCCCGGCCTGAAGCGCGGCGCCAACGTCCGACCGACCGGCGAGGACATCGCCGCGGGTCAGGTCGTGCTCAAGGCGGGCCATCGCCTGCGTCCGCAGGACATCGCGCTGGCGGCGGCGCTTGGTCACACCCAGGTCGAGGTCCGCCGGCGCATCCGGGTCGCCGTGTTTTCGACCGGCGACGAGATCGTGGCGCCCGGCGCGCTCCGCCAGCCGGTGCAGCTTTTCGATTCGAACCGCTTCATGCTGATGGCGATGCTGGCCCGCCTCGGCTGCGAGGTCGACGATCTCGGCATCCTGCGCGACGACCCGAAGGCAATCGCCGCCGTGCTCGAGAAGGCCGCGGCCTCGCACGACCTGATCCTGACGTCCGGCGGCGTTTCGACCGGCGAGGCGGACTACGTCAAGGCGGCGGTGGAGAGCGTCGGCAAGCTGGTGTTCTGGCGCATGGCCATCAAGCCCGGCCGTCCCGTCGCCATGGGGGTGATCGACGGGACGCCCTTCATCGGGCTGCCGGGCAACCCGGTAGCGAGCTTCGTGACCTTCGCCTACCTGGCGCGACCGGCGATCCTGGCGCTCTCCGGCACGCCGCTGCAGATGCCGCCGTCCGTACCGGTGCGCTCAGCCTTCGCTTATCGAAAAAAAGCGGGCCGTCGCGAGTATGTCCGGGTTAGTCTGCGCCGGGGTGACGATGGGACGTTCGAGGCCGTGAAGTTTCCCCGCGAGGGCGCAGGCCTGCTGTCCTCGCTGGTCGAGACCGACGGCCTGGTCGAGCTGCGCGAACAGACGAGCGGCGTCGAGCCCGGCCAGAGCGTCGCCTTCCTGGCCTATTCGAGCCTGGTTTGAGCGTCGCGCATGTGGGAGTGAGAATGAAAGTACAAGAACGGCGCCGCCGCGATCGCGGGCCCAAGGGTCGGCCCCTCGACGACAGCGCCCTGGCCGAAGTCCGCACCCTTCTTGGCGACCGCCCGCGCAGACGAGACCTGCTCATCGAGTTCCTGCATCTGATCCAGGACGAATATCGCTGCCTGTCGGCGCGCCATCTGCGGGCGCTCGCCGAGGAGATGCGGCTGGCGCAGGCCGAGGTCTACGAGGTTGCCTCTTTCTACGATCATTTCGACGTCGTGAAGGAAGGCGAGGCCGCGCCGGCGCCGCTCACGATCAGGGTGTGCGATTCGATCAGCTGCATGCTGGCCGGCGCGGAGACGCTTTTGGCCGAGCTGGCCGGCAGCGTCGATCCCACCGCCATCCGCGTCATGCGGGCGCCCTGCATCGGCCGCTGCGGCGGCGCGCCGGCTGCCAGGGTCGGTGACCGCGAGGTCGACAATGCCAGCAGCCGGAGCCTGCTGGCGATGGCGCGCGCCGGCGACACCAAGGTCGTGGTGCCCGAGTACACCGCGCTCGTGGCCTATCGCACGGCGGGCGGATACCAGCTCCTGCGCAAGGTGCGCGACGGCGCGATCGCCGCCGAAACGCTGATCGCCATGCTGCAGGAGGCCGGGCTGCGCGGCCTGGGCGGCGCCGGCTTTCCGGCCGGCAAGAAATGGGAGATCGTCCGCACCTATCCCGGCCCGCGCCTGATGTCGATCAACGGCGACGAAGGCGAGCCCGGCACCTTCAAGGACCGCGTCTATCTCGAACGCGATCCGCATCGCACTTTCGAAGGGGCGTTGATCGCCGCGCACGCAGTCGAGGCCGAGCGGATCTATTTCTACATGCGCGACGAATATCCCGCGGTGCTGGCCATCCTGCGCCAGGAGATCGCCGCCCTCGAAGCCGCCGGCATCACGGCACCGGGTTTCATCGAATTGCGACGCGGCGCCGGCGCCTATATCTGCGGCGAGGAAAGCGCGATGCTGGAGAGCATCGAGGGCAAGCGCGGCCTGCCGCGCAACCGCCCGCCCTATGTCGCCGAGGTCGGTTTGTTCGGCCGCCCGACGCTCAATCACAATGTCGAGACCCTGTGGTGGGTGCGTGACATCGTCGAGAAGGGCGCGAAGTGGTTTGCCGCTCTCGGCAAGCCCGGCCATCCCGGCGTGCGCTCGTGGTCGGTGTCGGGCCGGGTGAAGGAGCCCGGCGTCAAGCTGGCGCCGGCCGGCGTCACGGCGCGCGAGCTGATCGAGCAGCATTGCGGCGGCATGGCCGAAGGCCATGAATTCAAGGCTTTTTTGCCAGGCGGCGCCTCGGGCGGTATCCTGCCGGCGTCGATGGCCGACATCCCGCTGGATTTCGGCGGCGAGCTTGCCAAGCAGGGTGCCTTCGTCGGGTCACATGCGGTGGTGATATTCTCGGACAAGGACAGCGCCAAGGCGGCGACGATCAACCTGCTGAAGTTCTTCAGCCACGAAAGCTGCGGCCAGTGCACGCCGTGCCGCGAGGGAACGGGCAAGATGGTGTCGCTGCTGCAGCGCGAAGGCGTTCTCGACGAGCCGGCGCTGCGCGATCTGGAGACGGTCATGCGCGATTCTTCGATTTGCGGCCTCGGTCAGGCCGCGCCCAATCCGGTCAATCACCTGCTGGTGCATTTCCGCAAGGACATTTGAGATGACGGACAAGATCGAATTCACGCTCGACGGCAAGACGGTCGTCGCGGACAAGGGCGAGACGATCTGGGAGGTGGCCAAGCGCGAAGGCACGCGCATCCCCCATCTCTGCCACGTCGACCTGCCCGGCTACCGGCCCGACGGCAACTGTCGTTCCTGCATGGTGGAAATCGACGGCGAACGCGTGCTGGCCGCCTCCTGCATCCGCAAGCCGGCCAAGGGCATGGTGGTCAAGACGGATACGGAGCGCGCGAAGAAGTCGCGCGAGATGGTGTTCGAGCTTTTAGCCAGCAACATGCGCTCGGCGGATGCCGGCCCCGACAACCAGTCGAATTTCTGGCAATGGGCGTCGTCGATGGGCGTTGCCGGCAGCGGGCGCTACGCCAGCAAGTTCGAAGGCCACGAGGTCGCCGAATTCGACATCACCAATCCCGCCATCGCCGTCAATCTCGACGCCTGCATCGCCTGTGGCGCCTGCGTGCGCGCCTGCCGCGAGGTGCAGGTCAATGACGTGATCGGCATGGCCGATCGCGGCGGCCATACGATCCCGGTGTTCGACATGCACGACCCGATGGGCCTGTCGACCTGCGTGACCTGCGGCGAGTGCGTGCAGGCCTGCCCGACCGGCGCGCTGTTCGAGAAGAGCCTGATGGACAAGGCGGGCAAGTCCCGCGCCGTCCAGGACTTCGACAAGGTCGTCGATTCGCTCTGCCCCTATTGCGGCGTCGGCTGCCAGACCAGGGTCGCCGTCAAGGACAACCGGATCGTCCAGATCGACGGCCGCAACGGCTTCGCCAACGAAAACCGCTTGTGCGTAAAAGGGCGCTTCGGCTTCGACTATGCGATGTCGGCCGAGCGGCTCACCAAGCCCCTGATCCGGCGCGACGATGCGCCGAAGGCGGCCGATATCGACCTGCGCGGCGTCGATCCGATGACCGTCTTCCGCGAGGCTACCTGGGAAGAGGCGCTGGACCGCGCCGCCCAGGGACTGAAGAAGATCCTGCAGCAGCATGGCGGGCGGGCGCTCGCCGGCTTCGGCTCGGCCAAGGGCTCCAACGAGGAGGCCTACCTGTTCCAGAAGCTGGTGCGCCAGGGCTTCGGCACCAACAATGTCGACCATTGCACCCGGCTCTGCCACGCCTCGTCGGTCGCCGCCCTGATGGAGGGCGTCGGCTCGGGCGCGGTGTCGGCGCCGTTCAACGATGCGCTCAAGGCCGAGTGCATCATGGTGATCGGCGCCCGGCCCACGACCAACCATCCCGTCGCCGCCACCTTCTTCAAGCAGGCCGCCAAGCGCGGCGCCAAGCTGATCGTCATCGATCCGCGCGGCCAGGACCTGATGCGCCACGCCACCCATGCGCTGCGCTTCCGCGCCGGCAGCGACGTCGCCCTGCTGAACTCGTTCCTGCACACGATCATCGAGGAGAAGCTCTACGACGAGCAGTACATCCAGGCCAACGTCTCGGGCTTCGAGGCGCTGAAAGCCAAGGTCAAGGATTTCTCGCCCGAGGCGATGGCCGAGGTCGTCGGCATCGACGCGGTGACCCTGCGCGACGTCGCGCGGACCTACGCCAAGGCCGAGAGCTCGATCATCTTCTGGGGCATGGGGATCTCCCAGCACACCCACGGCACCGACAATTCACGTTGCCTGATCGCGCTGTCGCTGATCACCGGCCATGTCGGGCGGCCGGGCACCGGGCTGCATCCGCTGCGCGGCCAGAACAACGTGCAGGGCGCCTCCGACGTCGGCCTTATCCCGATGTACTACCCCGACTACAAGTCGGTGGAGAACGTCGACATCCGCGGCCAGTACGAGAACTTCTGGGGCCAGACGCTCGATCCCAAGCGCGGCCTGACCGTGGTCGAGATCATCGACGACATCCATGCCGGCGGCATCAAGGGCATGTACATCATGGGCGAGAATCCGGCGATGTCGGATCCCGACCAGCACCATGCGCGTGCCGCCCTCGCCATGCTCGAGCATCTCGTGGTGCAGGACATCTTCCTGACCGAGACGGCGTGGCATGCCGATGTCGTGCTGCCGGCCTCGGCGCATGCCGAGAAGCTCGGCACCTACACCAACACCAACCGCCAGGTGCAGCTCGGCCGGCCGGCGCTCGACCTGCCGGGCGACGCGCGGCAGGATTGGGAACTGATCGTCGACCTCGCCCGGCGCATCGGCCTCGACTGGAATTACGGCCACATCTCGGAGGTCTATAGCGAGATGGCCCAGGTCATGCCCTCGCTGAAACACATCTCCTGGGATCGCGTGGCGCGTGAGGACTCGGTCATCTACCCGGCCGACGGCCCCGACGTGCCGGGTAATGAGATCGTCTTCACCTCGGGCTTCCCGACCACCGACGGGCGGGGCCGCATCGTGCCGGCCGACCTGCTGCCGCCCGACGAGGTGCCGGACGAGGAATATCCGCTGGTGCTGACGACCGGGCGCATGCTCGAGCACTGGCATACCGGCGCGATGACGCGGCGCGCCGGCGTGCTCGACGCGATCGAGCCGCAGGGCATCGCCGCCATGAACCCCTACGAGATCGAACGCCGCGGGCTCTCGATCGGTGACATGATCACGGTCGAAACCAGGCGCGGCATCATCGAGGCGATCCTGCGCGCCGACCGCGAGGTCGCCGACGGCATGGTGTTCATGCCGTTCTGCTTCAACGAAAGCCCGGCCAACGCCCTCACCAATCCGATGCTCGACCCCTTCGGCAAGATCCCGGAATTCAAGTACTGCGCCGCCCGGGTCGCGCCGCTGCGTCAGTTCATCGGCGAAACGCGGAACTGATAGGGCTCCTCGAGCATCTTGGCTTCGTCCGGCGTGAGCGCGAACTCCGTCGCCTGGGCAGCCGAGGTGAGCTGGTCGAGGTTGGTGGCGCCGATGATCGGCGAGCCCATGTAGGGCTTGCTGAGCAGCCAGGCGAGTGCGGTTTGGGCGGGCGAAGCGTTCTTGCCGGCCGCGACCTTCTTCAGCCGTTCGGCCACCTCCCAGTCGCAGTCGCGATAGGTGCCGGCCTGCACCTGGGCGTCGTTCTTGGCGCGCTCGGTGGTGCCGCCGCCCTCCTTGTTGCGGTTGGCGGCCAGGAAGCCGCGCGCCAGCGGCGAATAGGGAATCAAACCGACGCCCTGCTCGTGGCACAGCCGGTTCATCTCGCGCTCTTCCTCGCGCTGGATCATGTTGTAAAGGTTCTGCATGGCAATCGGCCGGGCATAGCCCTTCCAGTCGGCGATCATGATCATCTGGGCGAACTTGTAGGCCGGCATGGTCGAGCCGCCGATGTAGCGCACCTTGCCCGAGCGCACGAGCTGGTCGAGCGAGTACATGGTCTCTTCCATCGGCGTGTGCGGATCGAGCCGGTGGACCTGGTAGACGTCGATGTAATCGGTCTGCAGGCGCCTGAGCTGCTGGTCGATCGAGGCCATCAGATGCTTGCGGCCGGTGCCGACGTCGTTGGCGACGGGGCTCTGGCGGATGCCGACCTTGGTCGACAGCACGATCTCCTCGCGCTTGACCATCTTCAGGAGCGTGGCGCCCATGATCTCCTCGGAGCGGCCGGCATTGTAGTTGTCGGCGGTGTCGAAGAAGGTGATGCCGACATCGAGCGCGCGCTTGAAATAGGCCGGCGCCTCGGCCTCGTCGAACTTGCCCCAGCCGCGGCGGCCCTTGGCACCCCACGAATTGCCGCCCAGGCAGATGCGGCTGACGATCAGGCCCGAGCGGCCCAGCGGTCCGTATTTCATCGAAAATCCCCCTTGTCGGTGCGAGCCTACAGCCCCACCTTGGTGCCATGAAAGTGCTGATCGAATATTGCGGCGCTTGAGGTTATAAGCCGCAGGCCCTCCGTGTGAGGGATCACCTCCAGAAGCGGGGCCCCGCCGACATCGAGCTGCGCCCGGGCAAATCCGGCCAGTTCGACGTCACCGTAGACGGCGCGCTCAAATACACCCGCAGCAAGACCGGCCGGTTCCCGACCGACGACGAGATCGAGGATCTGGCGGGCGACTAGTCTTCGCGCCTCGCCCTTCGAGACGGCGCTTCGCGCCTCCTCAGGGTGAGGCGCGCTCACATAGCACCACCTCATGCTGAGGAGCGCCCGCAGGGCGCGTCTCGAAGCATGGGCGCCGACGAAGCGCTAACCCAGCACTTCCTTGTTCACGACGTGCGCCGCGATGGGGTGGCCGTCGAACACGCTCAGGATGTTCTCGATAGCGGTGGTCGCCATGCGATCGCTCGCCTCCTTGGTGACGCCGGCCATGTGCGGGCTCAGGATCACGTTCTCCAGGCCGAACAGCTTGTTGCTGGCCTCCGGCGGCTCCTTGTCGAGCACGTCGAGCCCCGCGCCGCGCAGCTTGCCGCTGCTCAGCGCCTTGTAGAGCGCCTCCTCGTTCACGATGCCGCCGCGCGCGGTGTTCACCAGGAAAGCGTCGGGCTTCATCAGCGCCAGCGTCTCGGCATTGAACATGTTCACGGTTTCCGGCGACTTCGGGCAATGCACCGAGACGAAGTCGACCTTGGGCAGGATCGCCTCGAGGTCGGTGACCTTCCTGGCGCCGGCTTTCTTGATGTCGGCCTCGGAGATGTTGGGGTCGAGCACGGAGACGTCCATTTCGAAGGCCACGCAGCGCTTGACGGTGCGCGAGCCGATGCGGCCCATGCCAACCACCAGGATCGACTTGCCGGCGAGATCGGCCGGCAGGTCGCTGAGGCGCTGGCCCCAGGCGCCCTCGCGCACGAAGCGGTCGTGCTTGCGGGTGAGCCGCGCCGAGGCGAGCAGCATGTACATGGCGTGCTCGGCCACCGACACCGAGTTGGCGATGCCCGTGGTCATCAGGGGAATCTTGCGCTTGTTGAGCGCCGGGATCTCGACGGCGTCGAAGCCGACGCCGAGACGCGCCACCACCATCATGGCGGGCGCGGCGTCGAGCTCGGCCTGGCGGAAGGCCGTGCCGCCCAAGGTCACCGCGTTGGCGTCCTTGAGCTTGGGATGCAGCGAGCCGGCCGAATCGTCGGTCAGGATCTCGTAGTCGACGTCGTCGCGCTTCTTCAGCACGTCGATGCCGGCCTGCGGCATGCGGCCGACGATCAATACCTTCTTGCGGTTCTTGCCAGTGTTCGGGCCCGTGGTCATCGTTTCCCCTGCGATCGTGCAAATTTCAAGGACGGCGATCCTAAAGGCCGTCGTCGCCGCAGGCTAGGGGAGGTAGCTGAGCGGGAGCCGCGTGGTGGACTTGATCTCCTCCATGGCGAACATCGAGGTGACGTCGGAGAGTTCGACCTTGGCGATCAGCCGCTTGTAGAAGGCGTCGTAGGCCTCGATGTCGGGCAGCGCCAGGCGGATCAGGTAGTCGATCTCGCCGCTCATGCGATAGCAGTCCATGACCTCGGGGAACGAGGCCACCGCCTTGGCGAAGCGGCCGAGCCACTGGGCATTGTGCTGGGCGGTCCGGACGGCCACGAACACGGTGACGCCGGCATTGACCGCCTTGCGCTCGAGGAGCGCCACGCGGGCGCGGATGATGCCGGCCTCCTGCAGGCGGTTGATGCGCCGCCAGCACGGCGTGGTCGACAGCCCGACCCGGCGGGCGATCTCGGCCAGGGCCATGCCGGCGTCGTCCTGCAGGCAATCCAGAATCTTCTTGTCGAAGGAATCGAGCGACATTTTCGCGGCCATGGGCGCTTCCTTGGAATGAATTTCTCAAGCTTGCGCCATCCGCCCCAAAGGTAGCAAGCCGTTTCCCGGCCGGACCGCTAGAATCACCGGATGTTTCGCCGCTTCACCGATCATCCGGCCTCGGTCAACGAGACCTACTTCCAGCACATGGGCATGGCCCTGGGCTTTGGCGGCCGCATGCTGGTTGGCGCGCTCGCCTGTTTCGTGCACGCTGTCTTTCCATGGCTCTGCCTGACCCGGGGAAGCGACACCATCCGCACCTTGCATCACCGCATGGTGAGTCATCGCGTCGTCCCGCAAAGCGGGCGGCCGGTCGAGCCCGGCCGGTCGACGCTCGCAGTCGCCGGCGACTAGCCCCGCTCCTCTTCCTCGTCGGCCTGCTTGCCGCGGCGCTTCCCGCCGCCGCACAGGAACGCTCGATGGTGCCCGTCACCGTCGACGGCGAGCAGGTGAAGCTCGCCGTCATCACCTACAAGCCCACCGGCGACGGCCCCTTCCCCACCCTGATCTTCCATCACGGCTCGACCGGCCGCGGCCGCGATCCCACGATTTTCGAGCGGCCCTACGATCCCGCCATATTCGCCAAATGGTTCACGACGCGCGGCTGGGCGGTGGTGCTGCCGTCGCGGCGCGGCCGCGGCGGCTCCGAGGGAACCTACGACGAGGGCTTCGCGCTCGATCGCGCGCAGGGCTATACCTGCGAGCAGACGCTCTCGCTCGCCGGCGCCGACCGGGCCTTGCGCGACATCGACGCCATCACCCCGGTCATCCTGGCGCAGTCCTTCGTCGATCCCGCCAAGGTCGCCGTCGGCGGCCAGTCGCGCGGCGGCATCCTCGCCGTCGCCTGGAGCGGACGCCAGCCGGCTGTGCCGCACGCCGTCGTCAATTTCGTCGGCGGCTGGCTGGGGACGGGCTGTCCGACCGCGACGGCCGTCAATCAGAACCTGTTCAATCGCGGCGTCGCCTTCGGCCAGCCCACGATCTGGCTCTACGGCGACAAGGATCCGTTCTATCCGCTGTGGCACAGCCAGGCGAACTTTGCCGCCTTCGAGGCGGCCGGCGGCAAGGGCGCGTTCCATGACTATGCCCCGCCCGAGGGGCTGAACGGCCATCAGATCGGCGCGGCGCCGCAGCTCTGGAGCGCCACGCTCGAGGCCTATCTGGCGGACCGCGGACTGCCGACAAAAGGACCCTAGCAACTCGCCAGCGCCACCCCACGTTTGAAGGGACAGCCAGGGCGAGGGAGGGTCGAATGAAGACGCAGCTCAAGATCAGCTTCCAGGGCAGCGACCCCAGCGCGGCGCTCCGCCGTATGATCGAGGAGCATGTCGAGGCGCTGGAACATGTCCACGGCCGGCTGACCGCCTGCCACGTCGTGATCCGGGTGCCCGACAAGCATCATCGCACCAGCGGCCTCTACAGCGCCAACATCCACCTCACCCTGCCCGGCGGCATCGATGTCAACGTCGATCACACGCCGCAGGCCGACGACCGCTTCGCCAACCCGCAATTCGCCGTGACCGACGCCTTTCGCCGCGCCAAGCGGCTGATCAAGGAGCACGTCCACAAGCAGCGCGGCGAGGTGAAGACGCTGCACGAGAGGATCGACCGCACGCTCGACCGGCCGCCCCAGGCCAAGACGCCTTAGTCGCTCCACAGCGTGATTACAGGCGCTTGCTCTCGCGACGCCACATCCACCAGAAGGCAAAGCCGACGACGGCCAGCAGCAGCACGCCGACCAGCAGCAGCACGGCAGATTCCTGGATCCATGCCACCGCCGGCACCGAGGCCGCGAGGAACACGCCGACCGCGCAGATACGCCAGACGCCGGCATGGACGCCGGCGACGAACGTGCCGAGCGCGAGCAGGATCAGCAGGGTGAGCGCGGTCGAATTGTCATTGACGACGCCCCGCACCTCCGGGAGGAACATCAGCCACATCGCCCCCAGGAAGGCCAGCCAATGCAACGCCTGGGTCAGCACCAGCTTCATGCGCTCGGCGCCCGTGTCGAGCTTTGGCCAGCCCGAGACGATGCTGATCAGCGCATAGACCGGCGCCAGCGTCATCCAGTAGTAGTACGTCGCCCCGCGGAAGCTGGTGAGCACGATCCCGCCCACCGCCAGCACCAGCATCGCCGCGTAGGGCAGATCGCGCAGCAGCCAGCCCTTGATGCCGGGCGTCCGCGGCGGCTCGACGGGCGTCGTCATTGTGCATCCTTGAACGGGGCGCCCTTGAACCGGGCGTCCTTGACGAGCTTCCTCTCGACCACGCGCGACCACAGGGTGGCGCCCAGGGTGATGATGTCGTCGTTGAAGTCGTAGCCCGGATTGTGGACCTCGCAGCCGCCCTCGCCGCCGCCATTGCCGATGTTGATGAAGGCGCCCGGCACCTTCTCCAGCATGTAGGAGAAATCCTCCGAGGCCATGACGTAGGGGCCCTCGCGGTTCATGTTCTCCTCGCCGACGATC
>Ga0210407_10002349_pt1 | contig 16333 bp, 14 predicted proteins | sample IncBWC27MmetaG_FD_150860 | JGI IMG/M metagenome (GOLD analysis project Ga0210407, IMG submission 150860) | Forest soil microbial communities from Barre Woods Harvard Forest LTER site, Petersham, Massachusetts, United States - Inc-BW-C-27-M | ecosystem: Environmental > Terrestrial > Soil >...
CGCTGGGCGGCGCGCCGGTGCAATGGCGGTGGTATCAGAACGGCTACGATCGCGAGCCAACCGACTCCGGAAGCGAAGCTTCACATCAGAATTACGTCAGCCACCATAACGGGGCGCAATATTTCGGCTACATAGCCAACAATCCGACGGAGCAGACCAATCTCCGCGGCGAAGGCGACTTCTTCTCGGACATGGCGAAGAATGTTCTGCCGCGCACGGGCGGCGTTTTCTATATCCGCGGCGGCTACTACAACCTCAAATATCCGAACGATTCCGCGGTCATCCAGAATCCGAACTACCCCAACAAAAACGGCCTCACGCGTAGCGAGCTCGCAGCGATCAAGACGGCGAAGTCCGGCGACGACGATCATCCGAGCTATTCCGACAGCCAGCTCTCGGAAGCCATGGCCGCGCGCGTCATCAACGCGATCGCCGCCAACAAGGATGTCTGGGAGCGCAGCGCCATCGTCATCACCTATGATGAATCCGATGGCCTTTACGATCATGTCCCGCCGCGAATCCTGAGCTACGGTCCCGACGGGCTGCCGATTGCGCGCGGCATTCGCATTCCGCTCTTGCTCATCTCGCCTTACGCGCGCGTGCACGCAGTCTCGCATGCCGAGGGCGACCACAACGCTGTGATCGAAACGATCAACGCGCTGTTCGGTCTGCCAGCTTTGTCGAGCCTGCCGGATGAAAAGGAGGCGCTTGCGGCGGGGGATTCGCCCAAGTTCAACGCCTTCGGGCCGCCCGGCTTTGAGCAGAAATATCTCGGGCCGCGCGACGAGGACTCGCCCACGACTGCTAGCCTTTTGTCCGGCTTCGACAAGGCACGGATCACTGGCGCGCTGCCGCCGCTGCCAGGCTCCTATGCGACGATCCCCGACGCCGACATTGATTCCTTTCCGCATTATGGCGGCAACGGGTGCGCGGCGATCGGGATCACGCCGGAGGACGTGCGCCAGAATATCCAGAACGTCATTCCGGAGGGGTTCAATCCCCTGCCCGCGACACTGCCGGCTTACGATTGAGCGCGCGACCGCTCGGCCCTGCGATTGCGTTTGCCCTCGCCTTTTGCACCTGCGCCAAAGCGGGCCCGATCGTCGATCGCATCAAGTCCTCAGGCGTCATCCGCTGCGGTGGTGTCCCCCGTCCTGGATTGGTCAATCGGTCCGCCGACGGCGCGCCCGCCGGCCTCTATCTCGATCTTTGCCGCGCGCTCGGCGCGGCGCTGCTTGGGCCCGAAGGCAGAATCGAGTTCCATCCTTATGATTCCGACAAGGCCTTCGCGCGCGTCACTGACGGCGCCGACGATCTGTTCTTCCTCGACGGCTCGGACATCGCCGACCATCGGCTCGCCGGCGCAGTGACGTCCGGGCCCACGGTCTATTTCGTCTCGACAGCGGCGATGGTCCATGGGCGCGCGCCGATCCAGCAATTGAGTCATCTCGCCGGCAAGTCCATCTGCTTCTACCAAGGCGACAACGCACACCTGAATCTGGAGGCGTCAATGGCGGATCGGCGCCTCGACTTTGTCCGCATGGGCTACATGGAATACGGCGAGCTCCACGACGCCTATAAGTCCGGAGTCTGCGATGCTCAGGTCGGCGAAAGCGAGGATCTGGCTGCCTCTAGGCTTGAAGAACATTCGGCGCCCGCGAGCCGCATCCTGACTGAACCACTCGCGACTTTTCCGGTGTTCGCCGCGACCCCGGCAAGCGACTCGCAATGGTCAGCCATCGTCGCCTGGTCCACCTATGCCCTGCAACGCGCCGAGCTCTCGGCGACGCCCTGGACGGCGGGGGGCGTTAAGTCTCTAGACGTCGAGGGTCGGGATCTCGGCCTCGCTGACGACTGGGCCAAGCCCGTCGTTGGCGCCGCTGGCTCCTACGCCGACATGTATACGCGTAATCTCGGTGAAGGGTCGCCCCTCAAGCTTCCGCCCGGCCCGAACGCGCTAGTCGAGCTCGGCGGTCTGTTCGTCACGCCCTTCCGCGAATAGGCGAGGCGTCATTTGCGAGTCCATTTTGAGCGTTTCCAGTGGGTTGCGGCGCCATTTCCGAGCCACTTGTGTCTAATATACATACGCGTGTCGTATATATTCGGGAAAGACGCTTGGCGTACGACCCCTCCAGGATAAAACAGCGGCGAGCGCCGGATGCGCGAAGCCCGCCGACGCGGACCCGGGGACGATGACGATGCCGAAACTGAGCGCCGGAATCTTGTTGTTCCGCCGTCGCGCAGGCCTTGAAGTGATGGTTGTCCATCCGGGCGGCCCATTCTGGGCGAAGAAGGATGAAGGCGCATGGTCGATTCCCAAGGGCCTTGCCGACGAAGGCGAAGACCTCCTCGCCGCCGCTAAGCGCGAATTCTTTGAAGAAACCGGCATGCAGGTCGCAGGCGCGTTTCTCGATCTCGGCGCCCACAAGCAGCGGAGCGCCAAAACCATCGCCGCCTGGGCGTGTGAGGGCGATTTCGATCCGGCAACGCTGAAGAGCAACACATTCTCGCTCGAATGGCCTCCGCGTTCGGGGCGAATGGCGGAATTCCCGGAGGTCGACCGAGCCGCGTGGTATTCGATCGACGAGGCGCTCGTGAAGATAAACAAGGGGCAGAAGCCAATCATCGCGGCGCTGGAAGCCTTAATGGCTCGATCCGGGGGCCAATAAAGCCAGGGAGGGAGCGACCAATCTGCGGCTTGCCATTCGCATCCGCTCGTGAAACACGCGCTGCCGAAGACCTTTAAGCGGATCCGTACATGGCGTTCTGGTTGGACATCGCCGCCTTTCTTCTCAAGGCCGTGATCATCGTCGCGGCGATTGGCGGCCTCGCCGTGCTGATCGCGCGCCTCGCGCGCTCGAACGAACCCAAGGATCAGGAGATCAAGGTCCGCTCACTCGACGAGCGCTACGACGACATGCGCGACGCCATGAACGGCGAGTTGCTCGACCGGAAGGAACGCAAAGCGCTCGCCAAAAGCCGGAAGAAAGAGGCCAAGGCGGCCGCCAAGACGCGGCGCGCTCAGGAGCCAGGAAAGCGCATCTTTGTGCTGGGCTTCAAGGGCGACATGCGCGCGAGCGCAGTCAAGCGCCTCGGAGCGGAGATCGACGCCGTCCTCATCGCCGCGCGGCCGGGGACCGACGAGACCGTGATCCGGATCGAAAGCCCCGGCGGCACAGTGACCGGATACGGCCTCGCGGCGGCCGAGATTCTGCGTCTGCGCGACCGTAAGATCAGAGTCACCGCCTCGGTCGATCAGGTGGCGGCGAGCGGCGGCTACATGATGGCCTGCGCGGCGGATCGCATCGTCGCCGCGCCGTTTGCAATCGTCGGCTCAATCGGCGTCGTGGCGCCGGTCCCGAACCTCCATCGCCTGCTTAAGAAGAACGAGATCGATTTCGAGGAGATAACGGCGGGCGAGTTCAAGCGCACCGTCTCCGTCCTGGGCGAGATCACGCCCGCGGGCCGCGAACATTTCCGCGAGAAGCTCGACACGACCCACGAAGCGTTCAAGGCCCATGTCGCGCAATGCCGTCCGAACGTGGACATCGGCCGCGTCGCCAACGGCGATTATTGGCTGGCGCGGGAAGGGCTCGCCCTCGGCCTCGTCGACGAGATCATGACCGGCGACGACCTCCTGTTCCGGGCCCACGACCGCGCGCGCGTCTATGAAGTCTCGACTGAAGCGCGCAAGACCCTGTTGCAGCAGCTCCTGAGCGGTCTTGGGGGCGCAGCGCAGAAGGCGGCGGATGTGGTCATCGCGAGGCTTGCTGCACGCTGATCGGCGCCGTCACTTGAGCTCGTAGCAATTGAGGATCGTGCGCGGATTCCGCGTCACGTCGTAAAGAACGCCGCATTGAACGAGCGCGTTCACGCCAGGGTGGCGGAACAGGATGAGCGAAGTGCGGTTATCGTAGCCGCTCGCATAGCCGGCGATCTCCCACCCTTGCGCGAGCAACTGGTCGATCGTCAGTGGCGCCTCGGCGGCCGCCAAGCTGGACGCCGCCAGCATCGTCGCCAAGAAAAGGCCTGAACGCATGCGATGATCTCCAAATGCGCCCGCGCCCGTCTCTTTACTCTGTAAGCGCAGCCCGAAGTTCCCTCAATTCAACCTTGCGAGAGCCGAGCAGCGGCAGCACCGTCTCGCCGAACCAGACTGCTGCCTCGATCTCTTTGCCAAACCCTTGACCCCCCGCGCCGACTACTCCAGCAACGTGGGCCGCGCCAAATAGCGGCGGGTCCGATCGTCCTTTATGGTGGCGCGCTTGCGCCACGCCAGCTATCAGCGCCGCGCAAACCCCGCCGCGGGAGACGAGCATCGCATGACGGACGTAAAAGAGAGCCGGGCGCAGGAAGATCGCGCCAAGGTCGAACCTCGGCGCGAACGGCCGACGGGAAGCGCGACGGCTGCCGCGGCCATTGTGACCGTCATTCTCGCAGCCATCGTGGGTCTCTCGATCTGGTACCTCGCACGGCCCGAGCCGCTCATCGTCCAGGGCGAAGCGGATGCGACCCGCATCGACATCGCCGCGCGCGTCGACGGGCGGGTTGGCGAGCGTCCCGTCGAGCGGGGCCAAAACGTCACGGCCGGGCAATTGCTGTTCGAGATCGACAATCCCGAACTTGTCACGAAATGGCGTCAGGCCCAGGCCGGCGTTGACGTCGCAAAGGCCCAGCTCGCCAACATCCTGGTGGGCACGCGCGTGGAAGTGATCGATCAAAAGAAAGCTGCGCTTGAGAGCGCCCAGTCCAACTTCCAACTCGCCGACAAGACCTACGCCCGTATCAAGGACCTCGCCGGAACAGGCAACGCCCCACTGCAGCGGCTCGACGAGGTGACGAACTCGCGCGAGGTGGCGAAGCGGGATCAGGACCGCGCCCAGCTCGCCTATGACGAGGCTGTGAACGGGGCGACCAAGGAAGAGCGCGAGATTGCTCGGACTAATGTGCTCCAGGCCCAAGCGAGCGTCGACACGATCAAGGCCGACGTCGACGAGCTCACGGTCAAGGCGCCGATCGCCTCGCAAGTCTATCAGATCGGAGCGGAGCTAGGGGAATATGTCTCTCCCGGCGTGCCGCTTCTCTCGCTGTACGACCTCAACGACGTCTGGCTCAGGTTCAATCTCCGCGAGGATCTGGTCAAGGGGCTGAAGGTCGGCGACAGGTTCAAAATGCGCGCGCCCGCGCTCGGCGACCAGGAAATCGAGGCGGAGATCAAGCTTATCGAGACGCGTGGCGAATATGCGGGGTGGCGCGCGACGCGGGCGACCGGCGACTTCGACCTCAGGACCTTCGAGGTGCGCGCCTATCCCGTTTCGCCCCTTCCCGCACTTCGGCCAGGGATGAGTGTCTATGCCGAGTGGCCAACAGGCGGGCGCCGATGAGGGCGGCGCCGAAGCCCGGACTACTTTTGGTCGCAACGCGCGAGTTGCGCTGGATGCGGCGCGACGGCGTCGCGCTCGTTCTAGCCGTCTTGGTTCCCGTCATCGCCTTCGCCATTCTGACCCTGACATTCAGCAATGCGGTCATCCGCAATCTTCGGGTCGCCATCGTCGACGCCGACCGCTCCGCGACTTCGCTCATTTATGTGCAGTCGATCGCCTCCGCGCCGGGCGTCACCGTCGCCGAGCGATCGAGCGACATGAGGAGCGCTATGGAGGCCGTCCGCTCCGGCGACGCGATCGCGGCCGTCTACATTCCCGAGAACTTCGAGCGCGACCTCCTCGCCCGGAAGCGGCCGCAGGTGGTGTCGCTGTACAACCGGCAATACTTTACCCCTGGCAACAACGCGGCTTCGTCGATCTCGAACGCCATCTCGGCGGCGACTGCCACGCTGCCGCGCGAGGCGAATGGCGGGGGGTACAAGCCGGGTGTCCTCGTCGCCGAACAATATGTCCTCTCGAACCCGGCGCTGAACTTCGCCCAGTTCCTGCTGCGGGCGGTTCTGCCGACTGTGCTGCAGGTCGTGGTGGGGATCGCTGGCTGCTACGCCGTCGGCTCGGAATTCTCTCAGCGCAGCAAGCGCGCCTGGATGCGCGTCGCCGGCGGCCGGCCGCTTGTCGCGCTTATAGGCAAGTTCATGCCTTTGTTCGCCATCTTCCTGATCATGATGGTGGTGGACGCCGCCATCATCCACGTCCTCTACGGGGTGTCCTTTCGAGGCGACCCGTTGCTCGTCGCTGCGGCGGCCTGCCTCCTCCTCATCGGCTATCTTTCCTTTGGAGCTTTGCTCGTTCTGCTGACTCAGGCGCTCCCGACTGGCCTCAGCCTCGTCGCAATATTCTGCAACCCGGCGTTCGGCTTCGCTGGCGTGGGATTCCCGGTTGTGGCGATGGGGACTTTCCCTCAGGCCTGGGGCTCTATCCTGCCGCTTCGCTGGTACCTTCAGGTCCTGTTCGAACAGGCGGCGCGCGGCGTGCCGACTTCTGACTCGGTCAGGCCCTTCGTGGTCCTTGCCGGCCTCGCCTGCCTCTACTTCGCGCTCGCCTGGGCAAGGCTTCGCGCCATCGCCAATGCGCCGCCCCGGCGTGAGGCGGCGCCGACTTTCCGCCTCCGATACGGGCGAGGCGTGGCGATAGCGATGGGCAACGAAGTCCAGCGAATTCTCGCCGACAGAGCAGTCTTGGGCCTGATCGTGCTCGCGCCGCTCCTCTACGGGGCGCTTTATCCGCAGCCCTATCTCGGTCAGGTTCTTCGTAGCATACCAATTGCCGTCGTCGATCAGGATCGAACAGAGCTCAGCCGCGACCTCGTGCAGGCGCTGGACTCCGACGAGGCGCTCAAGGTGGCTGTGCGGGCGGACACGCTCGCCGACGCTCAGGCCGCCCTCGACCACCATGACGTCTTCGCCATTGTCGCGATCCCCAAGGACACGGAGCGGTATGTCTTGCGAGGCCAGCAGGCCCGGATCGCGGCCTATGTCGATGCGGCCTATTTCCTTCTCTACAGCCGTACCTTGCAGGGCATCTCGGAGAGCGCCGCGGCCGCCTCTGCCGAGATCTCAAAGCGGGGCGCGCGCAGCGAGGGAAGCCTCGTCTACGCGGCGATGACCCGCAGCAGCTCGCCGATTGATTTCCTGTCCCAACCGCTGTTCAACCCGACAGGCGGCTACGCCAGCTACGTCGTGCCGGCCGCCTTCATCCTCATCCTTCAACAGACGCTGCTGCTCGGCGTCGCCTCGCTCGGCGGAGCGACTTACGCTCTCGGCGAGCCTGCGAACCGGCGGCTTCGATTCGGTCCGCGCGCCGTCTTCGGCCAAGGGCTAACGCATCTCTGCCTGGCGCTGCCGGGACTTGCGCTCTATTTGATCGTCCTGCCGCGGGTTTACGGCTTCTCGACGCTTGGCCGGCTCGAGGATCTTATCCTCATGGCGGTTCCTTTCGTCCTTTCCGTCAGCTTCCTGGCCCAGTTCGTAAGCGCCTGGTTTCGGCGCCGCGAGACCGCGATTCTCCTCTTCATCGCGGTCAGTCTTCCGCTTTTCTTCCAGGTTGGCGTATCCTGGCCGGTCGAAGCGCTTCCTGATTTCATCCGTGCGGCAAGCCGCGTCTTTCCCAGCACCTCAGCCATCGACGGATTCGTTCGCATCAATCAGATGGGCGCGAGCATCATGGAGGTGAGGCGCGACTGGACGACCTTATGGATTTTGACGGTCGTCTACGGCTTGCTGGCCGCCGCATCGACTGTCATCGTCTCACGCAACGAGGCTCGCCATGAGCAATAAGGGCCGGACCTTCGCGATCCTCGGGCTCGCCGTCGTGATCCTTGGTGGCGCAGCCGCCGCATTTCGGTTCGAGACCCAGCGCAAATCGACGCCTCCGCTCATCGGCGTCGTGCACGAGACGGAAATCCGCATCGCGCCCGACATTTCGGCCCGGCTCGCCTCCCTGTCGGTGAAGCCGCTACAGCCGGTGCGTAAGGGCGACGCGATCGCGGTGCTGTCGAGCCCGGAGATCACGGCCTCGCTCGAGGAAGCGAAAGCGAACGCGGAATCGGCGCGCGCCAACCTCGCCAACGTCGTGGCGGGCGTGCGCCAGGAAGAGCGCGAGACTGCGGCACAGAATGTCGCCATCGCCTCCTCCAACGTGACGCTGGCCAAGCAGCAATTCGCGCGTGTCTCGGTGCTGGCGGCAAAGAACTACGCCAGCAAGCAGCAGTTCGACGAGGACGCCGCCGCATTGGGCGAGGCCCAGGCGAGTCTTGCTCTCGCCGAGGCGGCTTTAGCCCAGAGCAAGGTTGGACCGACCAAGGAAGAGCTCGGCATCGCGCAGAGCCAGGTCGCTCTCGGGCTGGCGACGGTCGCCGACCTCGAGGCTCAACTCGCCAAGACGACGCTGACATCGCCCGTTGACGGAATCGCGCGGCTTCTCGTCGCCGAACGCGGCGAAGCGATCTCTCCGGGCCAGCCGGTTCTGACCCTTGGCGTCGCCGGCGACCGCTGGTTCACGTTCACGATCCGCGAGGACCGCCTTCAGGGCTTGACCATGGGTTCGAAGATCGCCCTGCGAACGGCCGCGGGTTACCGTTTCGAAGCCAAAGTCACCGAACTCAGGCCGCTCGGAGAATTCGCGGTCTGGCGCGCGGCGCGCGCGGTCGGCGACCACGACATCAACAGCTTTCTCCTCCGCGCCGATCCGATCGGCCCGACACCGAAACTCGAGCCGGGCATGACGGTGTGGATCGACGAGGGTTAGGCCGGCTAAGCCCAACTGAAAAGGCGGCGGCGCGGGGCGGTGGGGGCCATACTTCGAGCTGCAGTGCGCGCCTTAGTGGGCCTCGAAGAATGATTCATTTGAGCGGCAGGCGGCGTCCCTCAACTTGTGCTTCGAGACAGACCGCGCCACGCGTCGACCGTGCGCTATTACATCATGAAATTAATCGGGTGTTGTGATGTATTCTGAAAAACGTCAGGCTCCGGCCGGTCTGCAATCCGATGCGTCGGTCAGGCTCGACTTGGACAGAATTCGATCAGCTGTTTTCTCCATCGCGCCGGTCTTTCGGAACACGCCTCAGTATGTATGCCCGCCTCTTGGTGAGGCGCTTGGCTGCGAACTCATTTTGAAGCTTGAAACTGCCAATCCCATACGCTGTTTCAAGGGCCGGGGCACCGAGACGGTTATGACGCGTCTGTTCAACTCCGGTGCCAGAGCGGCGGTCTGCGCAAGCGCGGGCAATCTCGGGCAGGCGTTAGCGTATAGCGGACGAAGCCGCCAAATCTCGACAACGGTCGTCGCTGGCAGCGCGGCGAACCCCTACAAGCTGGAGCGCATTCGCGCGTTGGGCGCGACCGTGTGTATTGTCGATGGCGACATAGAGGACGCGCGCCACCTCGCTCGGCAGATCGCAAATAGCGAGAACGCATTCCTAGTCGAAGACAGCGAGAACATCGACACCTGTGAAGGAGCCGGTACGATCGGCCTCGAACTCCTCGAAGGCCTCGGGCCCATCGACGCGGTGCTCATCGCGCTCGGAGGCGGCGCGATGGCCACAGGCGTTGGGTACGTCTTCAAGTGTCTAGCTCCGCAGGTCGAAATCGTGTGCGTCCAGCCGAGGGGAGCACCCGCGATGGCATTGTCATGGCGGACAGGGTCCATTGTTGAGACGGTGGGCACTGATACGATCGCGGACGGGGTTGCAGGCCGGTTCCCGATCCCCGCGGTTCTTGACGACCTCCTGGTCGTTGCAGATCACGTCGCGCTCGTTGAAGAAGACAGCATCATTGCCGGAATGCAAATGCTTTATCGCAGTGCGGGACTCATCGTGGAGCCGTCGGCCGCGTTAGGCATCGCGGCGCTGCTGGAAGATCCGCCTCGCTACACGGGCAAACGGGTCGCGACGATCATCTGCGGCGGTAACGTGATCCCGACCGACTTTGAGCGATGGATGGCCCAGCAAAGGAGCGAATGATGCGCGCCGCCGGCAAGGTGGCCAAACGGCTTAGGACCTGCACAAATCGAGCTGGGCATTCGCAATGACACTATTATTGGGCTTAGGGTCACGACACCGTTCATCGCGCGGCCCGCAGGACGGAGCAGGGATGGCGACCGATTGCGGCGCTGAGGCGTGAGCGCGCCTTGCCTCCCCTGCCCCGCCCTGATATGCCCGCCGCTATCTCCGAACAATTCAGGAATGCCCATGGCCGCGCGCCAGTTCATCTATCACATGCGGGGTCTCTCCAAGACCTATCCGGCCGGCAAGAAGGTCCTCGACAACGTCAACCTCTCCTTCTACCCGGACGCGAAAATTGGCGTCCTCGGCGTGAACGGCTCGGGCAAGTCGACGCTGATGCGCATCATGGCTGGGCTCGACACCGAATTCGTCGGCGAAGGCTTCGTCGCCGAGGGCGCGAAGGTTGGCTACCTTTCGCAGGAGCCTGACCTTGACCCCGCGCTCGACGTGAAGGGCAACGCCATGCTCGGCGTGAAAGAAAAGCAGGCGATCCTCGATCGGTACAACGAGCTCGCCATGAACTATTCCGACGAGACCGCCGATGAAATGACGCGGCTCCAGGACGAGATCGAGTCCAAGGGCTTGTGGGATCTCGAGAGCCAGGTCGAACAGGCGATGGACGCCCTCGGCTGCCCGCCGGACGATTCTGAAGTGACCAAGCTCTCTGGCGGCGAGCGCCGCCGCGTCGCGCTCTGCCGCCTGCTTCTAGAGAAGCCCGACCTCTTGCTGCTCGACGAGCCGACCAACCATCTCGACGCGGAGACTGTCAATTGGCTCGAGGGCCATCTGCGCGCCTATCCAGGCGCGATCCTCATCGTCACCCACGACCGTTATTTCCTCGACAATGTGACGAGCTGGATTCTCGAGCTCGATCGCGGTCGTGGCATTCCTTACGAGGGCAACTATTCCGCCTGGCTCGTGCAGAAGCAGAAGCGGCTCGAGCAGGAAGGCCGCGAGGACGCCTCCCGGCAGCGCGCGCTTGCCGAGGAAAGCGAGTGGATCGCCTCATCGCCGCGAGCGCGTCAGGCCAAGTCGAAGGCGCGTATAGCGGCCTACGACGAGCTTGTCAGGAAGAGCAACGAGAAGACGCCAACCGCCGCGCAGATTGTCATTCCCGTCGCCGAGCGGCTGGGCCAGAACGTCGTCGACCTTGTCGATCTCAGCAAAGGCTACGGCGACCGGATGCTCATCGACAAACTCACGTTCAAGCTGCCGCCCGGCGGCATCGTCGGCGTCATCGGCGCCAATGGCGCCGGCAAGACGACATTGTTCCGCATGATCACCGGCCAGGAGAAACCGGACTCGGGCGCGATCAAAATCGGCGAGAGCGTTCAGGTCGGCTATGTCGATCAGTCACGCGATGCGCTCGACGGCAAGAAGAACGTCTGGGAGGAAATCTCCGGCGGCTACGACATCATCACGCTCGGCAAGCGCGAGATGAACAGCCGAGCCTACGTTGGCGCCTTCAACTTCAAGGGCGCGGACCAGCAGAAGAAGGTCGGCCAGCTGTCCGGCGGAGAGCGTAACCGCGTTCATCTGGCCAAAATGCTGAAGAGCGGCGCGAACCTCCTCCTACTCGACGAGCCGACCAACGACCTTGACGTCGACACGTTGCGCGCGCTCGAAGAGGCGCTGCTCGACTTCGCCGGCTGCGCCGTCATCATCAGCCACGACCGCTTCTTCTTGGACCGCATCGCCACCCACATGCTGGCCTTCGAAGGCGACAGCCATGTCGAATGGTTCGAGGGCAATTTCGCCGATTACGAGGAAGACAAGAAGCGCCGCCTCGGCATCGACAGCGTCATCCCGCACCGGCTGAAATACAAGAAGTTTTCGAGGTAGCGGCCGCCCCAAGCGACCTCCGAACGCGCCTGGCCCGGCGCCAGTCGAGATCGGCAGAGTCCTCGCGTTCCCAATAAGCTCGTTCTTCGGCCTCGGTGGCGAAGGCGGCAGGAACCTTATGGGCCTTTTTCACAAGCCAACCTTTCGCGCGCGATCATGGCGCTTCGAGATGACGCGGATCAAAATACGTCCTTGTCAAGATTTTACGCGGCCACCTGAGCGAATCGTTTGGCCCCTGAGGGGCCCGTCGCCCTCGACGGCCAGCCGCGAGCGTCCTAAAGTCGGCGTTAAGAAACGTTCTAAATCAAGCATCATACGCCCGGCGAGCCTAAGGGCGACGGCCTGACAACGGGGGAAACGGGTCCAAGGAGGAAACATGTGTCACCTGTTTGCAGGCCAATCTCCAGACAGCTACGCCTTCGAAACGCGGTCCATGCGGCTGAACGGCCAGAGCACCAGCCTTCGTCTGGAAAAGGTGTTCTGGGACATCCTTGAGGATATCGCCGCGGCTGAGAGAATGACCGTCCCGCGTTTCATCTCGACGCTGCACCAGGAGATCCTGCTTCTGCGCGGAGAGGTCCCCAATTTCACGTCCCACCTGCGCTGCATCTGCGTCAGCACTCGAGCTTCAGCGGAGGCTGGCGCAAGAACGCGCGCGGAGGCGGCCTGAAACTCGCCGTCTGCGTAGTAAGCCGATAACACCCGCCCGCTTCCGCCCTCGCTAACGTCTCTGCTTCTCGTCGCCTCATGCGGCGACTCGGCGCGGTGCAGAATGGCGAAAGCGATCCACACGATGATCCGCGTGCTGGACGAGGCGCGGTCGCTCGCTTTCTACAAAAAAGCGTTCGGACTCGATATCGCCGATCGCCTCGACTTCCCCGACTTCACGCTTGTCTATCTGTCGAATTCCGAGATGCCGTACGAAGTCGAGCTCACAATCAACAAGGATCGCACCGAGCCTTACAATCTTGGCGACGGCTACGGGCACGTGGCCTTCGTGGTCGAGGATCTCGACGCGGAACACCGTCGTTTCGAGGCCGAGGGCCTCAAGCCGCGCAAGATTGTCGAGTTCAATAAGGACGGAAAGCAGATTGCGCGCTTTTTCTTCGTCGAAGATCCGGATGGCTACAAGATCGAAGTACTGCAGAAGCGCGGCCGCTTCCGGTAGCGGCGCGCGGCCAACACATCTTGTACAAAAAAACCAGGAGGAGACACCCATGACGGCAACCGAAGCCACCCTCGCAAGGGGCCTCTCCAGACGCGGATTCCTGCAACGATCCGCGACCGGTTTTGCGGCCGCGATCGCGATCACATCCACGGGAGCGCTGCTCAATGCCTCCGAAGCGTGGGCCCTCGACGTCAAGGGCCTGAAGCCCGAGACGATGAAGACCCTGATCCTCGTTGCGCGCGACATCTACCCGCATGACAAGGTCGCCGACCGCTACTACGCGATCGCGATGAAAGGCTACGACGACAAGGCCGCGGCCAACCCCGAGATGAAGGGCGAGATCGAGGGGTTCGTCGCCGCGCTCGACGGGGCTGCGGGAGAGGGAGGCTATGTCGGTCGCCCCTGGGAAGCCGATCGAGTCGCGCTCCTGAAGAACCAGAGCGCGGATCCGATGTTCGAGACGATACGTTCGGGCCTCGTCGTGTCGCTCTACAACCAGAAAGAGATCTGGCCGATCTTCGGATACGAGGGCGAGTCCTTCTCCAAGGGTGGATACATCGAGCGCGGCTTCGACGACATCAGCTGGCTCTGACACCCACAACAAAAGCCCCATTCACGCGAGGAAACGGACATGGCAGCGAAATTCGATCAGAACGACGACAGCGTCGTCGTCATCGTAGGGTCGGGCGCGGGCGGCGGCACGCTTGGCAATGAACTGGCGCAGAAGGGCGTCAAAGTCGTCGTGCTGGAAGCGGGCAAGCGCTTGGACTTCTCGGATTTCATCAACGACGAATGGCCGAGCTTCACCCAGCTCGCCTGGACGGATATGCGGACAACCTCCGGCAGCTGGCGGGTTCACAAGAACTTCCCCAACCTGCCGGCCTGGATCGTCAAGTCCGTCGGCGGAACGACGACCCACTGGGCGGGCGCCTCCCTCCGCTTTCAGGAGCATGAGTTCAAGGAAGCGTCGACCTACGGCCATATTCCCGGCGCCAACCTTCTCGATTGGCCGATCACCCTCGCCGACCTTGAGCCTTATTACGCCAAGGCCGAGGACAAGATGCGGGTCACGCGCACGGGCGACCGGCCCGGCTTGCCAGGCAGCAACAATTTCAAGGTCTTCAAGGCCGGCGCGGACAAGCTCGGTTACAAGGAATGTCATACCGGCCGGATGGCGATCAACTCCGTTCCCGGAGACGGCCGCGTCGCCTGCCACCAAACCGGATTCTGCTTCCAGGGCTGCAAGTGGGGGGCGAAATGGTCGACGCTCTACACCGAAATCCCCAAGGGCGAGGCGACCGGGAACATGGAGGTTCGTCCGGAATGCCATGTCGCGCAGATCGAGCACGACGCCTCGGGCAAGGTGACCGGCGTCAGCTATTTCGACGCGGACGGCAAGCTTGAGCGGCAGAAGGCGCGAATCGTCGCGGTCGCAGGCAATTCGCTCGAAAGCCCGCGGCTTCTGCTCAACTCGGCCTCGTCGAAGTTTCCGGACGGACTTGCCAATTCGTCGGGCCAGGTCGGCCGCAACTACATGCGTCACACGACCGGATCGGTTTACGCCATTTTTGAGCAGCCCGTGCACATGTATAGGGGCACGACGATGGCTGGCATCATGCGGGACGAGGCGCGGAACGATCCGAGTCGCGGATTCGTCGGCGGCTACGAATTGGAGACGCTTTCCCTCGGCCTTCCCTTCATGGCCGCTTTCCTCGACCCAGGGGCCTGGGGCCGCGAATTCACGACCGCGCTCGATGGCTATTCGAATATGGCCGGGATGTGGATCGTCGGCGAGGATATGCCGCAGGAAACGAACCGCATCACCCTCAGCGACCAGAAGGACAAATGGGGTCTGCCCGTCGTGGACGTGCATTTCGACGACCACCCGAACGACGTCGCGATGCGCAACCATGCTTATGGACAGGGCAAGGCGATGTATGAGGCGGTCGGCGCGACGCGCATCTTCCCAACGCCACCCTATCCCTCGACCCACAACCTCGGCACCAACCGGATGAGCGCCAATGCTCGCGATGGCGTGGTGAACAGTCACGGCCAGACGCACGACATCAAGAACCTGTTCATCTCGGACGGCAGTCAATTTACGACAGGCGGGGCCGAGAACCCCACGCTCACGATCGTGACGCTGGCGATCCGTCAGGCCGACTACATTGCCGACCAGATGAAGTCGAACACGATCTGAGACGAGGTGATTTGAAGTCGCGACTGCGCGGCTGGCGGCGCCGTGCAGTCCTTGGCTGTCGGACGAGCGAACTGTCGTGTCGCGGGGACGACTTCGCGTCCATCCCTTGGCCGCTTGGCCACGCCAAGCCCCGCCCAAGCCGCCTGGCGAAGATCGCCAGAGCGGCCGGTGAGCGCGGGCGTGTCGCAGCGCAGCCGCACTACATCACATCCGCTTGACACTTGATAGGCGCCGCAGCGCGGCCCTTTCCGTTCCCACTTGCGATCTGCGCGACTGCGAGCCAATGCTAATCTCGCCTTCGGAACCCGTTGCAAGGAACCCCTGATGATCGTCGTCTTTGACATTGGCAACGTTCTGGTGCGCTGGGATCGACGCTATCTCTACGGCAAGGTTTTCGACGACGAGGAGCGCCTGGAGCGCTTCCTGACGACTGCGCTTGGGATGGACTTTGTTTCGGACACGGACGCCACCGAAGACTTCGCTGCTGCGGTCGCCGCGCGGGCCAAAAATTTTCCTGAATTCGCCAAGGAAATACGGATGTTCCACGAGCGCTGGATTGAGACGCTTGGCGAACCGATCGAGGAAAACGTCGCGCTGCTGCGCCGATTGCGCGCATCCGGAAAGCCGGTCTACGCGCTCAGCAATTTTGCTCACGAGACCTTCGCGCTTGCCGAGCGCAAGCACGACTTCCTGAGCGAATTCGACGACCGGGTCATCTCCGGTCATGTCGGCTTCGTGAAGCCGAACGCGGGCATCTTTGAAATCCTGTTCAAGCGCGCCGGGCGGCAGCCGAGCGAACTTCTTTTCATCGATGACTCGCCTCCTAACGTGCGCGCTTCCGAGTCGCTCGGCATGCCGGCGATCCATTATGGCCCTGGCGTCGATCTGGAGAAGGAGCTCTTGGCCCGCGGCGCCCTGCCCTGAAGGAGTCGAAAGCTTCCTGGGAGGACACGCGCGCCACAGCGGCTATAGCGCCTTGGACCCCAGCTTTCTTTGCTTCTCCTCTCGCGTGCCGTCATTCCTCCCCCAGGCCTTTCGGCCCGAGCGCTGTGTCCCGCACGTGGACGACGGCGGTGGCGTCGGCATAGAGGCGCCGCCAGCCAAGCTCCCGGTCGAGGGTGGCGACGATCCGGTTATCCGGAGCGAAGATGGTCCAGGCAACGTCGTAGCGCTTGAGC
>Ga0210407_10002351_pt1 | contig 16329 bp, 11 predicted proteins | sample IncBWC27MmetaG_FD_150860 | JGI IMG/M metagenome (GOLD analysis project Ga0210407, IMG submission 150860) | Forest soil microbial communities from Barre Woods Harvard Forest LTER site, Petersham, Massachusetts, United States - Inc-BW-C-27-M | ecosystem: Environmental > Terrestrial > Soil >...
CGTACCTAGTTGAGCAATCACAACGACGAGGAGAATCAGTTTTCGCCAAACCGACGTAGGTTGTCGCACCGCAAGCGAGGCAGCCGCCGGCACCGCCAGAAAGAGCGTCGTGATCGGTATGAGTATCACGCGCCAATCGCCGGCCACCGTTCGCCGGAACGCGCCGCCGCTACGCCCAAGGAGCAGATCGTGCCACAAGTGGATCAAACTGAAATCAACGAACCACAGCCGTCTCAGGTACTCCAATACGAACGCCAACACCGCGAGCCAGAAATAGGCGCTCCCGCCAAGGTTCGTGGCCGCATGCCTCAAGATGCCGACCCACGGACTCCTGCGACACCTAACCAGCGCGTGAGTGCCCGTAACCGTGATCAGAAAGATGGCTATCAAGGTGTCAGTGGCTAGAAGCGTCGCGGGCGCGAAGTCGCGGACTTCTCTTAATAGCGCGCTATCAAGAAGGAAAAAGTAGATGCATCCGATGAAAAATATATTCACGGGACGACAGATGTCTGGAGGATGCCGAACTACGGACGTGACCAGATATGTGGCCAGCACTGCGAGAAGCGAGGCGCCGAAGATCTGCGCCAAATCCAGCGACGGGGGACGGATTGAAGCATAGAGCCAGGCCATCGCGGTTATAGCCGTGATCGCGCACGACACCGCCGCGAGCCTCGATGGCCCGTTTGTCATGTCGGATGACGCCATTGCGTCGATCGTTGCTACGGTCCTCATCGCTGCCTCTCGGCCGCAACAGTTCTCACGCAGCTAGCAAGGTTGTCCGCCCAGGTGCGAGGCGTGAAGCGAGCGACGATTTCGCGAGAACGCACGCCCATGCGATCCCTCGCCGCAACATCGCGCGATGAAAGCCTTCCCATCAGCGCGGTGAGCGCAGACGTGTCGTGGGGCTCAAAGCAAAACCCGTTGTCTCCTTCGACGACCAGCTCCAGCATACAACCGCAAACTTTGGATACCAGCACGGGCAAGCCACAGGCCATCGCCTCATTCACCACCAACCCCCACGGCTCAACCGTGCTGGGGAGAATGAAACAATCCGCGAGCGCATAGTGAGCAGGAAGATCCTCGAGTTGAGCAAAGGGCTTCAGAAAAACTCCCTCGATGCGCTTGTCGGCGATGAAGCGTTCGAGCTCGAGGTGTTGCGGTCCCTCACCTACCATCACGAGTGACCACCCATCGAAAGCGTCACTCTGTCGGTGAGCGTGGTAAGCGTCTAGCAGGCGCAGCAAATTTTTTTCGCCTGAATACCGGCCCACGTACAGGAAATAGCGCTCCGGCAGGCCAAGCTGTTCACGCCATCGCGTCGGCTGCTTCCGTACCGACGCCGCAGAGTTGGCAAAATACTCGTTGTCGACGACATCGTATCCTTGCCAGATTCGGCCTGCGGGCATGCCAAGATCGATTAGATATTCCCGGCTTACTCTTCCCCCGACAAAAGCCGCGTCGTAGTACCGTTTAAGTAATTCGCGCTTTACGGTTTCCAGGAATGCGCGACGCGGCTTGTCGTCGGGAGTGGTTTCGTAAAATAGAACCGTGCCCCTGCCCCTTGACCGTGCCCAGCGCGCGGCGCTGAGCATCGCAAACGGCCGCAGCGAAGTCGCCACGACGGCCGGATTTGTCTCATCGAGTATCTTCCACAGCTCGCGTGAAAGCTCGAAGTAGCTGCAATCCTGGTACGGAAGTTTCGCGACCGTGCGGATCGGCGGTTCGAAGCTAGACTCATCCGCGCGCCATGGATGCGTTGCGATAGCGCTCGCGAGCTGAATAAACGTCGGATGCAGGCCATCGGTCTGGTCGAGCGCGCGCGCACGGGCCAGATGATAGGGTCCGCTGGTCAGAAAAATAACTGCGGTGCTGATCGCGCCGTTTTGCACGGTTTCTTCTATTGGCCGCGCTTCCATCATGCTCGTGACATCGCGGGTGCTCGCTGGTCGAGAAGACCATGAAGCATCGTCCCGAATTTTCGGCGATACGCGGCCCAGGTGAAACTCTCTGCACGCGCGCGCGCGTTCGCACTCATGCTCTGACGGAGCTCCGGATTCTCACAAAGCAACTCGATTTTTTCCTGAAGCGCCGCGACGTCACGAATTGGAACCACGAACCCGTCAATACCATCCCTGACGACCGAACCCGCGTTTGGCGTGGTTATCACCGGCAATCCGCACGCGAGCGCTTCATAAATCGCGACCGCCGAGCCTTCATGCAGCGACGGATAAACGAAGACGTCCGCTTCCTGATAAAATCTGTGCACCTCAGTATGCGGCACCCGGGCAAAATGCTTGAAATGGTCGCGATAAGGCGTCAGCGCGGATTCAGGGCATGCGATGCCGCCCACCAAACGCAGCTCGAACTGAGGACCCTTAACTCTCTTCGCCGCTTCGAGCAGATACCGCGTTCCCTTGAGCTGGCTGAGCCGGCCTACGTACAGGACACGGCAGCTTGCGCGCTCTGAACGTTTGTCCGCTGGCCGGAACCTGCCGATATCAACCCCGTACGGGACGACGACCACCTGCGATGACGCCACTCCCGCACTCATAAGAGTGCCTTTGACGTACTCGGAACCGGCCACGACGACGTCGGCCAGACGTACTTCCGCGATGCGCTCTTCCAACCACCAATCCGGCAAGTCGAAGGGTCGTTCGTCGGCGAACTCCGGGTGCAGTTCCGCTTCCTCCCGCGTCGCATCGGCCAACGCCCCCCAATGAGCTGTCGTCTGATCCAAAACCCGAAGAACCCCACACCTGGCGGCGCGACGGAATGTATGGAGAGCGCACGCGTCGTAACCGACCACCGCCGCCGGAACCGCGCGCGCGACCAGCCTCGCGACCATCTTGTCGAACCGATCGTTTCGCCAGCGAATGATCTGCGGCACGTACTTCGACAAAGGCCGCACTCTTGTCGCCGTCAACTGAGCAATCTCGCCGAGCGGAGATTGCCTTACGAGCCCGTCCGCCAGCCGCTCGTGATGCCGCCGGCGAAGTTGGCCCTCTTCCAGCCCTAGCAAGCGCCCGAACTTGACCCCCAGGTTGTCCGGTTTGTAGTAGACGCCGGTTACGTACTGTCCCAGCAAGCCCGCCTCTTCGACCGCGACCGCGGTTTCGTATGAATGCTGTGTCCCCGGATGCGCCACCAGCACACGGCCGCTCAGCTCTCTGGGATTCTCGGCGTTCATTCCGCAGTCGCTCCAAGCGCGTGGGTCAATTCCGCTATCCGGCGAATTCCCAGCCGAACTTCATCGACCCGGGGCCAGAACAGTTCGATCGCGGAAACCCCGACCAACCGCCGCGCATTGTAAACGAGCGCCACTGTAACGGCGAAGTAACCGGCCAATGAAGAGTTCGCCCCCCCCATTATCCCAAGCGGTCCAAGCATGAGCGCAAGACCGGCTACCGTGACGAACAAGCCGGCTATCTCGGACCATAAAACCGCGTACGGATGGCCAAGCGCGCGCAATCCTTCCTGCAATACGAAATTGAGCGCCAGAAAGGTTCCCGCAGGTACAAGCACCAGTGCACAAGGAATCGATGCACGATAGCGCTCGCCAAACAGCATGACGATGGCCGTCGGCGTCAGCACCATCAGCACCACGCATCCGACCAGCGCCAATACAGCCGCCAGCCGTGTAGCCTGCGCCAGACGCTGTCCGCTTCCCTCCTGGTCCGCGCGCGAGGCGAGCGCAGGGAGCAGAACATTGCCGAGCGCGTTCAGGAGCGGAATCACTGCGGCGCTCCATGCCGCGGCAACTGCATATTCGCCCAGATCCTTGGGCGCGAGGAAGGCGGCCATCGCGATCTGATCGAGGCGCAGATTGAGCAATTGCGGAACACTGGTGAGCGCACACGGCAGCCCGTAGCGCACCATCCCTCCCCACTCTCGAGGAGCGGGTTTGAACGATCCCCCGATTCGTTTCACGACGATGTAGGCGACCGGAAAGAACAACAGTCCCTGCACCACTATGTTCACGTTCGTGAGCACAGACGCGTTGCGCACCGAAAGATGCCACGCGATCGCGAGCAAGCCGATCCAAAGAAGATTTGGCGCCAGCCGGATCGCGTTCCACGCGACGAAGTCGCCACGCCCACGCAGCGAATTGGCCGGCACAGCAACCAACGCAAAAACAACCGCCATCAACAGATACCACCGGCCCGCCGAGATTACTTCGACCGACTGCGCCGCCAGCAACAACGGCATCAGGAAGTAGGCGACGAGCAGAATCGGCGGCGACGCAATCAACGCGATGATGCCGGCCGAAGTGACGTAGCTGCCTGCCTTTTGAGTGTCGCGCGCGCTGTAGTAGACGACGGCTTCGGTCATGCCCAGGATCGCGAGCGTGACGGCGAAGCCGGAAAATGTCTGGATCGCGGCCAACTGACCGCGTCCGCGTGGACCAAGCAGTCGCGCTGCAACTATTCCGCTGGCCATCCCCTCGACGGCGATCAGAATATTTGTCCCGGCCGTCAGCACCGCGTCGGCCGCAAAAGCGTTGTCGGCACGCGCCCGCCGCCACAAATTATTTATCGATAGGGTCAACTGAGGCTCACGACTCGCTGCCGAAGCGGTGCCGTATGAGCGAGACGCGGACATTGCCGTTGATAGTCCAAGAAGCGAATATACGCGTCACGCCATGATTTCGCATCGCGCTGCAGAGCTTAGCGCGAATACAGGGCTGCGTCATCTCCAAATTGTCCTGCGTCGAGCATCGAGGGGAGCCGGCAAGTTGATGCTACAAAATGCGACGGGGCCGCAGATCGCATTGTCGAGAAGATTCTCTTCACCGCGACCTGCCGCCCCGTGGTTATCGGTCTGGCGGCATCGGAAAGATGCCGCCAGACCTACGAAAAATCAGCGCTCGGCCCCTATCAACCTCCGCCGCAGTTGAGGGTGTGAGTCGACTCCGAGCTGTTATTTATCGCGTCGAGCGTGTTCTGGCATCCCGAGAAACTGCCACTGACGCCGCCGCAGCTAATGGCTCCGCCGTCGACAAAGACATCGAAGGACGACTCTAGCTCGCTCAGAACCTGGCTCAGCGTCTGGCCGCTGAACTGAGGATCCGCCGGATTCACGTAGATCGCTCCGCCCAGCGCAGGATTACCCACCACGTTCATCTCGGCCGCGAGCAACTGTGCCGCGAACAGAGTCACGCACTTCCCGGAGCAATTCACCTTGCCGCCGTTCCCGCCCGCGAACAACGCGTCTGCGCTCTGCGCTCCGCAAGTGGCCTTCTTCGCGCAGGTGATCACAGTCGGCTTGAAAGAATCGCTGGCATTGTCGCAATCGCCATCGAGCGACACCGCTCCTACTCCGCCAACTGCCGGGCATGTCGAGCTGAGCTTCTTGTAGGCAGGATCCTGTCTCGGCGAACCAGAACCAGTGTGGTTCTTCCAGTAGCCCCAGGTCAGCGACGTGTCTGTGCAGGCAACAGGTGCATTGACGAAGACCCACTGTTGCTCGATCAGGTTGTCGGTGCCTAATGGCAGACCATTCAGGTCGAGCGTGTGAGTGGTTACAACCGCCGGATTGACGCTGATGTCCATGTCGACCCAGACATCGCTGAACTCGCTGCCGGTGATCAAACGATTCTGCAGTCCAGTGAACTGGCTCGAGGGAGCATTGTAGAGGATGTTGTCGCCCGACTGGATGGTGAAGAGTCCATCCGGTACGCCCGCCGTACCGATGGTCGGAGGCAGCAACAACAGGGTTTCCATCCCGAATTGAGGCGAGCCAAAAAAGGTCGGCAACCCGGTGGCAGTACTCGCTACCGTGGTCACTACGCCGGCCTTCGACATCGCGAGAACTACGTCATTCTGTTCTGCCGCCACCACAAGTTGGCCGGCTATCGGGCTTGACTGGCTGGGCGGGATAATAACCGGCTGTTCGAAACCTGCGTTGGTGCCCGGGGGAGGGGTTCCCATGGGAGATTCTCCCTCAACAACCCCAAAATTCCCAACTAGAGTCACTACTCCGGCCGATGTGATCGTAAAAGCATTGCCATCCGGAGTGACCGCGACGAGGTTGTTATTGAACGGCGGGTTGTTGACGGTGGTATCCATTACCAGGCCAACGTACTTGGTAAATCCGCCCGGAACCGTCGCGAGCAGAGTCGCGGAACTGCCATCTGGCGCGATGTCGTAGATCTTGCAGCCTGCGGAGACAAAAACATCATTGTTATTGAAGCCGCCCAGACCTGTCGAAAAAACGATGTTAGTCTCGAACAGGCTGGTCAAATCAGCGATTCCGGTGCTCTGCGCGAAAGCAGTGGCCGAATTTACGCCGCCCGCCGCCGGGAACGTGTAGAGTTTGCCGGCCACGATCGGGCCAACGTTGGCGTCGACGATGAATCGGCTCAGCGCGGGCTGATACATGAGTCCGCCGAAATCGCAGAGCCCCAAGTTGCCCATGCAACCTGCCGTGAACTGGTTACTTGCGTAGGGAGCGAAGGTGATATCCGCACTGTTGGCAGTGCCCGCCAGCGCGAGCGTGAGCATCATCACACTCGCGAGCCCTGCCGCAGCCATCGCCTCCCACATCCGTTTCGTACTTCTTTTCGGAATGGACATTTCTCTTTCTCCTTTCGATCGACTTTAAATCTTTTATCTGTCCGTCGTCTTAAGCGGCGACCAACAAACGTTTCTTGGCGCGTACTGGAGAAGGTTCAGGAACAAGTTATGAGATGTAGCGGTCTTCCAGATTGGCGACTCCCTGTACCATTCGCGACCTGCTTCGAATCCTACTCCCTGCCCCCCGGTTAGACCGGCTACAGTTTCTGGACCGACCAGTTCCGAGTATCGTCCCGCGCTGATTTTCCGTTGCCGTTACCGTTGCCAATCTGCCTGATGCGCTTGAATGTCGTCAGCGATGCCTCGAGTGAGGAACTGCGCTGTACTTTTCGAGCCTCGCCCTCGATCCACGCGTATGTCTTCGCCAGTCCTTCCTCCAGACTGACCCGCGGCTCCCAGCCCAATACCTGTCGCAGACGGCTGTTGTCGGAGTTACGTCCGCGTACTCCCTGCGGCCCCGGTATGTGGCGCTTTTTCAATTTCACGCCAGCTGCCGATGCGACCATATCGGCGAGTTCATTGATCGTCACCATACGGTCCTGCCCGAGATTCAACGGATCCGCATGGTCCGAACGCATCAACTTGTAGATTCCGGTAACGCAGTCGTCGATGTAGCAAAACGAGCGCGTCTGCTCGCCGTCACCCCAGATTTCGATCTCGTGACTTCCGCTTAGCTTGGCCAAAGCGACTTTTCGGCAGAGCGCCGCGGGAGCTTTCTCACGTCCACCTTGCCAGGTTCCGAACGGTCCAAAGATGTTGTGAAAACGGACGATCCGCGTTTCCAGACCGAAGTCCTCGCGGTAGTGAATGCAGAGCCGCTCGGTGATGAGTTTCTCCCATCCGTAGGCATCCTGAGGTTGAGCCGGATAAGCCTGCTCTTCCCTCAATGGTGTCACGTCGGTTCTGGTCTGAAGACCCTCAGGATACACACACGCCGAGGAACTATAGAGGTAGCGGCGAACCCCGTTGAGACGGCTGCCTTCCAAGGTCTGGATGTTGATAAGCGCGTTATTGCGAAGAATCTCGGCGTGGTGGGTTGATATGTAACCCATCCCGCCCATATCCGCCGCGAGCGCATAGACCTCGTCGATCCCTCTTGTCGCCTCAAGGCTGTTGCGAAGGTCCCGAAGATCCCGCTGCAGAAACTCATCCGCAGCGGAAGGGCTGAACTCCGGCAGCTTCAAGTCGACCCCGCGCACCCAATATCCCAGGCGCTTGAGATGGCGCACCAGGTGGCTGCCGATGAATCCACCGGCACCCGTCACAAGCACTTTTGTCATGCGAACTCCTATCTAAACCTCTTTAGCAATATCGAGCTTTGTAATGACTAGTCATTTCACACTTTCGCGTCAAACGAAGTACCAATACACTACTAGTAGATAATTGATGCACTATGTAATGAACTCATACACTAGCGTAGATAATCAATGCACAGAGTAGTCAACACGACATCTTCAAAGGCAGATTGGGTCATGAAGCCCACTGTGTAGCATTGACCACAAGCGAGTTATCCACAGCTAGTGCTCGGCGGAGTGAAGGCGGTCGGATCGCGATTACATGTGGCGGGGCAGGACCTGATTTGTGCCGCAAGGAAGGCATCAACCAGAACCCTTATATTGCTGATCGCGGTGAGTGCTTCAGACAGTTCGGATCAGTCAGCTTCGGGCGCGACGATTTGATTCAGGGGCGTGACGGCTGGCTCCAATGATCCGATGAATCCGAGATCCTCCCACGCGGCGTTCAGCCCCACGAATCTAGCCAGCGCGTAAATGATCAAAGCGCCGTTGATCAGTGCAAATCCCCCGTGGATCCAGTAGCGCCCTTGCCAATCGATCACGGCGCTGATCATGCACATGCCAAGCAGAGCGAGTATGCCGAAAATATACAGACGTGGCGCAATCGTTCGTCCAGAGACTTTAGGTGTGCGAATGAAGGGGGTCCCTTGGCCCGTGACAGCTTGATGTAGAGATTTCACTATGCCGCCAAGATGCACCGGTATCAGCAGCAAGTTCAGCGCCCACACGCGCGGAAGATCCGCCCATCCGTAACCGGAGCGCGCCAGGTCGCGACCGTAGAGGAGGTAGTACGGGAGCGCGGTCAGCACCAACCACCAGCTACGCATGTTTTGTTCAAACGGATACCCCAACAGTATCAGCATTCCCAGACTGACTCCGGTCAGCGACGTGAGGTAGTGCACGCGCATCAGAGCCTCAGGCGCTTTTCTGAACCGCTGTCCTGACACGTTCAAATATCGAAGCAACTTGGGCAGGATGATCAGACCGCCGTTCGCCCACCGCCTGCGTTGAATCACGAGTGCGCCGAAATCGGGCGGAGTTGCACTGTAGGCGAGCCGTGCCGGGTAGTTGTAGAGAGTCCAGCCGCGCGCAATCAAATCAACGCTCGATTCTGTGTCCTCGATTACGGTGCGGTCCTGGATATATTTCTGAACCTGATAGCCGCGCTCCTCGACCACTTCGACGATGTCGTCGAGGGCACGGCGCCGAAGCAATGCATTCGCGCCCACCCAGTAGGTGGCATCCGCAGAAGTGAACCCTTGATGGATTATGTGCTGGATGTCGGTCGTCGCACCCGCGATGCGCTCGATCGGATTGGGCGCTCCCGGCAGCGCGCTATACGGAGTCTGCGCGACCGCGACCCGACAGTTTTCCGGTCTCTCCATGAAATGGACCAGCCGCATCGCGTAGTCATTCAGGAGGAGACTGTCGGCATCGAGCGTGATCAGGTAGTCGCAGCCTGGAACTGTGAGGTCTGCCTCGGCGGAAGCACAAGCCTCAACGTGCAGACCATGGCTCCGAGGGACGATGCGGTGGCTCCTACCGGTCATCGCTATGTAGCTGTTGAGATTCATCGCTTTGTTCGGCGCATGTGACAAATTCGCGTAAGCCTTGCGCTCGAAGCTCGAGAACTCCGCCGAGAATAGGCTGGCTAGTCGGCGGTACTCCCGCAGCAACATCTTGGCGGGACTTCCCTTGAGCCCAACGCCGGCGGCTATCCGATCCGCGCGAACGAAATGCTCATGCGCCGGGATCCCCAGGATATCCTTCACAAACATCCGATCGGTGTGGTCCCGGACCTCGAAGGCCGACGCGATCGTCTCGAACCAGGTGCCGGCCTCGCGATAGAGCGTCGCGAGGCGGTTGCGTTCGGCCGCGACGTCCAGGTGACCCGTCCCGAGGATATGCTGGAATCTTGCAAGCGCGGCGCTGAAGAATTGCCTCGGCGCCTCGAGCATCGCCTCGACCTCCGCTGGCAGCCTTCGCATCGCCTCCAACTGTCGCAGAGATTCCTCGTCACCCGGATTGGGTGGATCGTCGATGAGAAGGACAACCCGCCGCGACGGATATTCCATCAGCCCGGCAGAGAGCAGCGTCTGCACGACAACCTTCCGTTCTTCCTTGTAAGAGGGAACCAGGACGGTCAATGCGGGCGGCTGATCCGTATCGAAGACGGCTTCAAGGTCGCTTCGGCTCGCTGGCTTGTGGTCACGAGCGCGGCGCAGATGGCCCAACCTCGCAAACAGGTAAATCAGATTCCCATAGACGAAATAATAGATGACCATCAGGAAAACGCACTGCTCGAGGGTTCCCCACACGGTTCCGGCGCGGATTCTCCCGAGGAAAATTCCAACGACATCGAAGCTCAACATCACGGCGCCAAGAAACGTCAGGCCGACGGCAATAGTTGTCGCCCAGATTTCAGGCTGCGGCCGGACGATCTGACTCGACTCGGGTTGAACGCTCGATCCCGTTACGGCGGATGGCCTTCCTGTGGGCCGCGCGCCGCCGGTCAACTTTCGCGAAACTTGCGCCTTCCGCGTCGCAGAGGACGCAACCTGACTTCCAATCATTTTCATAGGTTCAGAACCAGTAGTTGAGCTTGAATCCGGTCGACATTTGGGCCCAACCCTTCGCCGGATAGTTCAGGCCGTAGTCGCCGCCGGACGCCGTAAGCTCCGCCAGAAAGCGCCGACCGATCTTCCACCCAAAGGCGGCTGCGCCTTCACCAGAAAAATCAGATGCCGCAGCGGAGGTAGCGCTATTCCTGGAAGTGCCGCGGCCGCCCGCGACGTCGAAATTGAAGTAGAAACGCCCACCGTCGTAGTTCGCGTTCATGAAGACCTGCTGACCATATGATACCAGCGGATTGTAGTAGCCGGCCAAAGTGTGGCGCGCGAACTCCATGTATCGAAACCTGGAGCCAAGTCCGAAATCCATTCCGAATATCTGGTGATCATATTCAGGCGCGAACTGAATTGAGTTTGAACTGTTGCCATCCGAGAAATCGCGGTGATGAAATTCCGCTTTTATCTTGAACCCCCCGAACAACTTGCGCTTCGCGGTGACGGCGGTCTCGGTGGAAAAGAGACCGTTGCGAATTGTCTCGAGCGAATCGGTCTGAAGTTGCCGGTTCACGGCGATGGCAAGCTCGGTCGCGCCGATATTCCCGCTCGCCTTGACTGCACCGATAGGACTTTGCTGGTAAAGATACGGAGCGATTCCGCCAAAACTCGTATCGAGATGAATTCCTTCCATGGGATCGAATGCCGCCTGAAGCGTCTGGCTTTGAAGGCGCACCAGTCCTGACCCATCGCTGGCGGTGAGGCCGGCGTCGTGCCAGGTCAACTGATAACGACCCGTATCGGCGGTTGTCGCGATGTCCCCCTTGTGGAGGGTCAATCCAGTGGAATCCCTGGAGAACTCGAAGGTCGAATCGCTCGATCCCGACCCCGCCGTGACCGCTTCAGATGCCGAAGCCGACGAGTCCGGAAAAGACGGAAACTGCGCCAAATACGCGGGTCTCCAATCAGTGCTTTGGTCGGGTGGACAGGCTCCGTCACCAGCGCAGCTTGGCGAGCCCTCGGCGTAACTGGTTCCCGCGATCGCGACGATTGCCGCGACAGCTACCAAGTATCGCCCAAGCCTCGGCACAGGCCGTGCGCTTGACTTCGCCTCGACCACCCTTGGGTCGAGAAGCATGTCAAAGCCCTCCCTCTTTGAGGGCCTGCGAACTCTGACAAAGTGCTGGAGTTAAGTAAAGGGAAAGAAATTGATTATATTGTTACGAAGTGTTTCTAAAAATATGTAACGATAATCCGCTGATACAGAGTCTACCTGCGCAAATGACCGCACCGCAGGCCTTCGACCACTCGCTCCTGCTGCCCAAACCCGCGCGCGCCGCAAGCGAATCGACTATCTCGTTTTGCGCGTCAGCATGATCGATTCCAGCCTCCGACATTGACTATGCCTTCTCAGCCGAACCCAGGCGCGATCAAATCACTTTGGCTTCGGTGCAACGGCGAAATATGCGTCCGGGCCGACGCTGAAGTCCGACTCGGTCAGCTGATATCCCGCAAAGAACTGCCGCAGGTCTTGATAGTAAGCCGCGCCGTCGACGCCTACATATCGCTCATCAATCTGCTCGTTAAAGGGATCGTTCTGACGCGACAAATCCTGGTAGGAGCCTGGGTCAAATACGTGAGATGCCACAAACACTTTCCCGCCGGAATTCAGCGTCGAGTCAATCTTTGCGCGAAGTTTCTCGCGCCAGTTTTGCATCCCCCCGGGTGTAAGTATGAAGTCATTGAAGATGGCGACTCCGGGATTTCGAGTTGAATAACTCAAAACATGAAACAAAAGGATGTAGTTGACGTGCCCAAACCAATGATCGTCGCCTAGCACAAGAAAGTTGTCGTTGCCGCCAACGTGTCGCCGGACTGACGCGATAAGAGGATCCGGAAAGTTGATACTATTGGTTCGATCGAGCGCATAGTTGAAATAGCAATTCCACACGCCGACCAGCAGGACGACGAACATTAGCCGACGACCGTTGATACTTCGGCCTTTGAAGAGCATTGCGAGGCAGACCAGCGCCGGAAACAAGCCAAGCGTCCAGTAGTGGACGGTTGCAGGTTCCCAAGCGAAGCAGAACGCCCACCACGCGCCGAGTGAAAACAAGCTCAACGCAAAGAGAGAATTGCCTCGCAGCAGCGGCAAGAGCGCGTCTCTCGCGGCAAGGTACATCGCGACCAGCAGCGCGATGACGGCGAGCAATCCGATTCCGCTGTAGAGCGCGACTATCGCTTTCGGCGATAACTCTGTGAAGATGAGCCACCTGAGTCGATAATCCTGCGCAAGCGTTCCGGACAGTCCCATCACGCTGCGTGCAAACGTAGTTCGAAACCCAAGCTCGAACAATTGCACCGGATGCACTGTGTTCAGATACTCGGTCGACCAGCGGAACATCGTCTGGTCCGGAGTGGTAGTCTCGAATTGCCACAAGCAGAAGTAGGCGGTGGCGACTACGCCGGCGACTCCAGCAGTCCACACAAGTGACCGAGTTAACTTCTCCTTGCCCGTTCCTCTGCCATAGATGACCAGCACAGAGCTCGCAACCGGTAACAGGAGAATGACGGCCTGGTGGAATAGAACCGCCAGCGCAAGGCTCAGGCCGGCGGCGAATAGTCGCCATCGCCCAGGCGTATTGCCATCTTCACTCTGCCACACCATCAAGTAGAGAACGATCGCAAGAAACGTGATCGAATAAGGGTGGTTCTGAAATCCGAGGTACCAGAACGGCGGAGAGAAGGCGACGAATATAACTCCCGCGATAGCGATTACCCGACTATTACCAACTCTAAGCAATAGCCAGTAGGTCACAAACAAAGTCAGACAGTTCACCACGATTCCAAAGATCTGAAATGGAACTGTATTAGGCTGGCCAAGTAAGGCAGCGCAGAAAGTGAGTAGAATCTGCACTATGTTCCACAGCAGATGGTGAGGATTCGCGTTGGCGATACGGCTCGGCAGGAGCGCATATAAACGGAACATGTAGCCGTCGAAGTCGTAGAGCGGCGGTCGACAAACCAGATAGACGAGGCCGCAGCCGATCGCCAATGACACCGCAACGAGCCAATTGGCGCGCTCGGTCCTGCCCGACTTGTCCGTGAAGCGGCCCGAGCTGATCGCTGAGCCCTGGGCGTCCGACATAAACCCGAGCGCGGAACTGGCTGGTTCTTCGATTGGCACTTGCGTCAACGTTGTGACGGGTTTTTGTTGGCGTCCCCGACGGGATTTGAACCCGTGTTACCGACGTGAAAGGCCGGTGTCCTAGGCCGAGCTAGACGACGGGGACGATGAGAGGCTGCCCCAAAAAATACGAATGCGCGCGATGCGCGCGCTGGTCAGCCGAAACTATCAGAGCCGCAAGAATCGGAGCAAGCACGCCGGCGCGGCGCCTCAATCCGCGAAGCGGAGCTGACCCAGGATCTCCGACACGGATTTGCGGGCGTGCTCGGCGAGGAGCGAATCGAGCTCGCGATCGATTCTGCCCAGTGCGCCCGCCCCTTCCTTCATCACGGCCGAACCGACTTGCACCGCCTTTGCGCCGGTCAAGTGCGCGATGTACGCGTCGCGTCCCGTGTTGATTCCGCCGACCGCGACTACGTCGAGCAAATTTTCGCTCTCGCGGAAAAAAACATGCGTCTGCGAAAGCGCTCGCGCCCTACCCTTCACGGCGCCGGTCTTGATGTCGATCTCGAGGTCTTTGGGAAGATCGTTGGCGCATACCGCGATCGCGATTCGCATCGACTTGAACAAGTCGGCGATCGCGCGGGGCTCGAACGGCATCCGCGGAGGAACTTTCACCGCGAGCACGCATCGCGTCTCTCCGCGGATGCGGCCGAGCAGTGACTTCAGGCGCTCGAACGAGCTGAACGGCGCGAGCGACTTCGCGACGTAGTCGTCGGCCAGGTTCAGCTCGACGATGCTCGCGCCGGCGCGATCGAGCATCTTCGCGACGTCGATGAACTCCTCTTCGCTCGTGCCGACTACGCTGCCGATCAGTTTTTTTCCGCGCGACGATAGTTCCCCGGCGATCGCGGCAAAGTATTCGGCGCCGCGATTCTTCAGGTTCTCCGGCATCTGGAGTCCACCGAGGTTGCACGACTTGAAGACCACGGCTCCGGCATGGACCGCGCAGAGTTCGAAGATCTCGCCGCGCTCGGCGGAGCCCGCGCCAGACGCGTTCATCACCGAGGAGGCAATATCGACGCCGCCCAATCGAATCGAAGTCCGCTCCATCGTTACTTCCTACAGCTAGCGGCGCCGGGCGGGCAAGCGATGGCGTTGTTTGCGGGGACCGTGCCCGCTAACTTCGAAAGCGTGGCCGACACTCCCATTCTAATCGCAGGTGCGGGCGCAATCGGTTCGATTGTTGGCGGGATGCTGCATGCTGCCGGACACGACGTGACTCTGCTCGGGCGGCGCACCCATCTGGAAGCGATCGAGCGCGACGGGCTGCGAATTTCGGGATTGCTCGGCGCGCGAACCGTCACCGGCATGAAGTTGGTTGATGATCCGGCTCGCCTCATCGGGCGCTTCGGAGTGATCTTCTGCTGCGTGAAAAGTTATGACACCAAGGCGATCGCGGCCGTGCTCGCGGAGTGCGTTGACGACAAGGGCGTTGTCGTTTCGATGCAAAACGGCCTTGGCAATATCGAGGCGTTGATCGATCGATTCGGGCGCCGCCGCGTGCTCGGAGCGCGAGTGATCTTTGGCGCCGAGATTCTCGCAGCCGGCATCGCGCACGTAACTGTGTTCGCACAGCCGGTCGCAATCGGGCCGGCACCCGCGATCCATCGCGAAGATTCGGGCGCGCTCGAGGCGCGCGGCGGTGCGATTGCCAGGATGCTCGACGCGGCGGGAATTCCAGCGGTCGGCGTCGGCGATATCATGCCGATCCTGTGGACCAAGATCCTCTACAACGTCGCGTTGAATCCGCTCGGCGCGATTCTGAAGCTGCACTACGGCGCGATTGCCGGCGATCCGGACTTGCGGCCGATCATGGATCGCGCGATCGAGGAGGCGTTCGCAGTTGCGCGGGCGCTCGAGGTTGCGATGCCCTTCGCGAACCATCACGAATATCTGAAAGTCTTTTACGAGCAGTTGGTGCCCGCCACGTTCGACCATCGTCCGACTATGCTGCATGATCTTCACGTGCGCGGGCGCACGGAGATAGACGCGCTGAATGGGAAGATTGTCGAGCTGGCGGAAGAGTTCGGACTTGACGCGTCGACGAATCGGATGCTGACGCGGCTGGTGCGAGCGGGAGAGCGGGCGCGCAAGGAGCAACCATGAAAGAGGCGTCGATACGCGGCGAGAGCATGGACGCGATGATCGCGCAGGCGGAGCGCGAGTTTCCGTTCGAGTGCTGCGGGTTTGTCATCGCAGATTCCACGACTGAGGAAGTTCGGCCGATAAAGAATATCCAGAATCGCAAACATGCCGAGGACCCGGCGGCGTTCCCGCGCGATGCGCGGACCGCGTTCCTGATGGAGCCGCGGGAGCATCTGGCGGTGATGAAGGAAGTCGATCGGCGCAAGCTCGAGTTAAAGGTCGTTTATCATTCGCATCCGGATCACGATGCGTATTTTTCGGCAACCGATCGGGCGGCGGCGTGTTCGTTTGATCCGAGCGAGCCGGACTATCCGGACACAATATATATTGTGATGTCGATTCGGAGCGGGAAGTTTGTGAATGCGGCTGCGTTCGCGTGGGACACGGAAAAAAAGGAATTTGGCGAAATTTCGCTTGGTTGCCGTTAGTTGACATCCTGGCGATTCCGGATGTGAGGGCGAAGTTCGCAACTCCGCCGGCAGTTGCCATCTTGAGGGTCTCGTGGGAGAGGCGAATTTGGTTTGGGTGTTGGTTTGGGAATTCAATTGAGGATGGTGGATGAG
>Ga0210407_10002354_pt1 | contig 16297 bp, 13 predicted proteins | sample IncBWC27MmetaG_FD_150860 | JGI IMG/M metagenome (GOLD analysis project Ga0210407, IMG submission 150860) | Forest soil microbial communities from Barre Woods Harvard Forest LTER site, Petersham, Massachusetts, United States - Inc-BW-C-27-M | ecosystem: Environmental > Terrestrial > Soil >...
CCAGCCCCGAGGGAACGAAAGCCACCTTCAGCTTCTCCGCGGTCTTCGCCGAAGTTCGCGTTGATCCCGACCTTGGGCTCGTACGTTTGAACCGCTTTGTAGGCGCGTACGACTGTGGTCGAGTGATCAATCCTAAGACCGCGCGCAGCCAGGCGATCGGCGGAATTATATGGGGTGTCGGCCAAGCCCTGATGGAACAATCCGAAACGGATCCGGCCTTGGGTCGCTTCATCAATCGTAATTACTCCGGCTACTTGGTGCCGACTTGTGCGGATATCCCAGAACTCGACGTCTTGTTCGTGGGTGACTTCGATGAGGAGGCCAGTCCAATCGGCGGTAAAGGTCTGGGAGAGCTCACTTCGGTATCGGTCGCGCCGGCGATTGCCAATGCTGTCTATCACGCAACCGGTAAGCGCGTGCGGGACTTGCCGATCATGATTGAAAAACTGATGTGACGTGGCTGAAGCTAACGCTAAGCACGTCGTGCCCGCTTGCAACGTCGCCATCGATGAGAGCGCACGCCACGGGCGCCTGGCACATCATCAATTCGTCTTGCTTGAGGTAGGCACTCCAGCCATGGCACGGCGTGGACGGAAAGGCAGGAATCTACATGGCACCGTCTAGCGAGAATCCGTTTGCCGCGCTGACGACCGTCGTGGCGCCTGCAATTCTGACCAACGCGTCGTCCGTGCTTTGCTTGGGAACGGCCAATCGACTTGCTAGAATCGTGGACCGGACACGCGTCGTATCAGCGGAACTCGCTCGTGTTGCGCCAAACGCAAAGAGTTGTGTAGTCCGCCGACGCCAACTTGAGGCCCTCAGAACGCGCTGGACCCTTGTTCTCAGGGCGCTGAAGTTGTTCTACATGTCCATCGGATCGTTCGCCGCGGCCACTCTGATTTCGCTTTTTGGGGCGGTATTTGCAACGTCTGGCCTGCACCTCCCTTTCCCTTTCATCGCTCTCTTCGGCCTTGTTTCCGGCACACTAGTCGTCGCCGGGATGGTTTTCGGTTGCTCCATAATGGTGCAGGAGACACGGCTGGGTCTTCAGAATCTCGAAGAAGAGGCGAGGCTAACGGCTCCTGGCGTCGAGAGTACCTGATGGCGGCGGTGCTGTTCCTGGCGCACATCCTTTATGTTCGCTGCCCATAGAAAAAGACGCACGGTAAACTTCCCTGACCGAGACAGCGGCGGAGCGATAATGAACCAGTAGACTAGCACTGGTTCAGTTCCCCAAACATTAGAGGGTCAGTGTGGCTTACGAAACAGCTAGACCTGCCGGTACACACCTTCCCAAAAGCAGTTAGCCCCTCCGGGCTATTCGCACCTCTTGCATTTTTGCGACATTCGTCAATTAACGAAGTTCGTAAATTATACGATCCAGTAACACATTTATTTCCAGCTACTTCAGATTGGTGCTGGACCTGCATCTCATAGGCAAAGTCTTCCTTGGAAGAACAGAATCTTCAGAAGTTTTTTAAATGCAGGCGGTGACGAGAGGCTTCTTCTTGCACCCGGCTTGCGGCTGTAGAGAGCGCAGATCATGAGAGGACAAATGCCATGCAAACGGCTCAATCGGACTATTTCTCAGCCTATCGCCAGCTGAAACTGACGCGGGACGCCAAGGGCGTGCTGGTGGTCGAGTTCCATAGCAATGGCGGCCCGTGCATTATGAACGCACAAGGCCACACTGAATTTGTCGACGCGTTTTACCGGATCGGACAGGACCGTGCTAACAAGATCGTCATCATCACCGGCGCGGCAGGGGACTTCATTGTCGATGTCGACTGGTCATCTTTCGGCGACGTCTCAGATCCCGAAGTCTGGAGCCAGGTTCACGACGAGGGTGTTCAGGTTCTGGAAAACATCGCCAACATACGCGTGCCGGTAATTGCGGCGATCGAGGGACGCGCCTACGTGCACTCCGACTATGCATTGCTCGCCAATGTCATTGTGGCGGGCGACGGTGCGACCTTTCAGGATGTCGCGCACTACGCCGTAGGTGTTGCGCCTGGTGACGGCGTGTTCACCACGTGGAGCTATCGCGGCGGAGCGGGACGTGCCGAGGCGTTTCTGCTCGATCCGAAGCCTCTGCCGGCGGCCACTGCGCAGCAGTGGGGGGTGGTCGCGGAGGTTGTGCCGAACGGGCAGGCGCTCGATCGAGCGCGAGAATTGGCCGAACTGTACCTGAAGGCTCCGGAGGTTACACGTCGCAACACGCGCGTACATTTCATCCAGCCATTGAAGGAACGCGTGGTGCGGGAAGTCGGCTATGGGCTTGCGCTCGAAGGATCGTCCGCCGCCGATCTCGTGAAATCAAACAGGCCAAGAGCGAACCAGTTGCGCGAATGAAAAAGACTGGCTAAGAAGACAAGAGCTTCACTGATTCTTTGGGCAGACACCATCACGGGATCGAGCCGACGATATCTGCCCGGAAGAGCCGTGCAGTTGAGGAAGTGTATCGATTCACGCCACGGCGTGATCGCTATCTCGTCGACTGGTCTGACGCAAATCTCACGAAAGAAAGGAAGGATAAGGATGTCTCAAAGAAACGGTCTGGCTACATGCTCGGCAAGACGCTGTTAGGTCGCCTCGGCCGGCCCGACTAGAAAGCGCGCTATTGGATTGTCCTCAGGCCGTGAGACCAAGGAGAGTTTCGTGAAGTCCATTTCAAAAGGAGACGAACATGGTATCGAAAGCAGTGATAAGCGGCAGTACTGACCAGAGACAACCTGAAACCGAAGTTGAAGAACGATTGCGCTTCTCGCAATCAACGAGTGAGCAGGAAATAAGACAGCGTGCGTACGAGATTTATCTGAAGCGCGGAGGACAACCTGGCTCTGAACTGGAGGATTGGTTGCAGGCCGAAGGCGAGCTCAGAACGAACTAATCCAGATTCTGAGCAGCCGCACGGCTCGGAATGAAGCCCACCACACTTGTCACAACATGCAGAAGCTAGATATTCGTCTGCTGTGTGGGCCTGTTCCTGAAAGCGCACGTCGCCCTTAGTGATTTCACATCCCGACGGGCGAGTTCTTGAATCGCCGGTCGAGCAGCGTCGCGTCTTTCGTGATGAATGCAGGAGCCGGGCAGGTGAATGGTCTCTATTACTTCCAAACGGTACCGTGGGGTACCGCCCATGACGACGGCTGTCTTGCCTTCAAGCCCGCCAATGGCGGACTGCTCCTTCCGATCTGGCCCTCACCGTCCTCGACGAAGAGTTCAATGCCGACGATGTAACCGCTTTCGTCGCAGGCGAGGAAGGCGAGCACTTTGGCGATTTCATCGGTGGTTCCCGTTCTGCTCAAGCGAGGAGGCGCTGATTCGTGTGTTTCGGCTTACTGATCACCACGGTATCGTCACGTTTTCCCAGCGCGTGAACGTACCCGACGGGCCATCCGGGGCCCCGCGTAAGAACCAGTGACGCCGACAAGGATGCCAACAGTCCTGTCGTGGAAAAGCGCTCGGCCACTCTTCGCGTGGACACGACGCTAGTTCAAATCAATGTGACGGTCAGTGATCCCTTGAATCGCGAGCGTTTCTTAGGGGTTAGGGACTAAGTCTCGCTTTCCCGATTTCTGTTTCGTAAGATAAAAATACTCATCCCGTGTCGCCACAATTATGTCGGTCAGGCCGGGCGGCGGTCACGCATTAGGTCCTCGCTCCGCCCAATTGCAAGGACGTGAAAATCCTCAACATTCGTGAATGTCTCGGCGCGTTCGCTACACTCACCTAATTAGGAACAGATTTGGAGCAAGAGGCCAAAGTACACCGGCGATCCACTCTCTTCAAGCTCGCCGGGAAAGAAGGAACTTTGCGCGCACGGGAGTTATTCTCTTCATCGGCCACCTGATGAACCCGCGGTAGGGCTGGCGCAGTCGGTGGCCCCCGCGCCGTCATGCTCCTTAAGCTGAACGCGTTTCGACAGTTTGGGATTCGGCAAACTGTTCGCCTTCTCCTCGTTGGGAACGAGCGTTTACCTGTCATCCAGGCACTGCCCATATAAGCCGTTAGTATCCTATCGGGAGTGCCACGGCGGGAATGCACATGGCCGGTCGGAAGCTAAGCCTAAGTCGCCCATGAGATCGCGGGAAGCGACCTGCCTTCAAATCTTAATCGCTCATCGTGCTCCCGGCGTAAACGTTGAATGAGGCGGTTGTCGCGAAACCGGGTTTCACGGTGAATCTTGGTCGCATTTAGTCGCACCTGAAAATTGAGAAAGATGGGGAATCTTGCGCTCCACTGAGCAACGGATCAATGCTGGTGTTCGTGTTCGTGTTCGTGTTCTTGGTCGAGCTCGTGCTCATGGTCACGCACAGCGACATTCATGCGCATCCAAGGGTGCAAACAACATTGCCAGTGAGTGACTCCCGCGGGTAACACGCTTGTCCCTGCAATGGGGCCGAGTTCCGTCACTCCCGCCTCCACAAACTGATTTGTATCCGTTTCGGGTTGTGGGGCCAGCGACCCGTCAGGTAGCACCTGGGCGCATTCCGGAGCTGGTTTAGGGTTGCCCGTGATGGGATTGAGCGGAGCAACGAATCCTCCACCGAACTTCTCGACTTTTGTGAACGTGTGCGTTTCACCACCAATGTTTTGAAGGGAAATGCGGTCTCCGGGCTTAAGCTCCAGTTGGGCCAACTTCAACGTGTCTGCCGATGTGTTCAACAAAGGATTGAAACGCCAGCCACCTGCGATCCCGTCGAGCTGTAACTCGTTGAAGAAGTCTAGGAAATTAGTCTGTCCGTGATGGCCAGCCAGACAAGTTCCCGGCTTCACTGCGGCATCAAAACTTACGGGGTCGCAGGCATCCCACATTCTAACGGTCTTTGTTTGCGGTGCAGTCCCTTTGTCTGAGCTCTGCACTGTATTGGATTGCGCAACGCCAGGCGAAGGCCTAATCAGCATGGCTGTGCCCATGCAAATGGCGAGCCACTTCATTCTGCGTTTTGTTGATTCATGGAAATTACGGTCGTTCATTATTACTCTCCTATGAATTTTTGTCCACTCCAAACAATTGCGTGCAGCTCGAAGGTACCGTACTCAACGCGTTTGCGACAGGTCCCAGCAAGGACCCTGTAAATATCCATTTCTACGTCTAACTACCTGAGTTACCAAATTAATTATGCGTGCGTAGCCCGCGAGGCAAAGCACTATCTTTCGGACACTGTCAGTGATCTGCGCCGTTGCGACGCACCAAGACGGCAAAGTTCCGTCATTCGTTGCAGATGGCTCTCCGCGACGTGATCTTCTAATCGAAAGTAATGAAAAGTAACTCGGGACGGATAATGTAGTGTTGTCCCATCATGATAAACAGTCCTTCAAGTAAGTATGGGCAGCAAGACTCTGCCGCTAAAGACATAAAGTTCCTTTGGCTTGCAAAACCGTTCTAACTCGATTCTGACGCGATCTATATCGTCATCCGCTCGCGGTATCTACGAGTGCCGCTGAAACTTCCGCTCAGAGTTAGGTTCCAGGTATGCCCACTGGCATGCCCACTACCTGCATGGACTGAGAGTGGCCGAGTGGTACGCCCTCAAGCTAACCAATTGGAAGCCTCACAGCACCACTTCTTCCTACTCAGTCCAACTTGTTGATGTACCGTGCCCGTCTGGTCAAAATACTCGAAGAACCTGCTAGCGCTGAACCTGCGATGATAGCCAGTCTGCATGAAGAACAGCGAGTTGGCGGGACTGCTGGCGAGTCTGGCGCCCCCCTTTCAGATGCGCTCCGCCGCAGCCCTCTGGTTCACATTTAGGGCTTTCCCAGGCTCGGCGAATCCCGTACACTCCCCAACGAGGAGAAAAGAGCAATGATTAGAAATGCCTGTCTTTGGGCCATTTTGACGGCCACCTTGGCGTTCGCGCAAAGGAACGGTGGGTTTGGGTGCGATAGGGGCCGCAACTCAGAGCAAGCGGCGCCAACCGACAATGCAGTTGTGTTCTGGAACGCAGTAGCGGACAACAGCATCGCCGTCGTGGGCGGCAAGCCGCCACAGCAGGGTTCTGTTGACGCGGCGATCGTTCAGATCGCAGTGTATGACGCAGTGAACGCCATTTGCGGCTATCCGTTTACCCCATATGCAGTCAAACCCGACGTGCAGATTCCAGCACTGCCGGAGGCGGCCGTGGCCGCGGCAGTTCACAACGTGTTAGCCGCTCTGTACCCGGCTCAGGGAGCCGCGCTCGATCAGCAGTATGCCGCCTATCTCGACGGCATCCCGGGGCACCACGAAGGAAAGCTCAACGGCATCGCCGTAGGCCAACAGACGGCGGCCAGTATCCTCGCATTGAGGGCCAATGACGGCCGCAACGCTGGGACCGGCTGGACTCCGCCTCCGCCCGCACCCGGCATCTGGCAGCCGACCCCGCCGGGCTTGCTGCCCCCGTCCACGCCGTGGATTCGTTTCGTGACCCCGTGGACGATGAGCAGTCCGTCGCAGTTCCGGGTCCCGCCGCCGCCGGCGCTCGACAGCGACGTTTGGGTGCACGACTACAATGAGGCCATGGCGTACGGAGGTGCGATCAGTAGCGTCCGCACGGCGGAGCAGACCGACCTTGGACGGTTCATCGGCGGCCCCGGCGTCCAACCGATGCTGCAGTGGCATGGAGCTTGGCGCGGGATTGCTGCCGGCCAGGGGCTTTCCGTTCTCGCTGCGGCGCGTTTATTCGCAATGCTGGCCACCGCCGCGTCTGACGCCCTCATCGGCTGTTGGGATTCGAAGTTCCAGTACGCGTTCTGGCGGCCTGTCACCGCCATCCGCGCCGGCGGCGGGAACCCCGCGTTAGTGTCCGACCCCAATTGGATCGGACTCGTGACTACGCCCAATCACCCCGAATATCCCGCCGCGCACGGCTGCTTCAGCGGCTCGGTCGTCGAGGTATTGACGGCCTATTTCGGCACCGACGAGCTCCCTTTCACCATGAGCAGCTCGGCACCGGGCTTACTCCAGCCGGTCCGCTCGTACAACCGTTTCAGCCAAGTGCTTACGGACATCCTCAACGCCCGCATCTACGGTGGGATGCATTATCGCAACTCAACCGACCTAGGCACGGAGCTGGGACGGCAGGTCGCGCGTCAGGCAGTCGAACATTTCTTCCTGCCGCGCAGGGATGACTGAACGCAGTTCAAAAATTGTACTTGCGCCGGAACAAGAATGCGCCCATGCTTACCCCATGAAGGGATATGGTCAGTTTTGTCCCGTGGCGCTAGCCGCGGAAGTTTTCGCCGAGCGCTGGACGCCTTTGATTCTAAGGGAACTGCTGTCCGGCGCGCGGCGTTTCGCGAACATCCATCGAGGCGTGCCGCGGATTTCCCGTAATCTGCTTTGCCAACGCCTCGACACCCTGGCGCACAGTGGGATTATCGAGCGGAAACCCATTGGAAACGGCCGAGGCTTCGAATATCAACTCACCGACGCCGGCCGGGAGTTCGGTCCTGTGATTGAGTCCTTGGGAGCGTGGGGGTACAAGTGGTCAACTCGTGATCTCCGCGACGAGAACCTCGATCCCGACTTCCTCATGTGGGTTATGCACCGGCTCGTGCGGACCGAAAATCTGCCCGATCGCCGAGTCGTGGTCTTTTTCCAATTTCGGCAGGCGCCGAAACGGCGTTACTGGCTCGTGCTGAACCGGAACGAAATCGACGTATGCCTCTTCGACCCGGGATTCGGGATCGACCTCGAAGTAGTCGCTGACCTCAGGGCTCTTGCGGAGATTTGTCTTGGCCACCTCACGGTCGGCGACGCCACCAAACACGGCGCGTTGACGCTCTCCGGCGCCAAGAACTTTTGTAGGAAATTCCCGACTTGGCTCGGTACGGCTCACTACGCTTCCGCAGCGGCGTCTTGAGCCGACTTCCCGCGCCTATTGCGCCACGGGATCGCGAAGGCGCAGGAGCTGCTGCGAGCTATGGGGATGGGCTGGCGCGTTTGGGGAGATCGTGCTTACCTTCAATCGAGAGATGAACGGCCGGTGGTTTGCGCTGGCTGCCGCTGTAGGGCTGCTGTATATAGGGATCGACAGAACGTTTTTCGATAGGATTGTGGGTAGCGGTCCCCTCGCTAGGATTGAGAGAATACTTACCATTTTGGCTGGCACGTTACTAATCACCCTTAGCATCGGTCTCTTTGCGGCGGCATGGAAAGGGCGTTCCGTAACCGCAATGAACACCAACTCTATCAAGGGCAAGGTATGCGGACTGCGGTCGTTCCTCTATGGAGTGAGTCTGACGGACCCCTGGGCCTACGCTGCCCTGGCCGTGGTGCTGTCGGTAATCGCTCTAAGTGCGGCATGGATTCCTGCACGGCGGGCCTGCCGAGTGGATCCAATGATTGCTTTGAGATTTGAGTAACTCGGCGTGCACTAAGTCTCGGCGTGGTTTGGTCGGGGAAGTATGCTCGGGCGGGCTGATCACCAACCAACTGGCGGCCTCGATAATCGTCCGCTCGGCGATCCCGCTTTCCATGGCAGTCACGGCTGAAAACCGCTGCGCGTTCTAATGCGTGCCATGCTCTCGACTAGCAGAACAATTTTTCCATCGCTACCGCCGCTGCTCCTAACACGCCACCGTAGTATCCGAGGGGCGAGCCTATTATCGTGAGCTGCCGCTCGTTCCAGGCCGGGACGATCGCAGCAAGTTCCTCGCTGAGCGCTTGGAGCAACAGCGGATTGTTTTGGGCCACACCCCCGGAAAGGATCAAGGCTTCGGGATCCAACAACTGAATGAGTGAACAGCAGCCTTGGGCCAGATATTTGCCAAAGCTCCGTATCGCCGCAACTGCCCGAGCATCACAGGCATGGCTGGCTGCGATGATCTCCTCGGCGGAGCCGAAATTGCCTTCAGAGTAGCGCACCAGGGCGGCTGCATTGCAATACGCCTCCAGACACCCACACTTCCCACACGTGCAGGGCAGGCCGCCTGGCACGATATTGATGTGGCCGAAGGCGTTGGCAAAATAGTGCGCTCCGCGATTCAGCCTGCCGGCGACGTAGCACCCCCCACCCACTCCGGTCCCGAGTGTGATGCAGACGAAATCTCGCAATCCGCTCCCAGCTCCAAAGTGCCTCTCGGCTACGGCCAGCGCGTTGGCGTCATTTTCGACTGCGACGGGAAGACGCAGGCAACGGTTGAGCTCGTCTGCGACGAGCGTGCCCGTCCAGCCGGGAAGATTGCCGGTCGCGTAGGCTATCGTACCGGTGTCCGTGTTGACCCACCCGGCAGTGCCCACGCCCAGGCCGGCCGGGGCGCAGTCCATTGCGGCGGCGCGTTGCGACAGATCCTGCGCGACCCGCTTCAAATGATCGAGCAGCACGGCCCGTCCCGCCATGGCTGGGGTCGGGACCGAACATTTCCACAGCAGTTCGCCCAAAGACGAAACGATGCCGGCTTTGGTATTCGTTCCGCCGAGATCGATGCCGAGAAAACTCAGCCCGGCTTGCCGCAAGGCTGACTGTTTCTCGATCGCTCCGGCAAACGCGCGAGTAATGTCACGCGGCCGGGTGATGGCCGTGCCCACTACCACCGCGAAGGCGCCGGCGGCGATGGCTTCGCGCGCTTGCTGGGGAGTGTGGATACGGCCCTCAGCCAACACGGGAACGGGACACACATGCGCTACCTGCTCGATGAAGGAGGGTTCGAACCCGGCGACGTGCGCCGTTTCGGGCGTATAACCGCGCATGGTGGACAGCACGAAGTCAGCGCCTGCCCGGGCCGCGGTCAGCGCTTCCTCTACAGTCGAGATGTCGGCCAAGACGGGAACCGCGAGTTCTTCCTTGATCCGTCGTACACGCTCCAGCGCCCCATGGTGTTGGCCGCGCGAGGTAGTATCCACGGCAATCATGTCCGCCCCGGCTTCCACCAGCGTGCGGGCCGCCTCGAGCGACGGCGTGATGAGCACGTTGCCGTCTTCAAGGATCACCTTTTCTATGCCCAAAATAGGGGCACGGGTAATCCGGCGGATCGCCCGGATATCGGCGGCGCCGTTCGCCCGAATTCCGGCTGCGCCCCCGGCCAGCGCCGCCTCAGCGAAGCGAGCAATCAACTGAGGATCACGAAAAACATCTCCTTCGTGAGCCTGACAGGAAGCGATCAATTTCCCCTCAAGTTGTCGACAAACCTGTGGAATTCTCATGCGCCGAACCGGGTTGAGACAGCACAAATCACTATAGCGACAATGAGCGTTAAAACACCCCAGGTCATTTTTCGCACCGCCGGTTCCCCGACGCCTCGCCATTCGCCCAGCAGCACGCCCATCAAGTTGGCGACTACCAGACCTACCGCGAGGCTGAGTGGCCATCCGATGGACGGCCCGATGTTACCGAGGCGCGGCGTAGCAGCTCCGTAGAGGAAGATGCTGCCACCCCACAACAGCCCCATGGCCACGCTCAACACCCAGGAGCGGGCGGCGGGCCGAGAGACCATCAGCCCGGCACTCTTGTTGCGCGTCATCAGGAACAGACAGTATGCAATGTTGGGGGCCGAACCCGCTCCCAACATCAGTAACCAGATGCAGTTGGTTGCTGAAAAGCGGGAGTACCCCATCTTCACCCCCGCCTCTGCAATGGGCAGCGCTAGCGTGTAGCCGACGTTGAAGACTGCAGACATCACTCCGGCGACAATCGCAAAAAGATAGCCGGCCGCCGTAGCGTTCGCGGCGGAGTTGCCCGTCCCATCACGCAGCCGCCCCGCCAGGCCGCAGAGCCAGACTCCTATCAAGAACGTAATGACGCCGCCAAATAACACCAGTTGCCGAGTGTCCACACGCAGCGCACCCGTCATGATGAGAGGCACAAGCGAGCCCAACGCCGAACTCAGACCGATGACCAAGCTGTTCGCGATGGACACACCCAGCCGATCGACGCTGCGGCCGAAGCAAATGGCGCCAAAGCCCCAGGCGAAACCGAAACTCAATGCCGAAAAAATCGCGCCTGAAGGAGCGGCGGCCAGCACCTCCCGCCAAGCCGGGACGGCCGGAAAAACAAAGACGGGCGGCATGATCAGGCACGCCACTACTATGAATGCGAACCAGATGTTCTCCCACTTCCATCGCCGTTCCAGCTTCATCGGAGCAGTGAAAAGACCGTTGCAGATACCAGAGAGAGCCGAGAGCAGAATGCCGGTGGCAGCCATGAGTCTTCCAATGATGCTGTTTTTCGAAAATGCATTGACAGAATAATCCATCAGTGATACAAATGTCTATACATTTGGTCTAGACATTTACCTATGTCCGCCAAACCTGATCCATTTGCCGCATTTCAATCCCTCCGGCTGGACAAAAACTCGCCGACGCCGATCTACCTGCAGATCGCCGAAGCACTAGCTTCTCTGCTGAAGAGCAACCTTTTCCCGCCGGGCTCCCTCTTACCCCCGGAGCGGTTCTTTTGCGAGCGATACGGTATCAGCCGAATGACGTTGCGCCAGACCATGGTCATGCTCAAGCGCGAAGGGCTCATCGAATCGCATCGCGGCCGCGGCACTTTTGTGGCACCGCAACGTCTGCAGAAGCAGCAGCAGGAGATGCGAAGCTTCACCGAGGAAATCCGCAGCCGCGGAGGCAGCGCCCAGTCACGCGTGATCTCGTTCGAGCTGGTGGTACCAACGCTTTCCACGCGTAAGTTCTTCGGCCTGTCCGAAGGTAACAGAGTGTACGAGATTTGCCGCGTGCGACTAAAAGACGGAACACCACTCGCGGTAGAAACGTCTCAACTCTCACAACGCCTCGCTCCCTGGCTGGAACGTTTCGATCTCGAAAAGAACTCTTTATACCGGATTCTTGAAGAATCTTACGGGCTCAGGCTAGACGCATGTATTGAAGAGATTTCGGCGGAGTTGCCCTCCGCCGCACACCGCAGGCTGTTGGGAATTCCCAGGAGCTGTGCGGCCTTGGTGGTGAACCGGAAGGCATTCACGGATACGGGTGAGGCCCTCGAGCTAACCCGATCAACTTATCGAGGCGACCTCTATAGTGCCGTAGTGCATTCCGTTCGCAGGAAGAAAACTCCAAATTGGGGGGTATCATTGTGATTCGAAAACGAGCGTACGGCACGTTGCTGTTGGCACTTTCATTGTGCTGCTTCCGCGCGAGCGCGCAGGTGGCCAATACCGGTTCGGTTCAGGGCGCGGTTACGGATCAGAGCGGAGCGTTCGTTCCTGATGCCCCTGTCATCCTCGCCAATGTGGCAACGGGCGCCACCCTGACTGCCCAGACGGATGCCTCAGGAGCTTTTGGCTTCCCCGTCGTAGCCGTCGGCCGGTACACATTGAAAGTAAACAAGCCAGGTTTTAAAACGTTTGTACAGTCCGAGTTTGCCGTAAACGCCGCTTCGCCTGTGCGTTTTAACGTTTCGCTGGCCGTCGGCGATACGAGCGAACAGGTAACGGTGACGGAAACTCCGCCCACCGTGAACACCGTAACCGCTAGCGAAGGCAACACGGTTACCGGCACACAACTCAACGAACTCCCGTTGACCAACCGTTTGTTCACGCAGCTTGTGCTGTTGGAGCCGGGTGTTGCCGCACCTATCGACCATACGCCGGGCTTCGGATCGAACTCCGCGGTGGAATTCAATATGAATGGTGTCCGCTCGGATGAAAACAATCTCATGATCGATGGCGTCCGCAACCTGGACACTTTCGGTGGTAACGCGTTCATCACGCCCAATCTGTTTGCCGTCTCCGAGTTCCGTATCGAAAACAATTCTTACGCGGCGGCGACCGGGCGTTCCGCGGGAGGCCAGGTCAACTTGATCTCGCGAGCCGGCACCAATCAGTTCCACGGCAACGCGTTTGAGTTCTTCCGCAACGACACCCTGAACGCACGCAACTTCTTTGCCAACTCCATCCCAGAGAATCGCTACAACGATTTTGGCTACGATGTCGGAGGTCCAGTCAAAAAGGACAAGATTTTCTTTTTCTGGTCGGAGGAGTGGCGACGGATTATCCAGAGCGGCGGCACGCGCCTGGCGATTGTCCCGACCGACGCTGAGCGGGGGGGCGACTTCAGCTCTCTGTTGAACGGGCCCAATCCACAAATCATCAAGAACCCTACAACGGGCGTTCCTTATCCCAACAACGTGATTCCGGCGTCCCAGATCGATCCCAATGCTACCTTGCTGCTCAAAACCTACTTTCCCGAGCCCACGCCGGGTTTCGCCAACGGGTCGTTCAATTTTGTCTCGTCGGTTCCAGATTTCACGCGCTGGCGCGAGGAGTCTTTGCGCCTCGACGACCGGATCACGAATAAACTGAGCGCCTATGTACGGCTCACGCAGGATAACGTCCAGCTCCAGAATCCGTACGGGCTCTTCGGCGAAAATTCGCTGCCCTTCGTGGGTGGATCCAGCCAGGTCTACCCGATCTACCACATTGCGCTTAACGCTACCTACGTGCCGACGCCGGCTTTCATCTCCGAGTTCACCTGGGGCACCTACCGCGATAACGACAAGTTTCTCCAAAATGGCCCGCTATCCAGCCGCAGCCGGGCGCCGGGACTGGATATCCCTGAGATCTTCCCACTCAACGAGCTGGATCGGATTCCCACGCTCTACTTCGCCCAGGGTTATTCCGGGATCGTGGAGGAGTGGTACTTCCACAATTACTCGTACTCCATGCCGTTCGCGAGCAACAACACCTGGACCCGCGGGCGGCACATGATGCAGTTCGGCCTTGCGTTCACGCGCGAGGGAAAGAGCGAACTAGCCAATCCCTCGAACAACAACACCAACGGCACATTCACGTTTACCGGACAATACACGGGCAATGCGCTCGCCGACTTCCTCAGCGGTCACGCCTACAATTACACCGAGACGGGTCTCGATCCTTTCGGCAACTATCGCTGGTACAACCTCGAACCCTACTTTCAGGATCAGATCAAGTTGCGCCCCAACCTCACGCTGACGGCCGGCCTGCGCTACGAGTATTTCCAGCCCGAATACGAGACCCACAACTTCTTCGGTTCCTTCAGTCCCGCGCAGTACGATCCCAGCCAGGCGCCAGTAGTGAATGCTGATGGCACTCTGGCGCCGGGCACCGGCAACCCGTTAAACGGCATCGTCGTAGCAGGTAAGAACTCGCCGTTTGGCCGCGCTCTGTTCCCCTCGCATAAGGATGCCTTCGCTCCGCGCCTGGGCATCGTCTGGGACCCCACAAACAAGGGTAAGATGTCGCTCCGCGCCGGCTACGGCATCTTCTATGACCGCTGGGGATCGTTCAGCCAGTTCGGCGGATTCAATCCTCCGTTCAACAGTTCGGTAAATATCTTCAACACGCTGTTGAGCAACCCTGGCGGCACCACCGGCGCCCTTTTCCCGTCGGGCCTGAGCGCAGCGCTGCCGCCGTGGGACTATCCTCAGGTGCAGAAATGGTCGGTCAGCGTGCAACGCGAAGTTGGTTTCAACACGGCCGTGTCGGTAGCCTATGTCGGTACGAAGGGTACGCATTTGCTGGGAGCCACGAACCTAAACCAGCCATATCCCAACGCCGGGGTCGCCGACGGGAATATCGCCGTCGATACGGTGCGTCCTTTCCCCGGGTATTCGACCATCACGGCATACGAGAGCCGCTTCAGCTCGACCTACAATTCCCTTCAGGTGTCCGCGATCCGGCGCCTGCAACACGGCCTGGCGTTCCAAGCCTCCTACACCTTCGCCAAGACGCTCACCGACAGTTCCAGCGCCTGGAATACGCCGCAGGACTCCCGCAACATCCGGGCGGAGAAAGGACTCGCTGCCTTCGACCTGCCTCAGGTCCTGACGTTCAACTACGTCTGGGACGTGCCGGTCTTCCACGACAGCAAAGGCCTGACCAAAGCGGCACTGGGCGGCTGGCAAGTATCCGGCATCACCAACATTCAATCCGGATTCCCGGTCACCGTAACGCTTCCCGGGGATAACGAGGGAATTGGCGGCGGCCTCGAGCGTCCCAATCTCATTGCCAATCCCAACGGGCCGAAGACGCTCTATCAGTGGTTCAACACTGCCGCGTTCGTCACGCCACCCATCGCCACTTTCGGCAATGCTCCCAACGGCGCGGTTCGCGGGCCTGGAACCATCAATTGGGATTTCTCATTGTCGAAGCAATTCCCCATTCATGAAGATATCGCGCTCCGGTTCCGCGCCGAATTCTTCAACATCTTCAACCACCCGTCGTTTAATTCCGTGGACGCCACAGTGGGGGACTTCACCTTCGGCCAGGTAACCAGCGCACTATCGCCCCGGCTGACGCAGTTCTCGCTTGACCTTAGGTTCTAGGCGCTTGGGTCTGCGCGCGGTTCTCTATCTCGCGCTTTCGGCGACGATTTCGAGAGCCGCGCTTCAGGCGCAGCCCTCCTGGCAGGGTGGCTTCGAACAAGCCTTGGATCAACTTCGGAAGGGCGACCCGGGCGGGGCCACGGCGAAGTTTGAAACACTGTGGAAATCGCATTCGCGCGACTTCCAACTTGCGCACCAGATCGGGACGGCACTCGACATGTCCGGACGCCACGCCGAAGCTACGCCTTGGTATCAGCGCTCTCTTGCGATCCAGCCAAATTATGAACCAGCCCTCAACAATCTGGCGCTGAACTACGCCACGCTCGGTCAACTGGCCAAGGCTGCGCCGCTGCTTCATCAGGCTCTGCGTATAAACCCCGGTAACGCGCAGGCCGCCTATAACCTTGGTTTGATGGACCTGCGCCTTGAACGCTACGCCGATGCGGTCGCAGCGTTCCGGACCGCGCGCGAAGCGCCGCAGCCGCCGGCTGCGATCGAGCGGATTCAACTCGCCGAAGCAACCGCGCTCTTCCGTTTAGGCCGGTACTCAGAGACAGCCAGCGTCCTGAGTAAGTCCGGCGCTCAGAATGACGCCGCGCGTTTTGAGCTGTTGGGGTCGGCCCAGGCGCTGGCCGGCGATCTGCCTTCGGCGATAAAAACCTTTCAGCAATCTGCCAGTTCCTTTCCCGGCAATCCGCAGGTCTATTACCGGCTGGCTCTGGTCTTTATGTTGGGGCGCCGGGATCAGGAGGCGCAAGATGTACTTGTCGCGGGTCTGAAGAATATTCCTTCTTCGCCGCTCCTACTGTACGCACAGGCGGTGGTCGACGAAGCCATCGGAACGTACGAGGAAGCAGCCAGCCTGGCTGAGAGATCGCTCACGGGCGATCGCAACCAGCCGGAGGTTTGGGGCTTACTCGGCAGTCTCTATGTGCGTTTGCGGCGAACTGATGACGCTGTAAAGGCCTACGAACAGGCCCTGGCTCTCGGCGCGGGGTCACGCACGTGCGTGGACTATGCCGAACTGTTGATCCGGCTCGAGCGGTTCG
>Ga0210407_10002357_pt1 | contig 16279 bp, 14 predicted proteins | sample IncBWC27MmetaG_FD_150860 | JGI IMG/M metagenome (GOLD analysis project Ga0210407, IMG submission 150860) | Forest soil microbial communities from Barre Woods Harvard Forest LTER site, Petersham, Massachusetts, United States - Inc-BW-C-27-M | ecosystem: Environmental > Terrestrial > Soil >...
CAGACGAACAGCAAAAATACCGGCAGGAAGAGCTCTGGATTGGCCGTAACGGTCTGTCTGACCATGCCGGCGAAACGAGCACACACAGCGTGCAGTCTGAACCCGAGCCGTTGCTTGGTGATTAGGGCGCTCAAATCAGACTCTCTCCGCAAACAGAACGGAAACCGCAAGATCGGCATTTGGTGGGTTGATTGTGGTTGATGTGGCATTCCCCACCGCCTTTGGCCGTTCGGATTTCGTCAAGAAGCGCAAGCAGGCTTGCACGTAGCGACGGAGTATACTCGACACGGATGGTGCGATCCTCGTATCGGACCAGTCCATAAGGGACTGAGACACGGCAAACGTCTTCAACGAGCAGACAGTAGGCCGCCAATTGGAAGAGGTGCCCGTCATAGGGGCGGCCGGACGAGGGAGACTGGCTAGACTTCAACTCGACCGGAGCGACGCCGTCTTTGACCCGAACCAGGTAATCCGGCTTTCCGCTGAGGCGATAGCGTTTGGATATGAGAGGTGCGGGCTGTTGAAAGGTGCTGCCGACGTCCGCGTAGAGAATGTCTCGCGTGGGGAGGCCGGTTCGCGCGAACAGTCCGCGCCCCACGAACCATGCCAAGGCCGCGGCGATGAGGGCAAAGAGGAAGAACATCGTCTCCGGTCCATTTCAGCGAGCGTAGGCCCAGAACCAGTAGGCGGTAGCAAGCACCACGGCAACGAGCAGTGCGCGAATTGCGCCGTTCATTACGCTTCTGGCTTGATCCACAGTGCGAGCATGCTGCTTATGATAGTTAACGCCGGCGTGCCTCTTCTCAATTTGCACCAGGCTGGGGCCGACGCCGCGGGCGCTCAAGTACCAGGATCTTCGGCAAAAACACCAATCTGCGATTTCAGAAGCGCGAATGAGATCACGATTGGGCATATCCATCTCGGTAGGCACGCTCGACCTAATTGAATGCGGCCCGACAGCGGAAGAAGGTCAGTCACCTCACAACCACAGCCCGCTTTATTTTATCGCCGCGCCTTCGGCGGCGGCGAGGCGACCATCTGCGGAACTCTTCTCTCAAGAGGGCCGCTGAGGACGACGAGACGGCGCACATCAACGGGATGCTAGCGACTTCTCAACCATTTCGGGCGTCTCAGGAGTAATCCTGGCGAATCGGAAGCCGGGCGGGGCGATGGGTGGAGGAAGCCGTATACCAGCCGCTGTCAAGAACGGAGCCGGACGCCGCCGGCGCCTCGTGACACTGATTCGCTTTAATCAGTGAATTCGAGCGCATCACGCCAGAAATTCCAGTGTGGACCCTGTAATATGTGTGCCAGTTGTGTGCGGCGCACCTGCCAACCGTGCCTGTTCAATGGAGCTAATCTGGGTTTTAGCCAATGTCCTTCACCTCGTGGCCGCTTGCATTTCACCGGAACTTGTCCGACGCCATTTCTCGAATCAATCGTTCCATTGCTCCCCGCCGTCTTCCCGTTTTTCTCTATCACTACACGTCACTAAAGGCAGTGCTCGACATAATCCGCTCGCGCTCGATGTGGGCAACCTCGGTCGAACAGCTACAGGATCAGGCCGAGATTTGTTACGGCGCCGATATTGTGCGGGCGGAAGTGCGTCGTCAACGAGGGTTGGCACAATTCTCTCAGCAGGTGCTCAGCGCTATCCCGGAACAGGTAATGTCTCGGCGAGCACTGACGTTCGTAACGTGTTTCCGCCCTACACTGGACGAGAACGAGCGTGCTCCATACTGCCTAATGTTCAACACCCTGGCGGATCGTGAGCCGAGGCTACGTCCGGGCGCGTGGGCCAATGTTGAATACCGGCGCGTCATCTATCGGCCAGATCGGCAGCGCCGAGCGATTCAACAAGCGGTAGGAGCGGTCGTATCCGCACTGCAAAACGCAACTCAGGGTCAGAACCACGGGCCTTGGGGCCCGTCGCTAGTGACATTCCATAGACAGATTTCGTCCCGGTCCCAGGCCCTGATGAATCTCATCTCGTCCTTCAAATGCTGCAAGTACAAATGGGAAGACGAATGGCGCATTATTTGTGGCCCAATCTCGTCCGTGAATCTCGCGCCTGACATCGATGACGAGAATTTCAGATTCCTGATAAGGGGCGGGGGCAATGACTCTAAGACACATCTTGAGCTTAGAATCTTGCGTCAGCAGCCAGACCTGATCGTCGCGTTTCCAGAAAGCGAGATTCCCTTCAGCCGGGTTTATTACAGCCAAGGTGTCGACCATCAGCAAATCCGCGACATGCTGTCGGAGAGTGGGCGACCGGATATCGAGGTGTTGGAGCACCCCAAAATGAGAAAGTGGTGGGCGCGTGCACGAAACTAGCCGCTGCAAACTGGCCTTGACTCCCTGCGGGTAGGCCAATACTTACGCGTCGCAGCTCGATTGAAAGTACGCCTAACACATTGGTGGCTTTTGTCAAACGCCGATCATGTGATATGCGCGGCGCACAGTCCGCAATGATGGTAAGGAGGCCCGGGGTTTTCGCGGCAGTCAACCTAAACGGAGTTGCCGACTGTTTTCGGGGATGCGTCGCAGGCACTTATGCAGCGGCGCTGCTGATCAGCGCTTCGATTGCTGGTTTGGCGAGAGCGTGAAACTTGTCATGCTGACAAAGGACGAATGCATGAGCGCGCTCTACGTCCGGGTGCTGAAGCATACGACCGTTCTCGCAACGGTCGAAAACCCGAAAGATTAATTCATAGTGTTTGCTGAGCATCAAGAAGGCGAGTTCGATTGCTCCTACCCTTAGGCCGAACGAGAAATCCCTGGCGCCGCCTGGCAACGGCGTTTCAATCCATGAGTATCGCCAGAAATATTCCGGCGTGAAGTGCACGCCGAAATCGGATAAGGCACCGATTTCACATTGCAGTTGTTCATACAAGGGTTCACTCTTCACGTTGCTATAGTTCAATCCCAAGTTTTTCGGTATCGCTCCTTCACCACGCTGCTTCCAACGCTCCCGACGCTTCTCGGCGCTGAGCCAGACTTCCAAGTTCGCCGGGTCGGCCTTGATGGCAAGACATGTCTTTGCGGCTTCTAGGGCCCTGCGCGTGATGGCTTCGCTGTCCTCCGGTAGGCCGCTCCCTGTTGCCGTGGCGGCGGACAGGAACGTGCGGTGGCAAACGAAAAAACACTTAGCAAAGATTCGTGCCTGCTCGTTATTTGGTGAGCAGCGCTCCACGAAGGGCGTCTTCTCCGGCGCGATCCGATAAAGTTCGTCGATTGCTTCCATCAGAGGGTAGAGGCTGTTGACCTTTCCCTCGTCAAAAAAGTTCCGGCAATTCTCGACGAACGGCATCCAACTTAAGCGGTACTCCATACCCACCACAATAACGCCACGATGTATCGCGTTGCCTACATCCAAGAATCTGTGCGCGCGTCGAGTGGTTTAAAGGGAGGCGTCGCCGCCGCCACTCTCCGCAATGCAGGCTAAAAGGAGCACGAGACCGCGTTTTTGCGTGAAGTCGCCTTCGTTCGGGAAATAGGCCGTCTTCGCGGGAACGCTGACCATACCGACATAATCACCGAGAAGCCCTACGAATACGGCGATCCGATCCGGGCTCGGCACAATCTCCGCCAGCGAGAACGGTCCCGCTAACTGTGTCGTCCGGCAGAGTGGACAGAGCCGATGCAATAACGGGATAGCGGGCGGCAAAGTCCTTGTCGTTGCGGGAGCGTAGGTGAACCCGGCCGCCTGACTTGAAGGCGATGACGCGATAACCCCTTCGAGCGCTTCGCTTGTGACATCGCCTTCCCGGGCATCCGAATTTTGTCGGCGCGGAGGCCTTCACGCGGACCATTCTGGAGATACTTGGTTTGTGAAGTGTTATCGGGAGCCTTGCCCGCGTCAGAAGGACATTAAGGCAATCGTATGCGCTGTCAGTGATCTGCCTCACAACTTACAAAAGGAAATCGAATTACTTGTACTTTGAGAAGCTTCCCGTAAGAACGACAGCCAGGGGGCCCCACCTGGGAGTTTAAGTTGGCGCGATGACGTGCGTCGTCGATCCGACGGGATGCCATGCCGGCTGGCGACTGAGGATTCGACCATAGAGGCTTGTGTGGTGTGCCGCGCACGGCAACGATTGGGGCGGCAACGGTATACGCGCGTTTGGATTGTGGTACACCGAGAGCCCTTCGCACCATGTCTCCGCATAGCCCGACTTATGGACTTCGGCGACGAACCATTCGGGCGTGGGCGATCCCTTGTAGCAATAACCGCTGCGCATCATCATGATGTCGCGGCCGCCAAATCCGGCGAGAAAGCCGATGCGGTTGAATTTCGAAATCGTTCCGCCCGGATTGGCGATCACGGCGCTGATGTTCTCCGTATCGGGCTGGAGGAAAAATCCGGCCGGAATAGGCGGTTTATCGCCCCACACATATTCCTTAACGGGCTCGCTGACAATCTCGACGCTGCCGTCCGCCGTTGGACGCTCTGTCTGCCGGATCGCGTAGAGATACTCTACCAGCCCCGTGTTGCTCCACACCATGGAGTGCGGCGCATGGAAGTCCTGGATCGCAAGCACCAATGGCTGACCGGCCACATGCGGCAGTTCCCAGTATCGGCGCCGAAGCTTCGAAAACAGCGCGCTGCCGTACTTCAAGGGCACATAGTGTCCGAAATAGGCGTCGCGGTTCTCCGCATCGACATCGGGAGCCTCGCCGGAAGGATTGACCGTGGTGGCCTCGATGAAGAAATCGCCGAGCAGGCCCTGGCAATGGAAGTCCGGCGCAGGGTGATCCCTGCCGATGCCGTAGCCAAGTTCGTTCAGGAGGGCGTAGATGTAAAGCTCCCACAGCCGCGCGTCGAAACCGTCCGATTGAAATTGCTGGACGAAATTGCCGTCCACGTCCTCAAAATAGTGCATCATCTCAGCGATGAGACCGCGCGCCGGCGAATAGCCGCGTTCGCCAATCAGGATCTTGAAGACCCGGTGCTGGCGCTCGTTCGGCACGATCGGCGTGAAGAAATCGACGGGTCTCCCCGTCTCGTCGCCTTGATGGAAAGTCTCCGGCGATGCCTGCGCGAACTCCTCCAGCTTCCGTTCAAGCAAAGCCGCCGCTTCCTCCTGCGTTGCAAGCGAGACCTCCAGCCAGACGCAGCGAAACCGGCCCTTCGCATCACGCCCCAGCACGTAACTGACGTAGTCCTGGTCGGGCAAATCGAGTGCGATCAATCCGAGGACCTTTTCATCACCATCCTCATACCATGCAATGTCCCGCGCGATCAGTGCCAGCGTCGGACTCCGCGAGTAGCCCGCGAGCGAATTGAAACGAAGCTCGGATATGGCGTTCATGTCGGGACTTCAATCAGAGTAGCCCAGAAATCGCCGGCCACATCACGGACGGGAGGCGGTCCGAACGGTGGTCAGAGTCGCTTCAGCCCGAAGCGCGGCGGAATGTCAATATCGTTTTTCATCTCGTCATCGTCGGCCCACCCTGCATCGACGATGTCGAACAGAGCTTCCAGTAAATGGCTGTCGATCGCGTCATAGACGAAGAATTCAGACAGACCCGTTTCGTTGGCCAGCTCAGTCCGGTCGGCGCTGCCCCATTGGTCCCGGTTCTCCGGCTTGATCCGCGCCTTGAGAGCCTTCTGCAGCAGGCCCGCCTTGCGACGGAATTCATCGTCCTCGAAAGCCCCGATAACCCTGAGGCCAGCGATCCAGCCCGATCCGGTCAGTTCGTAGCGGTCAAAGGTTCGGGGATTGACCAGTCCTCGCTCAGCCAGCTCATCCCAGGTCGCGCGCAGCACGGGTTCGAACTTTGCCGTCTTTGCGTCATGTTCCTGCCACGCGTACGGCTCTCCGAGGTTCTGCATCATCAGTCGCAGCGCCAACGCGATGTTTTCCAGCCGATCCTTTTCCGACACGCTCATGCGTCAGGCCATTTTATCCGCAAACACTGGATGTCGCGGCACCGCTGCTATATGCCGCAGAAGAAGCACTTCACAGCATCTGAAACGGGACCCCGTCGCCATAGAAGGCTTCAAGAGTAGATCCGATCCACACCGGCCCGTACAGATCTTCGTTGTAGGCCCCCCACCGCTGATCGAAGGGCCCGCGAAAAAGGTCCTCCGGAAACCGGCGCGCGGCCGGCGTATGGGGATTCTCCAGAACGATCACACGCACCGTTCCAGCAAACTGTTGCGTGTTCGGCAGCGTCGCATGCTGTTTCGCCAGCACCCTTATGCTCTCGCCTGGAGGAATCACCTCGCCCCCGGCTTGCCTTTCCGCCAGCTGCCGCCAGATCGCCAGTGTGCGGTCGCATAAGAGGTAGTCCGACAGAATGACAATCGCGCTGATGGCGGTGTTGCAGACAGGTGACAGCGCCGCGTTCGACAGGTGCCACAGGTGCTGCGGGAGCTCTCTCTTTCGCGAGAACCGCAGAGCCGGCGGACGACTGTCGATCACCGTATGATCGTGACGATAGTCCCGGTAGCCAGGCCCGAATGCCGCCGCCGCGACGATGCCCGCCTCAAGACTGTCGTAGACAGACTGGCTGTGCAGCAGCAGGCAGCGCGGCTCATTCTCGGCCCCATGGAGCTGGGGCCGCGCCTTGCGGATCTTCGCGACGATTCGCTTGCACGGATCGTACCCGCCCGAGGGAAGCAACCCGCTGCCCACGATCGTCTTCACTTCGCAGAGAGCTTCCCTCTCCCTGGCGGCCAGCCGGTAATCCGGCGTGCGCCCCTGATTGAGCGGAACCGGCACCCACGTCATCCGCCGCGCGTCGAGATAATTCTCGAAAATCCGGTGGGTCTTCTCCGATGCATCCTGGCCTGTCATATCGCCCTCTCCTTAGCTTACAGGGCCGCCGGAGATGATCCGCGCACCGTTATTCTGGCTGTATATATGGACATCCCTGATCGTGTTAAGAAACTACTCAGGGCCGAAGTAGGATTCGGCTGCCCGGTGGAGAATTGCGGCAGTCCCTATCTCACCTACCATCATTTTGATCCTCCCCGGCGGGTTCGCGAGCACAATGAACCGGCCGGCATGGTCGCCCTGTGCAGAAAACACCACGACGACGCCGAAGGCGGAGCGTTTACGACCGAACAACTGCGCGCCATGAAGATTGAAGGCGCGAGCCGGAACGAACGTATCAAAGGCCAGTTTCTGTGGCGCCGGCAACAGCTCCTGATCCATTGCGGCGCGGCCCTCACCTTTGAGGCTCCGATAGCGCTCGCCTTTAACGGAATCCCTGTTGTATCTCTGACCCGGGACGAAGCCAACAACCTTTCCCTTTCCGTCAACATGCTGACGACCTCTATCCTGCCGCGCCTCCGTTTGTTCGAGAACGATTGGGTCTCGACGGGAAACCCGACTGACCTGGAAGCTCCGCCCTACGGCCGCAAGCTGAGAGCCCGTTATCCGAACGGCGACGAAATACGAATCGAATTCAAAACCGTGAACGACCCTGACGACCTGGCTGCCGCCGTGCCGGGCATTGATGGCGTCCGCGAGTGGGCGGCGGACCTTACGAAAGATAGCCGTACGGACGCCCCGCAACTCACCTTTCCGGTTGCTCTGGCTGACATTGCGCTCGAACTTCCCGACGTGGGGCTATGCGTATCATCGAGTGGCATCAGGACGCCGATGTCTCAGGTGGGAGGCACATTGGGTGCATACGGCGTGTGCGCCGTCAGTCTCGGCCACGTCCCAGCTCCATATCCAACGATGATCAATGCCGTCGGCATCGCTCCCGATCGGCCAAACCTGCGCTTCGCGTCGATGAACGACAACCGGCTTTGGAACCTCGCCGACCGCACGTTCCGTCGCTCTGTTTTCCTGCTTGACGGATTTGAGTTTGACAACTGTGATTTCGATGAATGTGCGTTCGCCATACGTGGCCAGCCGTTCATGCTCAGCGGCAACAAGCTGGGCAACATGACTCTGATAGAGCTAACAGAAATCCAGAATGGCTACAACATAATCAAACTCATGGCTGAGAACGGCATACCCACCTTTCTTCAAGCGGCTGAAAAGCTCGGACAGGTGGCCGCCGATCGCCAGAACGCGCGAAACTGATAAAGCGATAGGGCAGGAGCACAATGAAGCGAACTAAACTGACCGAAGTCAAGTCCCAGCGGCGATCCCGCACCGTCGACAGCTCGAAAGTGACAGCTATGCCAGGTGTGGATGACCCCCCGAACTCCTCCATCAACGATTCGGCGATGATCGAATATGCCGGCGTTCCCGAGCATCCAAGGAATGCCAGGATGCTGTAATTCGTCTCATCCAGTTCGGCGATCGGATTACCCGGGCCAGAATTCTGACATACGAACGGGAACATTGTCTCTTGCTGACCGTCAATGTCGGGGACCTGGTGGCCGTCAAGTCGGGCTTCGCCTCAGGGTACGGCGGCGAAGGCCCGCGCCGCTTTTCCTATGTCCTGCAAATACTGGACAGCCACGGCGCGGAGATAGAGGAGTACAACGTTTCAGAGGAGCTGCTTCAGCGGGTCGAGAGATCCGCCTTGACCAGGGCTGATTTGACAATGCTCGACGAATCGCGCCCTCGGCGCCCCAACCGATGGCACGATTACGTTTCGGAAGACCACGAGGATAAAGCAAGAAATGGAAAGCTGTGGCGGGATGAATTTCCTTCGCTGGTCCCGTTCGCCATCATCGACAGCTGGATAATGGATCTGGCGTTGTCTTTCTGGGATGCTCCCGACAACAAGCTGCTGACCGGTTATCGCCGCCTTGAGGATCTCGTTCGCGATCGAACGGGCTTGACGCAGCACGGAAGCAAGCTCTTTTCCCAGGCTTTTGCGCCAACCGGCCCGTTAGGCTGGAAGGACGCGGATCAAGGCGAGCAGGCTGGAAGAATGCAACTGTTTGTGGGCACGTACCTGGCTCATCGCAACCCCCGCGCGCATCGTGAATTGAGCCTCGACCGTGATCAACCGCTGGCCGAGTTTCTGCTGCTGAATCATCTGTTCCACCTCGAAGCGGACGCGGTACAGGCGAGCCACAATGTTCGCGACGATAATTCAAAGGGGCCCGAAGGCAATCTCGTCCAAGCAACTCACTGACAATCGAATCGGCCAACGATATCTTCTGGAATCGGGAACCTCATCCGATCTAGATACTGACGGCTCCTTCGATCGTCCGGATACTCACCGTGTCGTTCGAATAGCGCCGGGGCGTCTCCCAGCCAATAACAGATGTACTGGTCGGCTCGGAGCGGGCCGGGCGCATCGTTACATTCAATCTCGGCGTATCAATCCTCGGCCGGCGCGCGCTGACACTTGAAGGCAATTCCGCCGCAGCTGCACGATCGATCAGCAGTTCTTCCGCAGCATCGCCGCGTCTTGCCATAGATGTATTGTACGAGTCGGAGGGCAAAATAATCGGCAAGACCTGCCGCGCCTTGCACTTGTGGGTTTCAATCTTGCAGCTGCGACCTGTTGAAGCGGTTTCCACGCCCCGACCGGCGATGACCGATCGTAGGTCGGACTAATGCGCCTTCGGCCGGCGCGAGCCTCTCTGGGTGATTTAGCGAAAACGGAGCCAAATGGAACAGGCTTGGTTCCGCGCGAACCGCGAACTCTTGCCTTTTACGCAGAGGTTAGCAGCTGCTCCTAATCCGATCCGGCGTATTGTTCGATATTATCGTCAGCATTAGCGATAAATGACTGTCGTCTACCGGCCGGGCCGGGATGCTGGCGGGGGAACTTTATCACGACGCGGATGAAAGGGAGCCATGGCGGACGATAAGCGCGGGATGACTGTCTACCTCATCAAGGCGAGTCAGGCGCCCGATTTTGAAAAGAATCTCATGAGTCCCTCGAGCGGTGCGCTGGCGCTTAGCCCGCCGCTGGAGGGCGCCTTCAGGGCGTTCCCTGCCGACCAGAAGGAGCCCTCCTGGGTCGCGGCGGTAAGAACCTTGCTTCCCGAGGGACAGCTGGCCGAACTTATATCAGGCGTTCCCGGTGGTCTTCTCTATATACGGCGCCCGGGTGGTCATTTCGTGATTCCCTTCGGCCTTGCTTGGACGCGCCTCAAACAGAAGTGGCTGGAAGCAGACTTCGGCAAGCGCGTGGCGCTGAACTCCATCACCAAGGATCAGATCATTGAAATCCGTGCCGAACAGTTTTTCGCGAAGTTCCATATCGCGAACGAACGCGCGCCCCGTGCCGCCCAGGTTGACGATTTCAGCCTCGATCCGGGGCGCGATGTTGTGGCGAGCATAGAGGGTGTCTCCGTCGAGGTCGCAGCCGGTGGGCCGATTCGTGGCGCTACAAGTCTGCGCCTGAACGCGTCGATAGCGGATCTGCCCGACGAACTCGACAAGGCCGCGAAGCTTTTCAAGAGCAACGCGTATACCAAGAACTGGCCCGAAATCGACAATATTGTTCCGGCGTCTGATCCCGCCCTGGCCGCAAGCCTCGACCAGGCGCTCAACACTGCCCTCGTCAAAAGCACCTCTGATTCAGAGATCGCGCTCTTCAGTCCGTATTTCAAACGTGCTGAATTCCTGAATGAGCAATGGTATTCCTTTGGCAGGCGATCATCCAAGACCGTCACTTATCCGGCCTTGAGATTTGCGGACTGGTTCAACGTGCTCAAGGCCGCAAATCGCAAACCGTCTGTCGAGGAATCGAAGGAGACGGTCGTTCACCTGCTTGACGGCGAGAAGGAGCCTAAGCAGAAAACAACCGTCTACGACTGCCTCGCGTGGGAGGCGAGTCTTCACGGCAAACCCTATATCCTCTCAGGCGGCCTTTGGTACGAAGTGATCGCCAAGTTTCGCGAACGGACACAGAATGCCATTGACTCCATTCCGGCCTTGAAGAACCACCTCCCGAAATGGAAGATCCTCGGTGGCGAGCCTGCCTACAATCAGGAATGCGCCGCCCTTCCCGGCATGCTGTATTTTGACGCAAAGCCGGTGATGTACGGCGGCGGCAGGGGCAAATTCGAATTCTGCGACTTCATGCACCCGGAGGAGCGGACACTCTTTTTCGTCAAGAACTGCTCCAAGTCCGCCGGCATGAGCCATCTGGCGGAGCAGGTCAGGCGCACGACAGAACTGCTCTTCAACACCGATGGCGAGTACCGCGAGGAGCTTTACGAGCTGTACAAAAAGAAAACCTCCGCCGCAGCCGGCCATTGGCTGAAGAGCCGCCCGAAAAACGGCGACTGGAAACTGTGCCTGGTGTCGCTGGGCCGCAAGAAGCAGGAGCTGCCATTCTTTGCCAAATGCACGCTCGTCAATCTGTACAAGCACTTGAGCGAGCGCGGGCATCTCATGTACTTCATAAGCGTGTAGTAGCACGGCCCGACAGCTCCGTGCTTTTTTGGCGCGGTTACCGCGTAGCAACTCCGACCCGAAGGACGGGACAACGTAAACAAGGTACGCAGTGGTCGTTTGTGTCGGCGTGGCCTCCGAAATCATGGAATAACACCCATTCGATGCTTTTCAAGACCAACTAAAGGAGGAAGGTCAGGAGCATCGCAACCCAGTCGCGGAGTCAGCACGGCGGCATTCATCCTCCCATGACGCAATTGCTTGGGGACTTTAGCCGATCAGGGGATAGGCGGCAACGACCGTCCATCGCTTCCCCAGTGAAACGGGACGACCGCGTTAGAGCCGCCGATGTGTGAAGCTCCAAGCTTCGTCAGTGCTGGCCGGCACTGTTGACCCGATTTGGTCAGTACCGTTGAATACCTCTGGCTCGAAAGCAGGCACACATTCCGCACACATGGATGGCAAGAAAGAAGATCTACATTGGGTTTGACGCGCCGCTACTGATTTAGAGTCTCAGTGTTCCACCAAGGGTGTCTGGATTTAGGAACGGTCGGCTTCGATCCGCTGATGCACGCTGCAACCGCCACTTGGCCGCATCGCCCGAGTTGCACACATGGCATCGTGCGGACCGGCTGTGCTCCGGTCCGACGATCGCCTGCTCGGAAGTTGGGAATCGCCCCTTGATACGGCTCCCGCAAACAGGTATCAGACTAATCGAGACTTAGTGAACTTTGTCCGTCAACGCGAGTTCAAGCTATTGCACTAAACTCTGCTACTTTTCCCGCCGTACGTCACGAGCGTTCTTGTCCTCCCTCAACCCAACGAATCGGGAGTGCCGCAGATGGTCATCAGGCGTCCACTCAACGTACTCAAATTGCCCGACCAACTTGGGCTTCAACCACCGGCATTCCTTCATCTTCGCGGCGGTCAGGCCTTGTCCCCACCGACCACTTTTGGCCTCCGGAAGGTTCACGAAGGGGCAATCGGCTAGTTCAAGCCCCCGGAATCGTCTATACAGTTGGTCTCTCGAGGCTGGCGTAAAGCCACTGCGCGTCCTTGCCACATAGATGAGATCGGTGCCACGGTAGTAGCCAAAGGCCAATGCGTCGAAGTTCTTCGCGCTCGGTGTATATCCTGCGATCACGAACTCCTGCCCCTGGTTGAGCCGCATCTTCTGCCATGCGCCGGAGCGCCGACCGGGTTCGTAGGGGCTGTCCAGTCGCTTTGCCACCAGTCCTTCCAGTCCCTGGGCGCGTACTGAATCAATCAGGTGCGGGAGGCCGGCATCCAATTCGGGAGAATGGCGAATGGGCTCGCCCAGTTTTGGAAGAACACGCTGCTGTAGCAATTCCCGTCTGACGGAAAGCGGTTCCGACATTACGTTCCGGCCTCCGTGGACCAGGACGTCAAACACGTAAAAGAATACCGGCGCTTTCGCCGACCCATAATTTTGCAGCGTGTTAAACGATGGCCGACCAGATTCGTCCAGGGCCACTATCTCACCGTCGATCACCGTCTCATCTGGGAGCGCCCCAAGCCCCTGTACGACAGCAGGATATCGGAGGTTGAAGTCATTGTCGTTTCTGGATCGGAGATGCACCTTGCCGCCTGTCTTGATGGCCAACGCCCTGTAGCCGTCCAGCTTCAGTTCGTATACCCATTTGCTTCCCTCTGGCAGTCGCTCAGTTCTGAGAAGCAACATGGGCTCGATGAAGGCGGCTTTTGTCTTCGATTCCGGCACAGCTGTAGTTTAGAGCCTGGCGTCTCTCCAACGCCATTTGTTAGCGGCGCCTACCGGAGGTTGCCGCACCCAGCATTGTAATCAACTGATTTCTGGCTATGCACTCACGCGAGCCGATCGTCAGATCAGAAATGGAAGCTTGCAGTGGCATTCACTCTGTGTTTCAAGTCGCACCCCACTAATCAAACGATAGGAGTTTTTGCGTGTCCCGCCTCATCGCCAAAGTTCGCTGCAACTACTACCCGCTGCCGCTCAGAGAAGCGGAAAGAATTCGAAATCTCTTGCGCTTTCCGATCGAGCTGTTTTCGGCCTTGGATCCTTGCATCGGCGACGGCGCGGCGTTCGCTGCGATTACCGGAGATTCCAGCGCAAGACGCTACGGAATTGAATTGGATGCCTATCGCGCGGAACAAGCCGGGCCCTCACTGACCAAGATTGTTCAGGGGAACTGTCTGGAAACCCATTGCGCCGTCGAGTCGTTCTCGCTCTGCTTTTGCAATCCCCCGTACGACTGGGCGCTCGCAGGTAACGCTCGGGAACGACTTGAGACGGTGTTCTTGAATCACATCTTCCGGTGGCTAATCCCCGGTGGGGTACTCCTGCTGGTGATTCCGGCCGAGCGCGCGACCGACTGCGCGCAGATCCTCGCTTCCCACTTCAAACGTGCGCGGGTGTTTCGCCTGTCCCATCCGGAGTCGGTTCGCTATCGCCAGGTCCTCATTGCCGGCGTTCGGCGGACGCGCCGTGAGCGCGAACAACTTCGTGACCGCGAGATCAGCGAGGGCCGTTATCGCTTCACCACGCTCGGACGCGAGTACGAGAGCTTGCCGGAGCTGGCAGACTCGTGCGACGACCCATACGTCGTGCCGACCAGTGGGCCGGCAGCACTGACGTTCAAGGGCCTGCCTCTCGATGAATTGGAGGATCTCGTTGCGAACTCGCCGGCCTACCGGCAAACCAGGCGAATTCTCGCCCCTGAACCAACCGTTATCGGAGGAAGGCCACTCACACCGCTGCATGCGGGCCAAGTTGGCCTGGTCGCTTGCTCTGGTCTCATCAACGGAATTTTTGGCTCGGGCGAAGAGCGCCACATCGCGGCGTGGAAGAGCAAAAAGGTTACGACGAAGCTCACCGAGGAAGAGGAGGATGGCACAACCGTGATCCGCGAGCGGGAACGCTTTGTCCAGGAGCTTTCAGTCGTGTTCGCGACCGGAGAAACGGGCACGCTTGAATAGCGGGTTTGACAGGGAGTCGAGCTCGTCTTGAAAGGAGTCCGCCGATGAAGAACGCACACGAACGCTTTGGCTGGTTGGAGTTTGAAAAGCAGCTGAAAGACACGAGAACGCGACTCCGCGTTGCACTAGACCGGTTCATCAGCGAACCTGCCGAGAATAAGGAAGCCTCGGGTACTTGCCATCTCGTTTCAGTGTTCGGGAACGATGTCGATATCGGCGCCATCTGGGCGGGACTTGCGGGCCAGGAGTGGGTGACCGTTTCCGGCCCCGACCTCGCTCAACGAAGGGTGACGCTGGGAAAGGATCCACGGGTCTTCCGGGGCACCATAGCCGTGGCCGGACGCAGCCGCAGCGTGCGTCACCTGGTCGCCCTTTCCGCTCAGGTAGCCGATGAAGGCGATGTCGGACGGATCATCTTGTCCGATGACGATCCGGAATTTGTCCTGTACCGGATTTCGCAACGGCTCGGCCTGCCGGTTCATCCTTCTTGGGCGAGTTGGTTTTGGAGCGTGCTGCAACAAAAACAACGTATTCAGCCGTTGGATGGTCTCGGATACCGGCCAATCGCCGTCGTCGGAAGCAAAGAGGAGTTTTTGGAGTGGATCGGGGAGGCCGTAAAGGACAAGACAATCGAGATTCCTGAAGACGGGGGCTCGATTCCCTGGCAGTCGTTCAGCGCGGCCCGGCTCACCTGACAGCGTCGTTTTTGATGAGCCCCAACAGTTCGCGTACGCGCTCCCGTCGCAGCATCTCCACGGGGCTTTTCACCGTACCGGTTTGAGCCCACTGTTCCACCCGTTGTAAGCGAACTCGGTGCTCGACCGGCAGCGGAGAGACTGTGATCCGCAACTCCGTGCCTGGCACGGGCAGTTCCTCTACTAGGGCGCCTTCCCGGAACGCTCTTATCGCGACCGCCGCCGCCTCGAATAACGAGTCGGCCGTGACATCGACGGCGTGCTCGATGTTTCTCGAATCCAGGTAGCTGACGCGGCAGCGGGTTCCCACCACGATTCAGAGTATATCAACTTCGCCTTTTGTTCGCCTCATCGAAAACAGGACCACCGGAGGACAGATCCCGCCATGAGTATCCCTTCAACCATCGCCGAATATTTGAGCTGCTTCTCGCAGGAATTAGGCGACCGCATTCTGCAAATTTACCCGGCACTTCAGGCTCCGCAGGACCCCGTTTCGGAGCGGTTCACAACGTTGTTGAGAAGCCCCTTCGCCGCCCAACGTTTGGCGGTGATGGGTATCGTTAAGCGCTGGCATCGTGCCAAGGCCGCTGCAGTCATTGCGGAATGCGGCACCGGCAAGACACTCATGGCGCTTTCCGCGATCCATGTGCGTTCCGCGGGTCGGCCGTATAGCGCTCTGGTGATGGCGCCGCCAAACATCGTCGGGAAGTGGTGCCGAGAGGTTCTAATCACCGTCCCCGGAGCGCGTGTGTTCATCATCGACGGCTTGCGAACACCGGGACAATCGGGCGCAAATCCGCACGGGGTGAATGAAGTTCGCTATCGAAACGGCCGGATCGTGCGCGAAGGCCTGCACACAACCCTCACGGATCTCCGCCTTCGGAAGAACTCGAAATCGGCGCGCGATCGCTGGCAAAAGATCTGCTCAGGTCCGTCGTTCTTTATCGTTGGCCGAGACAGGGCAAAGCTTTCCTTCTTTTGGAAGCATTGCTACGCGGTGGCGAAGTCCGGCCCATGCCTGGGGACCGTGATCAATCCTGACACTGGCGCGCCGCTAATAGTGAACGATGAGCGCGTGCTCGCCATCGAATTTGAAAAGATACGGCGGAGCGAAATCATCGGCGACGCCGACGACGACCGAGGGAAGAATCGGCGTGCCATTTACAGCCCTCTCTGGCAGGCCGACGGTGGGCGCATCCGCCGCTTCGCGCCGCTGGAGTTTATCGGGCGCTACATGCCGGATTTCTTCGATTACGGCATCGCGGATGAAGTGCATGAACTAAAGGGGGACACGGCACAGGGCAACGCGCTAGGGACCATGGCGAGGTCGGT
>Ga0210407_10002358_pt1 | contig 16278 bp, 11 predicted proteins | sample IncBWC27MmetaG_FD_150860 | JGI IMG/M metagenome (GOLD analysis project Ga0210407, IMG submission 150860) | Forest soil microbial communities from Barre Woods Harvard Forest LTER site, Petersham, Massachusetts, United States - Inc-BW-C-27-M | ecosystem: Environmental > Terrestrial > Soil >...
TCCGTTCCAGTGGACCTTCACCCGCGAGGATTTGGCAAAGCTAATGACCCGGCTTAAGGCTAAGGATCTTGCTACGGCGGCTTGAACCCCGCCAAGATACGTCACCGTAATTCCGAACGACAGTACTAAGCCATTACCCCAACAAACTCACCCTGTGCCTGCCGATAAACCCGATGCCTTGGACTTCGGTGCGAACTTCTTGCCGACAAGCTCCAAGACAAAACCGAAGGATTAAGAGTGCCAGTGTCATGGCTCTGGGGCGAACCTGCGGTGAAGGCGTTCGCTATTAGCATGATCCGGGTTATGGTCTTGACTCCCGCCTCGGCCCAAAAAACATCTTCCAGTGTGGTTGTCCCAAACGGATATTGTTTATGTGCGCACAGCTATTGCGAGTGTGAATTGATTTGCAAAGAAATAGAAACGTATTCTAATAACGCGATTTTGTAACGCTCCGGGGATCATTACCGACTCGGTGAATACACTCTCGAATTACTATGAGACCATTTCCGCCCCGCACGATCCCTTCTTGCGCAGCAGGGCAAGGCGAAAGGGCTTTGAATCCTGTCGGAGCCTTTAGTGGCGAGGAACCCAAGGAGAAAACACAATTTATGAAAGCCGCCCTAAAGCCTTTCTTTCTGGTGTACTTAATGGCGCTATCCCTGTTGATTCTGGCTTGCAGCTCGATACCTAAGGGTTCGGGTTCGGGTTCCGGCTCAGGCTCCGGCTCCGGCTCCGGCTCAGCCGGTCCCTTCACCATCGGCGGGACGGTCACCGGGCTGGTGGGAACCGGCTTGATTCTGCAGGACAACGGAGGGGACAACCTGGCGGTCACCGGGAACATGGCTTTCACGTTCAAGACCACCATCGTCCAGAATGGGGTTTACAGTGTTTCGGTCTTTGCCTCGCCAACGGCACCGGCGCAAACCTGCACGGTGTCAGCCGGCAATGGCACAGCCGTTGCCAACGTTACCAGCGTGGTGGTAACGTGCACCACCGGCACCGTGGCCGTAGGGGTCACCGTTGGCGGTCTCAGTGGCACGGGCTTGGTTCTGCAAGACAATGGTGCTGATAATCTTACGATCACCGGGGCCAATACCACCGCCCAGTTCAAAACCGCCATCACCATCGGTCAACCCTATAATGTAACGGTTCTTACCCAGCCAACCGGGCCGGCACAGACCTGCTCCGTCACCAACGGCAGTGGCGCAGCCACGTCGGGTGTCGCCATCAATGTTCAGGTCACCTGCTCTCTTGGGACGCTCTCCATCAGTGGGTCGGTTTCCGGATATGCCGGAGGTACTGGCTTCGTTTTGCAAGACAACGGCGGCGATAATTTGACGATCGCCAAGAATGGCGCGTTCATTTTTGCGACCCTCATCCCAGTCAACAGCACTTATAAGGTTACTGTTTTTACGCAGCCTGCCGGCCCCAACCAAACCTGCTCAGTGAGCCAAGGCACGGGGACGGCGGCATCCAATATCACCAACGTTTCGGTGGTATGCCCGGCTGTTTTTCATCCCATCGACGTGAGTGTCGTCGGAGTCTTGGGTGCGACTGGCGCCATGCAATTACTGGATAACGGAGGCGACAATCTAATGACTCCGAAAAATGGCCCCTACACCTTTGCCACGCACATCGCCCATGGCAGCGCATATGACGTCACTGAGTTCGTTGCGCCAGGCACGCAACCCGAAGGCTGCATCATTTGGGGTTTCAGCGGCGTCGCCCTATCCACCCCTGTTAACCCCATCCCGGTTATTGACTGCGGTCATAACGACTGGACGTGGATGGATGGCACCAGTCAGGTCGATCAATTTGGCCAAACTCCAGCACCTCCCGCGGCACCGACGCTACCTCCTCCGCCATCGCCGGGCATCCAAAAACTGTCCCCCTTCTCAGGTTTTGTAGGGACACCGGTGACGATCACCGGTGTAAACTTTGGAGCGATCCAGGGGACGAGCACTGTCACTTTCAATGGGACGGCTGCGGTACCGACAAATTGGAGCCCCACTAGCATTACGGCACCCGTGCCCATCGGGGCGACGACTGGAACCGTAGTGGTCACGGTCGGCACGATGAATAGCAACGCAGTGGCCTTCACAATACCGACATGTCCTCCGGCGACGATTACCGATACCCCAGGAGGGACCGAGGGTTCGTCCAGTTGGACCGATAACAACGGTAACCTGTGGTTGTTAACTGGCATTGGCTTCACAAGCTCGACTCCGCCACCTTCGACCATGCCAGGATACTTCGGCGAGCTGTGGGAATTTACCGGAACTGCAAGCTACTTCGGCGGTTGCGGCAGCCATTGGACGCTGGTGACGCCTGCCACTGGCAATCCTCCAGGGCGCTGGGGAGCGGTCACCTGGACAGACCTGGCTACTGGCCACCTCTTGCTATTCGGCGGCCAGGACCCTTCTTTAGCGTTCCTGAACGATATATGGGAATTCGACGTTACGACGAAAACATGGGCGAAGCATGGCACCGCCGTTTCCACCAATGTGCCAGGAGTCTATGGCACGCAGGGCACAGCCGCAGCCAGCAACTTGCCTGGTGGCCGTTGGGGAGCTAGCGCCAGACTCGATGCCTCCGATAATCTTTGGGTGTTTGGAGGATTTGGTTGCGACTCGACCGGTCCCACGTGTTCGAATCTGTTACTGAACGACCTCTGGAAGTTCAGCGGCGGGCAGTGGACCTGGGTGAGTGGCGCAAATACGGGGAATTCTGCCGGCTCCTACGGCACGCAGGGCGTGGCCGCAACGGCCAATGAACCCCCGGGGCGCCAGGCGTCCGTCGCCTGGATCGACAACTTGGGGAACTTCTGGATGTTCGGCGGGTTTACCAGCGGCACGAACGGGTTCAATGACCTGTGGAAGTTCGACACTACCGCCACGCAATGGACTTGGATCAGTGGGTCGAAGGGAGCGACAAGTACGCCTGGAAACTACGGTACTCAGGGCGTTGCGGCTGCTAGCAACGTGCCCGGCGCGCGGTGGCTCTCAGCAGCCTGGAGCGACACGCACGGCAACCTTTGGCTCTTTGGCGGACAAGGTTTCGATGCCACGGGAAATGGCTCGCTCGGCGACCTTTGGGAGTACACCCTCAGTACGACAACCGATCCCGGAAACCCGGCCACAATAGCGTTGGGCCAGTGGAGTTGGATTAAGGGACCCGACGCGGTTAGCCAACCAGGCATCTACGGCCTCCAAGCCAACCCGGTGGTCTGGCCCCATGTGACGAGCAATCCCGGGACGCGTTGGGCGCCCGCCTACTGGACAACCACTCCGGCGCAAACTGGGGAACAGGAGTTCTGGATGTTTGGCGGTGAAGGCTTCGACGTATCGGGATCGAATGGCACGGGCTTTAGACTACTCAATGACTTGTGGAGGTATTTGCCGTATCCATGATCCGGCCTGAAAGATCGCGCGTCCGGAGCGATTCCGGGCCGAGTGACTCTGGGATGAGCCGATTTCTACGTCTGCTCGATCCGAGTCTGCCCCAACAGCTAACTAACTTTCCGTCGCAAAATAGCTCGCCTTGCATGAGTCATTCGTTCCTAGTCTAGAGATTGTCTGATTCTGTTGTAGGCTTGAATATTCCTGAAGTTTTCTGCGCTCGCTGCTTTTGGTGCTCCGACTCGGCACCGCGACTCGCGTTATTCCCATTGCTTCCCATTGCCTGGATGGTCTTCTCATTCAACGAATCACCTTAAATGGCTCGGAGGATGACGAGGGTCATGTCATCACTTTGGGGGGCGCCGGATGCGAAGGTGTCGGCAGCTTGCATGATTTTGGTGATGGAGTTTTTTGCGGGGAGGTCGTTGCAGGCGGCGATGGGGTCGATCAATCGCGGTTCGCCCCATTCTTCGAGGTTGGGATTCATGGCTTCGCTGAAGCCGTCGGTGTAGATCACCAGCAAGTCGCCTGGCGACAGAGAAACCTCCGCTTGTTCGTAGGCACATTCCGGCAACAAACCCACTACTGTTCCGCCGGCCTGATCGAGACGTTCGACGGTGCCGTGCTTTGCGGCGCTGCGTAACAATATTGGGGGACAGTGGCCGGCGTTCACGTAGCTGAGGCGGTGGGTGGCGGGGTCGTACTGCGCGTAGAAGAGCGTGGCGTAGCGGTCTTCGGTGGAGGCGTCGTAGAGCATGGCGTTGACGCGGGTGATCAGGCCGGCGATGTCGTTGCCGGCGCGCAGGGCATCGGCGCGCAGGGAGGCCTGCAGGCTGGCCATGGTGAGGGCGGCGGCAATGCCTTTGCCGGAGACGTCGCCAAGAGCGACGCCGAGTCTGCCGTCGGGGAGGGCGAGAAAATCGTAGTAGTCGCCGCCCACACCGAGTGCGGTGCGGCAGCGGCCGAAGTAATCGAGTCCGGCGATTGCTGGCAAACGCTGTGGGAAAAGACGTTCTTGCACTTCGCGGGCGATTTCGATTTCGCGGTTTAGTTTTTCGCGGCGGCCAATTTCGACCGCGATGGCCGAAGTCAGCTCGGCGTTAGAGAGGGCGAGGGCGGTTTGCGTCGCGACGGATTTCAAAAGACGCAGATCTGTGCCGGAGTACGGGGCTTCGGAGCGTTTTTCGCCCAGGCTAATGATGCCGAGGAGATTTTGTTTGGTCATCAGCGGCAGGAGCAATTGCGGGTGGAGAGAGGCGAGGTTGCGGTGCTCGTCTTCTGAGAGGGCCGAGTTGTTGACCCAGGAGTTCGCATCGTCGAAATAAACGCGCTCGGGGCCGGCTTCTCGTTTCAGGCGGCGAACTGTGGCGCCGGAATCGGACAAACTCGCATCCAGCGGAGCTGGGAATCCAATGGCGAACGCGGGACGGAAGGAGCTGCCTTCAGCAAGAAGGACCGCAACGCGTGGAATGTGGAGCGATTCAGCGATTTTTGTCGCTACTCTTTCTAGGAGAGGACGTTTTTCGACGATGGAGCGCACCTCGTCGCTGAGGGCCTCCAGAATTTGCTCGGCATTGTAGGCATCGCGGAAGAAGCGGCGGTCGGTCCATTTGCGCAGGCGTACGGCGCCCTTGCGGAGCCAGAAAATCAATACGATGCTCAAAATGATGGTTGAGACCTTCTGCGCGCCGCTGCGGGTGGGATTGTTTCCGAGCGTGACTGCCCCCCAGACGACCGCGGAAACAAGGCACGCTTGCAGCACCCGGATTCCGCCCGTGGCGAGAGCGTATTGCATTCCCTGTCGGATGACGACGCGAACGTCCATCGCGCGGTGTACGACGATCACGTACGCCAGCGTAATGGGGAAGAGAAGCATCAGGGACAGCGCGGACAGCACCAGCCATTCCGGAAAGATCTGCTCGAGCTCGCCGCCCTTGATGTTCTGCGTAACAAAGAGAACGCACGCAGGGGTCATGCTGATGCTGGTGCCGGTATAGAGCAAACGCAAGCGCCGCTTCGCATCAGGCGTGACGGCCTGGCTCATCTTGGCGGAAATGCAGGCAAAGAAGGAGCCGATAGCCGCGAAACTGAGTAGGAAGTCAACCATGCTGAGGCGATCCAGAGCCGCGGACAAGGAGGCTACGGATGCAAAATTCTCGAATTCACCGACCCGCACGATAACATTCGTTACGCAGGAGACAATCAAGAGCGTGATGACAATGCGCTTGGACCACCTCCACCAGGCTGGGTCCTTCTCGGGGAAAGGCTCGGGAAAGTACAAGCCGAAAAGCAGCATGAAAATCGGCCAAGCATTGTCAACGGTGACGCGATACCCTTCGGCGACATCACGAAATACAGGCCCCCAACTCTCGACTCCCGCGCTGTAGAACACAGAGAAAAACAGCATGATGAGGAGCAGGCACCACGCGGAAGGATCTCGTGGACGCACCGCCGTGACCCAGAATCCAAGCAGGATGCAAAAGGTGGGCACGACGAGCTTCACAGCCAAAAGGGAAGCGGCAGACAAACTGATGGGAGGAGCCGCGGCCTGCTCGAGTGGAATGGTGGCCCAGCGCGGAACTGTTTCACCGGGACGCAGGAACTGAACGGTGAGGGCTTCCCCTGGTTTTGCGGTGCGCATCGCTTCACCGAACACAGCCAGTCCGGTCAGTGGGCGGCGGCTCACGGCTAGCAGTATGTCGTTGTTTCGCACGCCGGACTGCCGAGCGGACTTCGTCGCGAACTGAAGGATAGGGCGGCCTTTCTCGTAGTTCGCCACGAACGGATAAGCAGCGACCTTGAGATGGAAATAATTCGGGAAGGCATACATGACCGAGCGAATCTGATACACCGAAGCAAACGCGAAGAAAAGCGCGAGGCAGGCGTATTGGAGAATGGGAGGATTCTTTGCCCGCATGTCTGGCGGCTCAATCAACCATAACTAGTGGTAAGCAAGGTAGCATTGCTGGAGCGCAGCGGCAAAATTTTCGCTGGCGGCAAGGGGGCGGGTGGTCAGAGCGACGCTGCCGAAGTGGGATCGGGAACTTGTTCTTGAAGCGAATGAGATTTTGGGCGGCGGAAGCGGAACCAGAAGTAGAGTACGGCGAAGGCGAAGAAGGCCCCGATGGAGTCGAGCAGGGAATCGTAGGGGGAGGCGGTGCGGCTGGCGACGAAGGCTTGATGGATTTCATCCATGATCGAATAGCCTGCGGCGAAGGACAGGGCGGAAATGCCCCAGGTCCAGCGCCAGCCTTTGCGGTCGCCGCGGATGCCGCGGTAGATCAGCAGGCAGAAAATAAAATATTCCGTGAAGTGGGCGCTTTTGCGGATGATGTGGTGCATGAAATTGAATTGAGCTTCGGTGAGATGGGGAAAGAGCCATTTCACGAAGAAAGAGAAAACGGTCGCGGTGTGTTCCGAGGAGAAGGAGTCGGTCGAGAGGGTGAAGATGACGCAGGCCCAAGCAACGGCAGGCCACCAGGCGCGCAGCCAGGCGGGAATTAGCAGCTTGTGAAGGTGCGGCTGCATCTCCGGCAAATGCGGGGCGGGGCGAGGATTGCGCCAGGGCTGTTCAGCCACGATGCGCTCCTCGAACGAACTGGGAACAATGGGCACAGGGGGATTTCCACAAAGAGGTCGCCGAGGACATCAAGAGACCGCCGGATTTGCGCGAGTTTGGTCGATGGAGCTTCATTTCGGACGCGATCTGGAGAACCTAGGCGATCGGCGATTACTCCATACGATAGTTCGGGGCTTCGCGAGTGATGATCACGTCGTGGACGTGGCTTTCGCGCAGGCCAGCGGCGGTGATGCGGACGAAACGGGCTTTTTCTGTGAGTTCTCGCAGTGTGGGAGCGCCGACGTAGCCCATGCCGCTCTTGAGGCCGCCGACGAGTTGGTCGGTGAGTGCGCCGAGTGAGCCTTTGTACGGGACGCGTCCTTCGACGCCCTCCGGCACGGACTTGCCGCGCTCCTCCGTGTCCTGAACCGTAGCATATCGGTCGGAACCCGCGTCCATAGCGCCCATCGAGCCCATGCCGCGGTAGGACTTGAAGGTGCGGCCCTGATAAAGAATGGTTTCGCCGGGAGCTTCTTCGGTGCCGGCGAAGAGGCTGCCGATCATCACGCAGGAAGCGCCCGCAGCGATGGCTTTGGTGATGTCGCCTGAATACTTGATTCCGCCGTCGGCGATGATGGGGATGCCGGTGCCTTGCGCGGCGCGCGCGGCTTCCATGATGGCGGTGATCTGGGGCACGCCTGCGCCGGTGACCACGCGCGTGGTGCAAATCGAGCCGGGGCCGATGCCAACTTTCAGACCATCGATGCCGAGGGCGATGAGATCCTTCGCGGCTTCGTAAGTGGCAACGTTACCGGCGATGATTTGTACTTCGGGAAGGCGCTGGCGAATGGTTTTGATGGCGTCCATGACGCGATCGGAGTGGCCGTGGGCGGTGTCGACGGCCAGGACATCGGCTTTGGCTTTGGACATTTCCACGGCGCGCTCGAGGTAATCGCCAGTGGCGCCAACGGCGGCGCCAACGCGGAGGCGACCTTGTTCGTCTTTTGTGGCGCGCGGAAATGCTCGTTTTTTCTGGATGTCTTTTACGGTGATGAGACCTTTGAGATTGAAATCCTGATCGACCACCAGGAGCTTTTCGATTCGGTGTTTCTGCAGGATGCGCTCGGCTTCTTCGAGTGTGGTGCCGACGGCCACGGTGATGAGATTTTCCTTGGTCATCACGGAGCCGACGAGTTGGGAGTGATTTTTTTCGAAGCGGAGGTCGCGGTTGGTGAGGATTCCGGTGAGGCGGGAGCCGCGCGTAACGGGGAGGCCGGAGATGCGGTACTTGGTCATGATCTCGAGGGCCTGGCGGAGGGTGATGTCCGGGGAGATGGTGACGGGGTCGACGATCATGCCGCTTTCGGAGCGTTTTACGCGATCGACCTCTTCGCCCTGACGGTCGATGGGCATGTTGCGGTGAACGAGGCCTATGCCGCCCTGGCGGGCGATAGCGATGGCCAGGCGGGATTCGGTTACGGTGTCCATCGCTGCCGAGGCTAGGGGGATGTCTAACGATAATTTGCGGGTGAAGCAGGTGCGCGTGTCGACTTCGGCCGGGAGCACGGAGGATTTGCCGGGCAAAAGAAGCACGTCGTCGAAAGTGAGACCTTCGGGAATCGGACCTTCAATCATTACAACCTCGTTTCTGAAAATTAGCGCCCTAAAACAGCGCAACCCAGCGGGTAGCCGCTGGGCCGGAAGACGAATGCATCAGATTGCAAAAATCAATCACTGTGAAACTTCTATTCTAGGGGGCAACGGGATTGCGGTCAAGTTGGCGACCTTGTACACCTTGTACAACCTTGTACCTTGCCAGGAAGCAGCCGCCTTCGAGGCGGCGGCATTCGGTGAGGGTGAGTCTCACTCGATGGCCAGGATCGCGGAATGTGGGGATTCCTGTGCCCAGCAGAATGGGATGAATGTTCAAGCCGATTTCGTCCACCAACCCCGCCGCGAGAAGGGGCTGGGCCAGTTCGCCGCCGCCCATCAGGCAGATGTGCTTGCCAGGGCGTCGCTTTAGATCGCGGACGAATTCGGCTGCGTCGGCCGCCACCAGCTCGACGCCGGGATCGTCGATGGACTTGAGCGTGCGCGAGAATACGTAGGTGCGCATGGCGGGCTCTTTGCGCTTGGGGTTTTTGGCTGGTTTCTTTGCGGACTGGCGTCCTTCGGCGACCGAGACCAGGTAGGTTTTGCGTCCCATCAGGATGGTGTCGACGTCCTTCCAGTAGTCCGTCATCACCTGCTGGACGTCTTTGCTGAAGTGCAGCCAGTCGATCGAGCCATCGGCTCCGGCTAGAAAGCCGTCCAGGCTGACGGCTCCGCCATAGGTAACCATGCGCATCGTTTCGTTCCTTTCCATTCATCAGGCGGCAAACGCTTAAACTAAATGGCCATTTAGAAATGATACTATACGAGCGTTGAGAAACGGTCAAGTCCTATGAGCCCGCGTCCCAGGAAGGTCAGCGACGGCCAGCTTTTTGCCGCCACGCACTCGGTGATGAGCAGAGTCGGGCCGCGCGAACTGACGCTTGCCGTGATTGCCAAGGAGGCTGGGGTGACGGCGGCCGTCCTGGTACAACGGTTCGGGTCCAAACGGGGGTTGCTGCTTGCGTTGTCCGCAAAGTATTCCGACGGAGCGGGCGAGTTCATACTGGCGCTGGCCAAGCAGCACGCGTCTCCGCTGGCAGCGCTGCGCGCCTACGCAGACTGCATGGCCGGGATGGCGGCGTCGCCGGCGGCTCTCGCGCGTAGTCTGGCCTATCTGCAGATTGATATGACGGATCCGGACTTTCGGCGGCATCTGGTTAAACAGGCACGTGCCACGCGGGCTGGTTTGCGACGGCTGGTCGAAGCCGCTTTGCAGGCCGGTGAACTCGATCCGAGTACGAAGCCCCGACAGTTGGCGCGGACGATTGAGACGGTGCTAAGCGGCTCGATGATTACATGGGGGTTCTATCGGGAAGGGAACGCCGCGCGATGGATGCGCGCCGACTTGGATTCCGTACTGGCGCCGTGGCTTCGAAAACGGCAGGGACGATCGCGTGGCCGTTGACGATTAGCTCAGGGTTCGGTCGCGCTTTTCTGGAGCTGAGTGATAATCTGCCTCTCGTAGTCCTCTGGCTTTTGCCCGCCGTCTATTCTTAGAACTCCTATTCCACGCGTAGCAGCGTCTGGCAAGCCAAGGGCTCCATTCGTGTGAACATGAACCAGCAATGACGTATGAAGGTTGCCTTGCGGATCGCTGGGGTTCGGCACCCAGTACTCCGTGAAGCCGAGAATCTGCCCAGATCCGGCCAGCCTTTTTAGTTCGAGCCACTCCTTTCTTGCAATTTCCGTTCTGTCAACAGGGACGCTGAAATAAAGAACCCCCCGTTGAGGAGCCTTGTTACAACCCGCTCGAGATCGGGACAGGGACCACAAACAAACCCCAGATTTGAATCCGTTCCGGTGAGCTCCCGTCGGGTTCGAACACAACCTTGTCCACAATTCCATAAATCCCGATATTTCCATTCTTCGCAACGGAGATTTAGACGAGTAAGAGGATGACTGCCGCGGACAAGATCACGACTCTCGGCGTTCTCATGGCCTGGGCCCCTTTCTCTTATGACAGGCGATTCAGCGTGATTCGGCAACAACCGCATAGGAAGAATTCAGATACTCGCGGAATCGCGCCTGTCTGGACGCATTCTTTTCGTTGGCGATCATGTTCTCGAGAATGGGGACGAGAAAGCGGCCGTAGCGTGCGAGGGTTGTTCGGTCGTGGACGGCCAGGGCTTGCTCCACGGCTCTTTGTGTTACGGGTGTGACAAGTTCGAGGCGGCCGACGAAGACGCGGACGGTTTTGGCGGGAGTGGGGTTGATCGAGAGCGGCAGGATGCTGTCCACGAATGGGCGGGGGACGATGTAGAGAAGGCGGCTGCCCTCCTCAAACCAGGAATCGCTCCAGGTTTCAAACATGGCTTGCGCTTCGTCTTGATAGAGGCCTTGGGCGATGAGCATGCCTACTACAGCGCGGTTCAGAGAATCCATATCGGCGTCGAGTTCCGGAGGATCGAGAGTGGGATTGCTGGCGGACGCCGGCGCAATGCGGAAACCGATTTTGTCGCCGCGGCGTTCGAAGAGCAGCATTGCGGGAATCGCCGGGTCAGTGAGGCTTTCGGCCAGCAGACTGCCGTCGGAATGAATCGTCGCGGAAATGGGCACGGCAAGGGTGGAAACGCCACGGTAAAAGAGAAATTTCTCCGTTTGAGCACCATGGGAGGTTTTGATTTGGAGAGGGGTGGAGGCAGTTTGCCGAGCGGCGTAGTAGTGATTCGCGCGATTTTCACGCGGAAACTCGGCAAGGTTTCTTGGCTGAAGCTCGACGAAATCCCAGGCAATGCTGCCGTCGGGATGCTCCTGGTAAAGACTCCAATCACTAAAATTCACAAATTTCGGCGCGACGGCAGAAACCGGATAGACGTGGCTGGCGCGCGGATACCACTCGGTGATCAAGCCTTTAGAAAAAGAGACGTGCACGGAGACAGTCGTTTCGCGGTTGGTGTAGAAATAGAGGACCGGGGTCTCCATGCGCACGGTGCCGAGCAGCCCGGCCTTGAACGCGACGCCACTGAAATGCTCCACAAACGACGGGAGGTCGGTTGATCCCGTGAGGGGCAGCCATCTGACAGCTTGGCCGTCATTGCCGGCGATCGAGGTGAACGTGCCCCATTCGTGTGCGGTCAGGTAGGGATCGGGCCCGGAGGAAGGGGATTGCGCGCGAAAGATGCGAGGCAGGAGCGCTGCGAAAGTCAAAAAGAAAACTGTGCATGCCAAAGTTCTGCGTCTCATGTCACTGCCTCCTGGTATCCCTTTCGACTAGATTGACGGGAAATGGAGGGCGGGTGTTAACAGCGGTCGGAGGACCGCCAGGGCTGCGTTGGCGGCAACTTGCCTGGTGTGTCGCGCTGCTCTACAGTGAATCATGACTTGGGAGACGGAGAAATTTGAGCCGCTTACGGCGCTGAGGACCGGGCATGCGATGACCATCGCGGCGGCGTTTGTGCCCCGCCGGTTCAATCTGCCGCCCGCGGAAGAACGGTTATTTCAGGTGGAACCGGAGTCGCGGATTCTTGGGCATTGCCATTGGCAGCCAGGAAAACGGCGCGACGCTCCGGTGCTCGTGATTCTGCATGGGCTGGAAGGCTCGAGCGAATCGTCTTACGTTTGCGGGATCGCAGACAAGGCGTTGCGCATGGGTTTTCACGCGGTGCGGTTGAACCAGCGGAATTGCGGGGGCACGGAGGCGCTCACGCCGACGCTTTACAACTCCGGGATGAGCGGAGACTACCGGGCGGTGTTGCAGGAATTGTCGAACGGGGATGGGTTCGAACAGGTTTTCTTCGCTGGATATTCGATGGGCGGGAATCTGATGACGAAAATGGCGGGTGAATTCGGGCATGCCGCACCGAAAGCGCTGCGCGGAGTCTGCGTGGTATGCCCGGCGATCGATCTCGGGGCGTGCGCGGATGCGTTGCAAAGACCCGACAATTTTTTCTACCAGCGGCATTTTGTACAGGGGTTGATGGCGCGGTACACGCGAAAGGCTGAGCTGTTCCCGGAGCGCTATCCGAAGAACGGATTCGGAGCGGTGCGCTCGGTGCGGGAGTTCGACGACAAGATTACCGCGCCGCATTTCGGCTATCGAGACGCGCAGGATTATTACGATGCGGTGGGGGCCAAGAAAGTCGTCGCGCAAGTACGCCTGCCGATGCTGATGATCACGGCGCAGGATGATCCATTTGTGCCGTTCGAATTATTTCTGCGCGCCAATCCGGGGCAGAATCCTGCCATAAAGTTCGTCGCGCCGGAACATGGCGGCCACTGCGGCTTCATTTCCAAGCGAAGCGGGGCGGAGCGATTCTGGGCGGAGCAAAGAATTGTGGAGTTTTGCGAAGCCATTAGGCAAGCGTGAAATCAGCCCATGGGCTTTTCGAGCGATACGGCGAAGTTTTGCGTCAAGAGTTGCGCGGGACCGTCGGGCATGATGACCATGTCGTCCTCGCAGCGGATTCCGAACTCGCCGGGAACATAAATGCCTGGTTCATTCGAAAAGGTCATGCCTGGTTCTAGGTTGGTTTTGCTGCCGCGGACGAGGTAGGGATGCTCGTGGCCGTCGAGACCAATGCCGTGGCCGAGGCGATGGGTGAAGAATCTGTAATCGGGGCCATAGCCGGCGCCTGTAATTACCGCGCGAGCCGCGTCGTCAACAGTTCCAGAGAGCCGACCGGCGCGCGCGGCGTCCAATGCGGCGTCCTGGGCTTTCCGCGTAAGTTCATAGGCTTTGGCGATTTTCTCCGAAGGCTTGCCGAGAATTGCCATACGCGTGACGTCGGAGGCATAGCCATCGACGCCGCAGCCGCCGTCAATCAAGACGACATCGCCCTCTTTGAGTTTTTGCGGTTGCTTGGTGCCGTGCGGTAGTGCCGCCGAGGCTCCGAGAAGAACCAGCGCGCCGCCGCGCAGGCCCATCTTCGAAAAGCCAGTTTCGACGAGATGGGCGATATCGTCTTGCGACATTCCTTCGCGCAAAGCAGCGAAGACTGGTCGATACACATCGAACGTTGCTTCGCAGGCCAGGCGCATCAATTCAAGTTCGTGCGGCGATTTGTATGCGCGACAGGCGATCGTAACGGGATCAGCGGAGACGTATTCAAATCCCGGAGCCGCTATGCGGAAGTGATCGGAATACGTGAAATAGACCGTTTCTTCGACACCGAGGCGGCCGGTGCGCACGCCTTGATCGGCCAGTGCAGCCGCGGCGAGCTTCGTGGGACTTTCATCCTCCTGCCAGACGCGGACTTCGATGGGGAAACGCAATTGCTCGCGCAAGCGGCCTTCCTCGAAGCCGGGGCAGACGAGAACGGGTGTGCCGGCGCGCGGGAGGGCGAGTCCGACGAGGCGCTCGCTCAAGCCCCAACGAATGCCGGTGAAATAGTAGAGCGAAGTGCCGGGGGCGAGGAAGAGAGCGTCAAAATTTGGTTTGAGGTCCGACATGAGCTGCTGGGCGCGGGTCAAGCGGGCGCGAAATTCCTCCGCCGAGATGGGTTTCAGGCGAGTGCCGAACGGCTTCAAGCTCGAGAAGTCCGCCGTGGGAGTGTCTTCGGAAGTTCGCGCGACGGCTCGAGAGCCGGGCAGCAGCGCGAGGGAGGAAGCCGCCGCTGCGCTTTCGAGGAAGCGGCGGCGGGTGGTGCAGAAATTTGTAGGCATCGAAGTTTTCTCCAGTGTGGAGAAGACGTTTAGCTGGCGAAGGCATGGGTTGTCAAGCGGGCGGGATAGAGATAAGGTCAGTGAAGGAAAGTTGCCAGGTAAGACGTTGGGAGAAAATTTCGGCAGAACTACTCCATGCGGATAGCCTGAATATTTTTTCCCTGAACCTTAATCTCGATGCCCAGAGGGGGACGCAGGTCCGAGCCTTGCACGATGGCCCCACGCACCCAGACATTGCCGGGGAGATTGCTGAGCTTCGTGGGATCGTAAACCGTGCGATTGCAGGGGTTGCCGACCATGGGATGCTTCGCGGCTTTGAAACCATAGTCTGTCTTCAGTCTCGCGAGCTCCGTTATGTATTCGAGCTGGCAGTTTCCGTAAGGAGCATTCATCGAGAAGGCCCAATAACCGTTCTCTTGGGAAGCAGAACTCGCGGGCAAACGAATGAGAAGACCCGGGACGTTTTCTCCGGAAAATGCATTGCGGATGAAGAATTGTTTGGAGGACCAGGGCTGCGCCATCTCCGAGACGCTGGCGATCTCGGGGTCCTGCTGCGTAGCGTGCGGGAGCGCGGCACTTGGATCAGGAGCAGGCGAGGGCACCTCGATTTGGGGAGGGGGTTCAGCCGGAGGGGCTTCGGCATGCCTCGGGCGGAGAATCCATCGCGCACCAAAAAAAACCACCAGCAATATTGCGAGAAGCGCGCCCACCATGCGGACGGCGGGATTATTTAACGGGCCGCGGCCAGAGCCAGGCGCAGAAACTCCCGGTATCTGCGGCATTTCAGCCTTGTAGCGGTCAGGTGGCGACTGGTCCGGCATATCCATTTGTAATGCCCTTTTCTCCAAAGGAGCACACAGCACGCGGGCACTTCCGGCGCTGAAAAGGCGAAGGATTCATTTCCCGGTTATTGTAGGCCGAGACACAACACCGGACAACACAGGTTAGTCCGGAATGGGGTAAGACGCAACCGTACTGCCCGGGCAGAGCGGCAAAGTCCGTGCCCTTCTAGCCAACACTCTGTTAGTGAGAAGGTTACAATATATGGCGTGAGGCTTGTCTCGAGGCCGCGAGGCCTCTAGTGTAGTAGACAGCATGGGGGAGAACTGGCTCCTCGCCGAATAGTATGAGTCCCGAATCACGCGGAGGCGCGCGGGCATTCGTGCGCAGCCTGAACATTCTACTGAAGTTTGCACGCCTCTACGAATTTGGCCACGTGCGAACGGCGGCGCAGTTTGAGACCGCGTGGAAAGAGCTGCGAGGTGCGCTCGATGAGAGCAGCGGGAGCGGGCTCTTGCTTGGGGCTTCGGGAAACCAGATTTTGCTGGATGGCGTGCCGCTCGGCGCATCCGCCGGTGAGAAAAGTTTCGCGCAAATGCTGATGGGATCGGGAATTGCCAGCATCCATTTCTCTCCGACTTTGACACAGCCACAATTCGCGCGGTTCGTGCGCGCTTTTCCGAGCGGCAATGCCAAGCCCTCCTCGCTCGCAGAACAATTGAAATCCGCACTTGCCGGTGAAACGAGCATCAAGGTCAACGAGATTCGCTATGTCGCAGAAGATTCTTCCGTGGCGGGAATCAAGATGGCCGCGCAACTGACAGCGAAAGCTCTCGGCGCACAAGGCGACAAGTTTAAGGATTTCTTCGAAGACCCGAACAAGCTCCTGCAAATGATTCTTGCCGCGGAAAGTTCGCGGAGCGGCGGTGGCGGCGGAGGCGGAGGCACCGGTCCTGGCTTCGGTCCCGGCGGTGGCGGCCCGGGTGGAGTGCCCGGAGGTGGGGGCACGGGGGCTGGCGGATTTGGTTCTGGTGGCGGGCCGGGCTCAGCGAGTCAATCAGGAAGCCTTTGGGAAGCTAGCGGTGGTTCCGGCGCCGGAGGAGGTTTGGGAACCGGAAGTGCCACAAGAGGTGGAGCAGGGAATGGTCCTGGCGGCGGGTCAGGTTCGGGCTCAGGAGGTCCCGGAGGCGGACCCGGAGGGAGCGGCGGCGGTTCTGGTGCGGGTGGTGGAGCCGGCAGTGGCGGTGGGTCTGGGGTTGGCGGCAGTGGCGGTGGGTCTGGAGTTGG